>Ga0209372_1000199_pt1 | contig 42320 bp, 29 predicted proteins | sample AgamicAtPe_FD_187170 | JGI IMG/M metagenome (GOLD analysis project Ga0209372, IMG submission 187170) | Agave microbial communities from Guanajuato, Mexico - At.P.e (SPAdes) (version 2) | ecosystem: Host-associated > Plants > Phyllosphere > Phylloplane/Leaf | place: Guanajuato, Mexico | collected... | reverse complement strand
TTTATGCAATCATAGGCTTCCGTAGCCGATTCAATCACAATCGATTCCCAAAACAACGATTGATATAGAGTACTTATTTGTATAAACCAGTTCGAGAAACCAAGGACAGATTCCGTCTGCGTCGACTATGAGACAATTCGCTGCGAAATACCCGAATGGTCGACAACCAAATCAACTTGGCAAAGTGGGTTGATTTTTTCTGCTTGGCCACCTAATTCTGTGAAGGCATCCCGCATTCCAGCAAAATCTCTGATTATGGATACACTAGGCTGGAGGCAAGCCGCTGTGAGTTACGCTTCAAGCAGGTTTCTGACGACAAATCTGGTTCGATAGTAGACGAATTTGTTATCACCAAGAACAGACAAAACTTTCCCAAGGTATCTGAACAAGCTTATGAGTGTACCGATATAGAGTAGATCTACTAATGAGATTTGCTCTTGAACCACAATCAAGTCAAGACAGGTCAAGTCAAGTCTTGAATCTTGATTCCAAACAATCTGTCGCCCCCCCCCCCCAGACATGCGGTAGACGGAAGACGTGCTATTGACGATAATGAAGATAGAGACCCAGGAGGCCTGAACAATTATAAAAATGTCTCAAAGACAGAGATTTCGTATCCAATGTCATTGCACACTTGCTACCTGGCAGGCGACTTGGCCAATACAACTGGTTCTTATGCAAGACCAATTAATGGTTTGTTTTCCAATTTGACATTTAGGCAGACTTGTTTTTTTATTATATTTATCTTTGGTTTTGAGTTCCGCAGACTTTGGATGGGATGTTTCGTGCACTATGTTTGCGACACTGGATTGTGCGCTTCCTATGGCTTTCCGAGCGATTCGTCGGTAAGCAAGCTTGCCGCCGAGCTAATACTCGACAACAGTTGCGATTGTATCTGATCTCGCCGGCCGGAATACGTTTTCGTGAATAGGCGCCAACAAAGCCATTGGAAAGCTCAATATCGGATGCGCTAATTTTTGCAAATAAACATTACGAGCAAAGCAATCTGACGTCTGTGAACACGTTTCAATGCACAGTGGTCACAAAATTTCCTCGATGTGGGGAAGGTTATTGCACGCTCTTTTAACCTCCCTCCCTTCTTATTTCCTCTCCTACCACTAGATTGAGATATATTATGGATTGAAATTAAAATGAAGGCAACAAAGATAACAGCAATCTGCTATTATGTCCAATGTCCTAAACTCTGCACAATCTTCCCCCCGGCAATAATCCTCAGTCGCAGTTCGAACTGTCCTTGCATGAGCAAATAACCTGTAGAGGAGCCGGGCATCCAAGCAATACCTGATTACATATACAATATCTGAGGCTCGGCTTCAGAGGAAACAATGGCCAGAGCTAAGAGGAAGAGGCATTGCAGAGAGATTGTCGATTCTGAGCCATGGAAAACCTTGGTGGCAATGCTATACTTTTTGTTCTCAACCTGGATTACAGCAATAGTGATGGTGATAGTTCATGACCGAGTACCTGATATGCTTGTTTTTCCGCCCTTGCCCGGTATGTACCGACATCGAGGGTCCCAAGTCTCCAATCTCGAATACTAACTCCAACTAACCCAAATAATCCTACAGACATTGTTCTCGATAACATACCGTTCATACCTTGGGCCTTCGCCATGTGCGAGTATTGTGGTTTATTGCTATTTATAATATTCTGCACCATATTGTTATTCCACAGATATAGAGCTATCATCTTGCGTAGGCTGTTTTCAATCTTTGGATCGGTTTTCTTATTAAGATGTATAACCATGTTGATTACCTCATTATCAGTGCCAGGCCGGCACCTCAAGTGTACTGCCCGTCCTTACGGTAGCTGGTTGGAAAGATTATCTCAAGCATTTATGATCTGGCAAGGAGGAGGAATGTCGATACAAGGTGTCAGAACTTGCGGTGATTACATGTTCAGTGGACATACCGTGACACTCACACTTTTAAATTTCTTCATCACAGAATACACTCCAAATGATAGTTATTATGTTCACATATTGCATACCGTCGCTTGGGTTATAAACCTATTTGGTGTCTTCTTCATTCTGGCCGCCCATGAGCATTATTCCATCGACGTTTTCATAGCATTCTACATCTCAACTAGGCTCTTTCTATATTATCATACTCTAGCTAATAGTCAGAACAACTCAAATTCCCAAAGAGATCGCGACAGAACTAGAATATGGTTCCCCTTATTCTATTTCTTCGAATCGAATGTGCGTGGGATGGTGCCGAATGAGTTCGAGAATCCGTTGCAAGCAATCAAAGATTCTAGAATCGCCTGCTATCTCGGTGATATGATTCAACAATTTCGTATAAAGTACTACTTAAAGATGAGATGAATCTCAGATTGAAGTTTTGGATTGTGTGACGAAAGTAAAGATAAATTCAAATTTTTATAATCTCCATGAGTCAAAGTTTAATGTTACATCTTGCTGGTCGCCAAAATACGGAGTTTGATGAAAGAAACCTTAGATTCAAGGGGTCTTGTACCTTGTTGGCTTAGCGTTCGGTACCAGCCACCACGTCTGAGCTCAGTCTAGTGGGGTTGGGACAAGTTGATCGAAAGTTGCAATTTAGGCGGTGGAAATCTCCCAATCATATGTATGGTAGTCCTATAAATAAAAACCGTGTTCTGCTGCTTAATAAACCACATTCCCTCACGTGTCAATCTAGCAAATCCATTTTATGGGGATCGTTCATATTTACGTACAGATCCGCTAACTTTGAGATTGAACCTGATGAATAAATCTGCTGCGGGGCTGGGGTAGGCGGAGGAGCCGCTGGTGGCTCTCTTGAGTCATCTATTATATGCGAATGATAGGCTCCGTAAGAGGCATATACAGATGAGGCCCCTGAATAGCCACCGACATTGAGTCTCTCGTAATCACTTCTTGTCAATATTGAGTAGGCGGGCTCGTGATATATTGGGCAGCGCTGTATGTTGGTTTCATGGTTGAAATGCTGATTTGCACGAACTATCTCGTCTTCAAGAGCTTGAGATATGGTTGCCGAGTTGTCAATTTGGATGCATGGTGGAATGGGATTGAAATTTTTCCTTGCCGATGCATAGTGTTGCTTCGCCAGCTGATTTTCCGTGTCCTCGGCTTTCTCATCATCGATTCGAAAAAATCTCACCAACAAGTAAATGGCTAAGAATAAGGCAAAAATGCATAGAATTGATTGTATCAGTCCTGCCACGTAACCATAACAATCAAGTTCGTCAGTTCCAAGGCTACAGTCAACTTTGCCGTTGCAAATATCTGATTTGTTGATACATCTGCCATCGCAAAAATGTTGGCCTTCGGTGCATTTCTTCTCGCAACCTTCCTCATCTAAGCCATCGTTCGTGCCATTGATTACACAGTCTTTCTTACCATCACAAACCCAGCTGGGATCAATACACAGTGCGTTCATGTTCCGCAAAGGGTCACGAAGTCGGCAATCAAACAAATCGTCGGCGCAAATGTTTTCGTGGTCTGGTTGCTCTTCATTGCCATGGTAGGGTCGTTTTTGATCGATGGGAGTCAAATCTTCACCCTCGGTCAACACAGGAGACAGTGTTGGGGGTTGAGAGTGGAAACGGCCAACTGATGTTTGTCTGTTCTCCTTGGCGTTATCTATCACACAGAGTTTGTCAACTTTCGTATAGTTGAATTTCCTACAATCCCACTCGTCTGGCCAAGTTGACTTGATCATGTCCAAATCTGGACTACATACTTGGCGTGCCTCCTCGCAATCATCTCTACAAGGAAGCAGTAGTCTATCTAGGATGGTTGACTTAACACAGACTGGGGCGTACAATGAGCAAAGGAAGAGTTGTATTTTACTTTTGCATGGTTCTCTTTGCAGGAGATAGGCAAACTTGTGCAACTCAGCAATGGCTGTGTTGAGGTCAGTATGGCCGAGGGTATTGTTGAAGGGTTGCACTGTTTGATATGAGTCAATATTGCAAAAGGGCGTGTGAAGGGGCTGGCATTTTTGTTCGCCGCCAAGCTGAGAATCAACAGGTAAATCATAGATTCCGCTAGGAACGTTCGCGTCTAATATTGGTGCAAAGTAGAGTAGAATTAGGTAGAGGCATTTTGGATTGTGTAATCTGAAAATATGGTGCCTGCAACGATGGGCCGACGGGATCGCCATGTTTTGCGGATGCTGTAGCTTCATGCCTCTTGTTGGCTTTGCTTCATCTTGTGTAGAATTTTCTATAAAACATGGTCAAAGCTTCGAGTTATCATCGTTCACAGTAAATGTTGGGCCCTCAATTTTATTGGATAGAGAATCGTAGCTTATCCCGAGTTCCACAGCAATATGAGGGCATGATGGACGGTGGGAATGAACGCGCCCCTCAAATCCATTTGGAGTGACCAGCGCGCGAGCAGTGGAAGTCCGTAAAACCAACAAAATGGGCCTGAGCGTTTACTGGATTGCTGAGCACAGATCCCACTAACAATGATGCTCATTATCTCCATTGGCCACTGACCACTGTAAGGCACATCCAGCAGCTCAATGGCTGCTGGACGAGCAAGGGCAAGCGCTGAGTGCTTCCAGGGAGGGAGAGTGCGGCTGTAGAGGCGGCCGGCCGGTCGGTCGGCTTGTATGCGCCCAAGACATGTGAAAGTTTTCCATCCCCCAAATGCGAGCCCCTGCTACCGAGCATCTTGCTTTAGCCGACTCTTGTCTGGCATCCCCCCCCCCACATTGCCCCTCTCAAAACGAATCTTCCTCCCCGGAGACGCTTATAGTCCAAACTTATCTATTTTTGTTCATGAGTTCATACTATTTCTTGAAAAGCATGGAATGTAGACTTCTCCAATGCCTTGAGTAACATTACTCAAAAGGTACTATTCACAGCAACATGACTGCAACCTAAAGCAAGCTGCTATAGCCAACAAAGAACACGTGCCAACCTATCACTATCTATTCAAACTATCAAAGTTATCGAAAATGGTTATGACTTATGAAGAACGTCTTTCAAGGTGCACGAACCCTCTCCTAAGGAAGCTCTTTTCGATAATGCACGAGAAGAGATCGAATCTCTGTGTCGCAGCCAACTTCAGCAGTATTCAGGAGACGGTTGAGTTCATCGACCAAGTTGGAAAGTATATTTGTATCCTAAAAACCCAGTGCGAAAGATTCAAAGGTGACCCAGAAGAAAACTTGAGAATCCTTTATAACAAGAAGAGAGAGCACAAATTTCTATTGTTCGAGGACAGAAAATTTTATGACGGAATGGAGACAATCAAGTCTATCTATGCTGAGAAATATGTCAAGTATGTGGATCTTGTTACAGTCGTGCCTATTTGCGGAGACGGTGTCTTCAAGGCCATTGAGAGTACTGTTAGTGAAGTAGACCTCCCTGAGGATGAGCACCGAGGTTGTCTAGCTGTTTGCGAAGTCTCTTTCGACGGTTTTATCCCTGTAGATCCTACAAAGCTACTAGAGGTAGCAGAACGGAACTCCAAGATTTGCGTTGGCATAATAGCCCAAAAATTACAGATCCCGAATGGTTGCCAGATGATCAAGGCCACGCCTGGAGTTCATATTTCCGAAACAAAAGACGGCCAGAATCAAAAGTGGAAACACCCAGTCGAGGTAATCAGCGATGGAGCAGATATTGTTATAGTCGGTAGAGGAATTGTGGGCGCACCAAGAGACGATATTGGTCGCATCACTCAGCTCTACAAAGAAGTGGCTTACAAGGCTTACTGTGATACTATAAATAAGTGATAGCAAAGGCTTGTTAAAGAATGTGAAGGAATTCCATTATATAGAGGGTAATGCAATGTGTGTCCCCTGATCTCAAATTAGAGGGTGCTTAATTTCAAAATCAAACACTACAGAGCTCGCAAGTTGAGATAGGAATTTTTGACTATTTGGATGGGGAGGTTAGTTTGAGGATGGTGGACTGTTAGGAGATTCAGCCTGAGAATTTTAGCCATAGGTGCGAGCGGATTGAATGCCCATCATTTACCTTATCGATCAAGCGCTTCCGAATGGGCTGGCCAACGAATGACGCTTGATCGTCCACGGACGCTGCTGGGTTGCACTCTATTCGAGTCCGACTTAACAGTCTTTGATAGATCGCGCCTGAACACGAATGTTCAAGGGACATTTGGGTCGTAAAACCATCTCCATCTGAATCTTTGCCTTATCTAGAGGGGTCACCGACTCGAAGGTAAAGTTTCTCACTAGGTGCAATAGGATGGTCTTCATTTCGACCATCGCAAACTTTTGTCCAATGCAATTGCGAGGGCCAGCCGAGAAGGGGACATAGGCAAAAGGGTTCCTCCCAAACGTGCGCTCGGGCAAAAATCTATCTGGGTCGAATTTTTCCGGATTTGGGAAGATTTGGCTGTTCCGGTGAAGCTGGTAGATGAGCACAAAGATCACTGTTCCTGGTGGAATAGTATAACCGGCCAACTTCAAGCTGCTCTTAGTCTGGCGGCCAATAAATGGGACAGATGGACAAAGCCTCAGCGACTCCTTGATCACACAATCCAGGTATTTTAGCCCCTTCAAATGGTCCAACTCGAGATCGCTTTCTCGTTTGTGAATCGTATAAAACTCATCAACTTCAGCTTGCAACCTTCTTTGGGCCTCCCTGTTGTGTCCAAGCAAGAACAGAGTCCAAGAGAGAGCCATTGCAGTTGTGTCGTGGCCCTCAAACATAAACGTATCCACCTCCTCCCGAATTTCCTCGTCAGTTAAACTTTGCTCGCCGGCTGAAGTCACCTTGTCGAGTAGTAGGTCCAGAAAAGCCTTTGGAAGTTTTGGTGCATCCTTTTTAACGGACCGGTAACTTTCGACTGTGCTCTGCTCAAGGACCTTGAGTTTTGTGCCCATCATGTCGAACTCTACTGCCTCTGACGAGTCCCTCTCGCGAGCCGATTTCTTTTTCTCTGCAATTACTCCTCTTGTGAAGGAGTGTAGCTTATTCAGATGGTAACGATAAAGCTTGCCAAGCTCAGTTAGACGAAATATCGAGTTTAACCAATAGCGCGGCTGTATAATGCGTTCGAGAAAAGTTTCGCCTACAGTATAGATTGATTGACAATAATCGTTGTTTGGATTCTCTTGTGCATCTATCGAGACTCCCATTATGGTTTCGCAGATAGCGTCGAGAGTACAAGCCGTGATAGTTGGTGTGATGTCAACTATAACTGAAGGTTCTGCGTCTGCACCATCCAAATCAGGAATCCTCTTTGACAATTTTAGTTTGATGCTGTGAACGAGGTGACGTGATTTTCGATCAAAGACTGGCACAAAAGCTTGTAGAATGTTAAAGTGGAACGAAGGTACCAGGAGCTTTCTTCGAGGTCGCCATATCTTGCCAGGACTTGTTAAGAGACCATTGCCCAACCAGGGGCGTAGGTAGTCATAATGGTAAGACTTTTCGAGCAGAAAGCTATCGCTCAAAACGGTCTCCACTATCTCTGGCTTCCAAACACAAACAACTGGCTCCTGACCAATCCACAGGCGAAAGAATGGATGGTTTTTGTAGATAAGCGTATGTCCGAGAACCGATTGAATTTGACTCGTGTAGAATTCTTCCGCAGCTCTTTGCGATTTTGAGGTGAATAGTGACAGAACCTTCATGGGAATGTTACCCAGAAAAAGGTTTTGCGCTGGTGGACCCGGAAGCACATCAATTTTTCTTCTGAAATCTCGTATCTTCAATAGCTTCCTAATGGCAAGATCCACTAGCAATAGGATCATTAAAGAAACGGAAGCGATTCTAATCCAAGATTCCGTTAGTAGATTACCTAGATTCTCGACCATCTTCGTTAACTCTATATGTTGGGGCGACTCTGAAAGTATTCACTTGTTGAGCTCGTGCGATCGCCCGATCAAATGCTCAATGTAGCGCGCCTAGCCTTATCGACCAACTTCAAACGAGCTCAATTTCCTGAGGAAATGGTCGATAGCGCTCAAGGTCTCAGCAACATACAACAAGCGAGACAACTGGTAAGAACAGAGCACACGTAGGCCCACAGGTGGAAGTGCAGAACAACCACAGCTCACAAGCTTGTTTGTCAAGCTAAGCTCAGCTAGGCAGAATGCTGAACAGCCCTAGTTTATTTCACGACTAAGAAGGCAAAAGTAATGGCATAAGCGAGACTGGACTTGTCAAAGTCCTTGGTCGGGTAGATCATGCATCGCTGGAAATCCAATAAACTGGCGACAAAAAGGCGCTGTAAGGCATACATATTCTGTACTTGGACTAATCGGAACACTGTGGTCTTGCTGAGATCGGGTTAACCTCGTTGCCAGTATCTAACAGGTAAACACCCTCGTCTATCAGCTTATATTTAAATCTCGATTGACCATTAGACAGTTTTAGCTTGTGCTGGTCCTTTAAATGTCTAGAAAGGTTATTACCGCGACTGAAAACACGCTGACATAGATGGCAACAATAGTCGTGATTCTTATCGTGAAGTTTCGCATGAGTGTTCAAACCCTCTTCATTCAAAGTTTCAAAGTCGCATTTATCACATTTGTAAGGTTCAACAATTTGGTGGCGTCTTACGTGGGCCCGAAGGTCGCCTCTTTGTTTGAAGGTTTTGAGACATATCGTGCACTCGTAATTCCTCTCTGTCTGATGTCGGTATAGTTTATGGCTCTGCAGTCTCGATGAAGATTTGGCAACATAAGAGCACTGGTCACAGAGGTTCTTATTTGAGTGGACGCGGATATGTTCGCGAAGTAGGGATGACGTGAGGAAAGTTTTGCCGCAATTTTCGTAGGTACATCTGAATACTTTTATCTTGTTTCCCTTTAGGTCATATTCCTCTATATCATACTTGAGTTCGCCAACTTTCTGAGTCATCGTATTGGGCTCGACTTGGTTAGTTTGGAGAAATGGTGGGAGTGGTTGATGCCTGAGGAAGTGGTCGTCGAATTTGATCTTGGTTGAGAAGAAATTGCCACAATATGGACACGCATACAACTTTTGCAGGGTGTGAACTCTGAGATGTTCTCGTAAGAGTTGCAAAGTAACTCTTTTCATGGATTTGTTACAATTCTCCCAATAACACCGATCGACCAATCTGTGAGCATGATTCGCTACATGTTCATAAAACCTCTCAGCCGATAAGAATTCAGCGCCACACTCGTACCAATCACAGATCAACCTGGTGGGTAGTTGCGGAAAATAGTAGCAGCCCTCGAGCCTGTCAGCTAGTGGACATTTGATGCTGATGTTGAACCTTTTCTCAAGAATTTCAAGTTCCCTCTTCCCCTGGTCTTTTATCTTCTGATGGTATTCGTGGTAAGAAGTATGAACATGGAATTCGTTCGGGTTGTCGAATTTTTCCTCACAACCTGACTCGTTGCATCTAAGCATTGTGTAGGTGATTCGAAGGTGATCCTACTAATTTGAGATGGCCTTTGAGCAGCTCATGGTCGAGCTTGGCTCAACACCTTAGTATTCTTGCATCTGAAAGCAATATTAGACGAAAGAGTTAGCAGCGTTATGAACCGAAGGCTCCCCAATCAGCGTGACACAACATGGTTAGGTAGTATTCATCCGTTGGAATAGTAGGCTTGCCCCAGTTAATTATGCTCGCGGCTTGGTTTCCGAAAAGAGCGGGACTTCGAGATGAGTTTGGGTGAAACCAACTCTCATTTTTGCTGTGCTTGCCACTCATTCATCGGGGGTGTCTAGCATTTATTTACGCGCAACCGCGGCCGAAGTTCGGCTGCCAGAGATAAATAAAGTTTAGCATCCTCCTCTATTTTCATTGAGTGAAGATACATTAGCTTTACGATCAGACCCGACATCATTGGATATGTCTGGGATTGCGACGAGAACTACAACCCAATCAGCTGGCTCTACCACCACCACCACAGAGGTAGTACGCGAGACTCCACTGGCGACCTCAACAACGATCAGACTGCAAAAAAAGAAGAAGAAGAAGGTCAATTGGCGACAAGACACTGTCGATAATGAGGGCTTAGGTAGGAAGTCGTCAAAGTGCTGTTGTGTTTATAAGAAACCTCACGAGTTTGGAGAGTCATCCTCCGACTCTGAGCAGGATGATTGCGATCACTGTAGAGGTCACGTTGAGAGGCGTTCCGGGTGAAAAACGGTTCATTTATGATCTATGGTTACATATCACGAGGCAAAACTTGAAATGACTAGGGAAGCGTTGGTCCCTCCAAAACCGAAAGAATTCTTTACCAATATCCGTCTACTCCCGGCCCACTTCTGGGGTTTGTCTCGAATAAATTTGACCAGATTTCTTGTGGTCGATAAAGGTTGTTCTAAATTGAGACAATGCGGTAGGATGGAGTCTTTGCACGAAAGCATGGCAAAGATCGATTCCACGCCACCTGCTCCTCCGAGGAGGTGACCGATGGATGCCTTACAACTTGTAACAGTTAATTCACGATCGTTCTTATACTCATTCTGATGTTCCGAGGCATCGTCAGGATAGAACAAATCTTCTATAGCGTTGCACTCTATGTCATCACCGAGCGGAGTTGACGTGGCATGAGCATTTATATGACTTATGGATGAAACTTCAAGATTTGCATCCTTGAGAGCGGACATCATAGATAGCTTAGCTCCACCACCATCGGGTAGAGGAGCCGTTAGATGGTGGGCATCTGATGAAGTACCATAACCTAGTACCTCACAATAGATATCGTTTTCGTCCAAGCCTCGAGAAAGGGCGTGCTCTAGTTCTTCGAGAACCACAACTCCGGCACCTTCACCCATAACAAAACCGCAGCGGTCAGTGTCGAAAGGACGGGATGCCGCGGTTGGATTATGATTGAATTCTGTACTTAGAGCGCGAAGTCTTTCAAAACCAGCCATCGCAAGACTATTAATTGCTGATTCAGTGCTACCACAGACCATAAGGTTGGCTTTCGAATTTTGAATAAAGCTAAATGCATCCCCCAATGAGTGGGCACCAGTGGCACAGGCTGTTGATACACAATGGTTCGGTCCATTAATCTTATATCTAATACTAATGTTACCTGCTGACATGTTAATCAAGGCTCGTGTCATGAAAAATGGGCTCATCTTTCTGAATCCTTTCTCTCTAGTATTTGGGTTCAAGATCAAGTCAGCGTTTGCGTAAATATCCTGAAAGTCGACCATGCCTTGACCAATCGCAACCCCACAACTGGCTCGAAACTCTTCCTTCATTTGATTTTGATCATCCAAAAGATGTGCGTCTTCAAGGGCCTCATGGGCGGCAAGCATGGCAAATGTTGTTGCTCGAGACAGTTGCTTGGAATTCTTGACCATATAAGAGTGCGTAGGATCCTCTAAGGCTTTTTCCAACTGATCAGCCGGCACATAGGCCGCAACTCTCGATTGACAACCCTCAAAGGAGTGCTCAAATCTGAGCTCCGTCAAACCGCTTCTCGATTCCAACAGTGCTGACCATGACCTCCTGGCACCGAGTCCGAGAGGACTCACAATACCAACACCTGTGCAGACAATTCGCCTAATATTGTGTCGCATGATTGAGCTTGATCTCGATGACAAGTGCAGGCTTCCTGGATTTGGCGGCCCAATATCGGTCAACAAATGCACGTTTATGTCAGGTGTAGGCAAATTGTTGACTTGAGTTGTTTGTGTGACGGGTCTGCGTTTCCTTTTGTATAATTCGCCCAACTCGCACAAGAGGACATGAACTTTCGTATCAGCGCCCTCTATATTTCCGGAAACTAATGCACGGATCCGGCGTAGTCCGTGCACGACTAAAGATGAATGATGATGATGGGATAGATCTGGAACAATTGGCGAGGAGGTTGTTATGAGGGCTTTGGGATCACAAGTATCAGCGAGAGTTTTTATAATAAACAAGCTCGTCATCCTATGCAGTTAGTTGCCATGATTAGCTAGACTCTTCAATCTTGGTATAGCTTTTCCATTGGTCTATTCCCAGCAGAACTTCTCTGTCAGCTGTTTTAGTGTCCGAACGGCTGCCTCCCGGACTACAGAAATATGATTCACCGACCAGCCCAAACAGAGTTTGTTCATATTCCGATTGGAAAAATACTCGCCTAACTAACCTACCAGAGGTGGCATGTATTGAGTTATAGCAAGTCTGACTAGCCATTTAGGAACTTTCGCAAGTTCGGCTATGGCTGGTAATAGAGAATGACTCAACTGTTGGATTACAATAACCTTGTTCACGCAGTCAAGGATGATGTTCAATCTAACCTCAGGACAGTCGTCCTTAAGTTGAGTCAGAAAGAGAGGAAGTAGGTGTTTAACTGTCAAATCTTAGCTCAAGACTGGCGCGAGGCCAATAATGACCGAGGCGAATGCAGACTTGACATGTTGGTTCGCATCAGAGACTAAATCTTTCAAGTGAACTAGAATATCACGCATTATTGCCAGTTCCTGACTATCTTTGGGGAGGTTTTGCCAAAACTCTCGCACCTTTGCGGCTGCCGCTGCACGAACTTCAGCTTCATGATCCTCAAGTGAAGCTTGAAACGATGGGAACAAGTGAGTCAGGGTTATATGCGGATCAGCATTCTGTGGATCCGTGAATTTGTCGTCAACCATGTAACGAACACACCAAGACTTATACTCGGCTGCAGAGCGTAGAAGATGTACAATAGATTTTTCGACATCATCTTGGGTTAGTAAGTTCGCAAGCACGCAACAAGCCTGCACGGCAAGCAATCTAACCGAATCTTGCTCATCCTATGCCAACTGTGTTCGAAATTTGACAAAATCGTCTTCGACGTAATTCCTCTCAAGAACTTAGGCGAACTCGCCGAGTTTTGGAGCCGCCGATTGTCTAACCATGGGCGTATCATCGTCAGACAATCCTTTGAATGCTTGCCTCGGCTCTTCTTTAGCCTGATTTGAAACACGAGGATATGTAACGCTGAAGAGACCGCAAGCTGACGTCCTTGAGGTGAACCAATCTCCATTGGCCAATTTAAGCACCAGGGGCACAAGGTACCCTTGCAAATGTGCAGGCCAATGTTGTTGTTCTCTATTACGTAGAGACTCAACGGCTTCATCTTGAACAACGGTCTCCTCTAGGGTCACGAGGGATTTAAGTGGCCCAAGCAATTAACGTATTCTGGTCCTCTTACTAATGGCGTAAATTGGCCTAACTGTTCAGCCAAGGCCAACAAAACTTCGTCTCCATCGTAAACGGTATCTGCAAGGGAGGGTATCAATTCTAATCTAGTTCTTTCAGTTCCGGGAGCCAGAGATATAGTCGATGATTTTTTAATACTGTTTAAGCGTGACTGTATATTTTCATTCCTCAGCTCGTCAATAAGCACAGCAATTTGATAGAGAGAGTCGTTGTGTCCGCCGCTGGTAGCGCTGAGAATATTAGCTGTTGAGGCTTCAGTTGCTGCCATTGATTATTTAAATATAAGTCTAGTTATCTTAGTGCTCTCCGCCGCCACCTTAGGAAAGAGAGCGAAGCCGATCGATGGGCTCTTGACAGGATTAATTATGGCCTAAAAATCAGAGGAGCCAGGCAATATTGGTCAAACAAGAAAATGTCGGAGTTTCCACGATGGCTCAGTCCCATATTTATGGTTCTTGCTCTACCATTCCTCGTGCTCGTAGCGCCACGCTTAATCAAATACGTAAGTAAACTTTGACTTCTAAGCCACAGTTAGTCGCCCAACTGGATTCTAATTCTACATCGCCATATCTAGCTTGTGTCCATGCTGCTGAAACAGAGGCGGAAATCGGAGAAAGTTGCCCTACAAACCCAGATCGTGGAGTATCGCCGCGAACTAGCCACGATAAGCCAGGTGGACGAGTTTGCAAAATTTTCGAAGGTTCAAAGGAAGCTACGGAAAACCTCTGACCAATTGAGCTCGATTGTGCGCGACGATTTCGAGCTGAATGTAAAATACGTGCTAGTAGCTCAAGCTTTGGCCTGGCTCATAGCCGTGATATTTTGCTTTAGGCTCGCCTATCAAGTTTACGCTTTCGCTGCAGAGCAATTGGGTTTCGCCTGAGACTGTTGGAGGTAATCGCCAATTCTAGGGCCAGTCTCCATTGTACATTAAACTGAGCTGAGAAGGGAGTGATAAAAATTGTCATGCCAGTGTAGCTAGGGAGTAGTCTGAATTAAGTTTGACCAAGTTATTCACTTGGACATTCGCAAATCGAGCTTATGGTAGCCACCCGAGAGTGTTACCGCTTGGCTGCGAGCCCATCCCAGCAACGATCAACCTGTGGCGTGAATCAAGCGGAGCGCAGCACAGCGCTCGCTGCCGCTCTCGTTTTCCTATTGGCTGCTCGTTGGTATTTTCTCTTGAACTCGTGCGGGCTTTCATCCCGAAACCCATCAAGGGATACACCCACGTGCCGGCGTCCCGTACGCGGCCTTTCTCAGACCTTCCCAAGGGTGGAAATGAAGTCGGTTCGACCCGACTGCCCGCTAACCCCTGATGCGAACTCGAAGCTACAGAGACACAGACCAAGCGGCTGGTGCTGGGAATATATACTCGCGCATTCGACTGTCTCCTTTGCGGCCCTGTTTGTCAGTCCACTTGGTTCTAACATTAATCTCTCCAACTAACCTTTGCTGCCATTGATCTTCAACAAACTTCCTACCTGCAAATAGAGCTGACGTAAATTTCATAAATCATCGGCAAAAACTTATTGTGAGCCAAGAACTCAAGCTAACGATTACGGCATGGGCTCATGTTTTTGAATCGAGCGGGCAAACAACCTTGTGTTAGATCAGCAAAAATTACAGTCATACCTGCTTGTTGCCATTTCTCGGCATTAACCTACGCAGCTGCTTCTCAAGACACAGACACTAGACCATTTGAACAAATACAGCACTCCACTATACCGTCAACATATTGCTCCAGAGTGAGTCCTCACTATCGGCATTTTCAGAGGCATACTTCTTGTTGGGTTCCGCTACAGCTCAACACAATGTCGGACAAGAGGCACCCAGTCCAGATTGTTAGGTTGGATAAGAAAAGCAATGGTTTAGAATTGAACATCGATGCTCTAGCGGAGATATGTTTGAATGAGAAGTGTCGAGAGCGACCATTGTGTGTCGTTTCGATAGCAGGAGATTTTAGGAAAGGTAAATCATTTATGCTCAACTTTTTCCTCCGTTATTTATATCATGTTAGTGAGAAACAACAGCAACAAGGAGAGGCATCCAGTGAAATCGACGACAAAAATTGGCTCGGCGACCCAAATGCGGAACTTCAGGGTTTCTCATGGAGAGGTGGCTCAAAGCCAGAAACGACGGGAATACTTGTTTGGAATGACCCAATCGTTATAAGGATGCACAATGGCGAGGAAGTTGCTGTCTTGCTTATGGACACACAGGGCGCTTTCGACTCGCGTCAGACAATCGGTCAAACTGCAATCATCTTTGCTCTGTCCACTTTAACAAGCTCTATACAAATCTACAATGTGATGAATAATATTCAAGAGGACAACCTACAAATATTGGATACTTTCCTCGCATATGGGCAGCTCGTTCTAGATAAATCGTCGGAGAAACCGTTCCAGGAATTATGCTTCTTGGTTAGAGACTGGCGTGCACCAAACGATCATAGCTACGGGGCCGAAGGGGGAGCATCTTTATTGAGGGAAAAACTACAGATAGACGAGGAAGATCCTGAAAGTTCTGATAATAAGACGAGAAAGCGTATTGAAAGTTGTTTCGAAAGAAAGAACTGTTACCTATTGCCATATCCGGGTGAGAGGGTGTCTGTTGAAGAAGGTGGACCTTTTAAGGGACAGTTATCCGATATGAAGGAAAACTTTGTAGAGCATTTGCGTATCTTTGTTCCACAGATACTCAGCCCACAGAATCTATTTGTCAAGCGTCTTGGTGGGGAAAAAGTTAACGGGCAATCATTGCTCGAGTATTTTAGGGTCTACGCCGAAACCTTCAAGGGCGAGAAGATACCCGAGGCAAAGAATTTATACGATGCGACGGCCGAGGCCAGTAATCTAGCTGCCCTGGCAAATTCCAAGAATCACTATCTCAAGTCAATGAAAGATGTTTGCGGGGCTCATAAGCCTTTCTTGAATCCTAAGATCCTCGAGCAGAAGCACACGCAATTGATGAAAGAGTCATTACAAATGTTCGAGTCAACCAAGAAACTAGGTGAAGCTGACTATTCCAAGTCTTTCTCTGATAATCTGATGAAAGAATTGGTCAGCAGCTTTGACGAGTTTGTCGAGATGAATAATTCCAAGAACATGTTCAATATGTGGGGAAGTCCCTTGATATTGTTGTGTTTTTGGTTCTTGGCCTTCACGCTGAGCCGATTTTTCGAAATTCTCGGTATAGGACCACTCGCAAACTTGTTCTACCTGCAAGCAACAATTTGCTTCATTTCCATAATAGCCTATCTAAGTTTAAAGTAAGTTCATTTCGATATGACTGCAATAGGCGCTGTCCCAACGATTCAAACTACTAACATAATCTCGCCCTATCAATTACTCAAGGTACACGGGTAACTTTCCTGATGTGGTTGTGGCAGTAGATAAAGTTGCTGAGTATTGTTGGGTGAAGGCGATGGACACCGCCATCGGTCAATTAACTCAACGAGTGCACAGTGGCTGAAAATTTTATCGAGTACACTAGAATAAAGTTTAGATTTGACCAAAATCACCTCCCTGATTACATGTCATCTGCAAGACCATCAGCATGCATCAGCATGCCTCGCTCTTGCAGGGCTTTATATTTGAGTTTGTCTCTATTATTCTTTTCCTCTGCCTCTCGTGCCTGATATGCTAGTATCAACTCGATGGACACTTTTTTTAGCCCCGAGAGGTGGTCATCTGCATCTTCGTCCTAAGGTAGAGGTTCTTGGTTAGGAATAGTTGTCAAAATAGGTGAAAAAAGTGTCAAGTTTACTTACCAGCTCGCCGCACAATACAACATTCTCGCCACGAATCAAAAAGACGCCTCGATCTATTTCCCCATAATCATTACCTATATAAATTCGCTCTACTGTTAGATGTAGCACGAGGTTGGCTAAGGGGGTTGAGTGGTAGTTAGCGAATGTTGATAGACATGATCCCCTAAGTTTTGTGCTTGTGTCTTACCGAATTGATCTATGCTCCGAAGAACCCCGAATAGACTCCTGCCATCTCGTAGCAAAACTAGCACGCGCTCTGGGAAGCGGTAGAGATTGAGTTAGTATCGATCGACGTCTTGAGTATGGATTGGCCAGAATGAATCAGACACTTACTGTCAATCTGCTCGAGGAGGCTTGCGAAACCTGGCAAGTAATTTCTAAGTGGCTCAGACATGGTTGTTATTTGGTGAGAATGTTGCTCTTTGTTTCAAATGAATCAGGATAAACAACGCGTGATAATATGCAGCGCGCTCGCACGCATCAGGTACAGGACGCGTTTTTTACACAAATCCTATCGTCGTCAATCATTCTCGAACCAGAGTCTGATCTAATAAAACTTGTATGATGGAGGAGTATATTGTTGAGGCTATTCAAGGTTGGCGATTCAATCTCCGCGAAGAGAGGAAAGAATATTTTATCAAGTGGCAAAACTACGACGAGACCGAGAATACATGGGAACCAGAAGAGAACTTAAATTGCCCAGATATATTGAAGAAATACATAGCCTCCTTATCCCCTCAACAGTCCCGATATTTCCATTGCACTCAGCCGGAAAAATTGCAAGGCTTTCAGAGGAATGCCGAGTTCCTAGAATGTGTCGGGATTGATGGTCCGCACGATTCAGATAATGAAGAATCTACTAAGAGAGACAAGCAGAAGTTTTATTGTTTGGTTACATTTGACGATTCTGATTTTGCCGAGGAGGTAACTTTTAGGGAATTTTTCACTTATCAGCCCGAGGCTGCGGCAGAATTTTGTGAACAGAGACTGGTTGTCGGTCTCAGCAGACCGAGCTAGATACGGATTCAACTATTACGAACAATAACCAGCCAACATACCGGGGTTGAGTTTGAATGAATCTTTGCAACTCTTGAGGGTCTGATATTTATTCGTCGAAAAATTTCTGTACCAGAGTACTTAACATTCAGAGCTCATGTTTACATAGCACTTGTCGCAGAATACAACGGGTTTTCGGACGTCCAGTTTCGAAGTTACCGAGGAGAGCAAAAATTGTGGGCTGGGTGGAATTGATATTCCTCTTGCTTCGTCGAGCAAATAGACGGCCACATGCATGTTTCCCTCCAAGCAGGCTAACGATAGTCCGCGCATTTGTGCTCCAGTTTCCGATTCTTCCCGCTATCACATTTGAAGGTTGTCGAATGAAATTTTACAGCTCTCTATCTCTCTCGCCCGAACTCGCCGCCGTTGTGTGCCAAAAGGGGCCTCAAAGGGAGCTTGTTGGGCTTTTGTTTTAGCAATCCTATGGATCTGGCCTCCAATGGTTATTTGTCAGAGCAGCCCATCAATCACATGTACAACCCCGTTGGTCGCCGCAACGTCTGCATAGGAAAAGTTTACTTCGTTAACTGAAAAGTAGTCGTTTCTTTGCCTTAACGTTAAATCTTCGCCGAGCGAGTTGCTTATAATCATAGTTGGAACTTGTTGCTTTAAGCGAGCCAACGGGTTGCTTAGATCACGCGCTTGAGTTACGTTGCTCAGGGCTATGGATGAGGTAAAGATGGCCGGTTGGCTAAGGTGTCGCAATAAAAACCTTCTAGCGGTTTCCTTGTTCCTCCTTAAGAATTCCAAGTCTCGCGCATCTAGCTGGTTGAAGGCAAAGTCAGAGGGTGCAAACAGAGTGTAGGGGCCTGCAAGCGAGAGTTGGCGCTCCAGGCCAGCGTTTCGAACTAGCGCTGTAAAGTTGGACAGTATGGGCGATTTTGAGATTATGCTCAACAGGTCACCTGGTGTTGGATAGAGGACCCTGTCGACTATAAGAAGTGCTATGTTTTCCTCTTGAATACCGCCCATAACGACCGCTCCCGAGGCCGTTAGAATGGTATTGTTTCGGTGCCAATTGAACAGGATGTCCTTCTCGTTCAAAGTGTTTAGAGTTTGGCCGTCGGGGATTGTGTTTATGTACTCGAACGTTGTATCGAGCACATGATAGTTGACCAGATCAGACAAACGCTCCGGGTCCCGTTCAAGCATTTCGATGATTTGCCTTGGTAGCTTCTCGATCGCTTGGTCAGTTGGCACCAATATTACATAGTTCATGTCAGGCTTCAAGCTCTCGCTCACCCTCGAACGGAACAGGTATTTTACAAACTTTCTTGTCTGCATCAGGTTGGCCAACTTCTCAATCAAGAGCATGTTTTTGGTTATGTTTGTGGCCGAGGATAGGTCGCCACTTGTTGGCTTGTTTGCTTCAAAATTGGAGCTCAGATTGGTGGCTAAACGAAGGAATGGCGAACTTGGCGTTGTTGGTGTAGCAAAGTTTGCTGATTTAGGGTCGGTTGTTGCATCAAAGTTGAACAGATTTGGCTCCCCAAAACCATTTTCGTTTGCCAGACTGAAAGAGTTGCCGCCGCTAGAGGTGGTTAGCCTGTTTGCAGGTTGCTCGAAGCGTACTGGCTGATTGCTTATGATGGGCAGATTGAGGGCTTGATTGCTGGGCCCAATGCGGGCACCACTTGCAGTGCTGTCCAACTCGCCAACAAACAGTCTGGAGCCGCCCGAGCTCAGATTTGGCTGTCCGCTCTCGATAAAATTCGAGCTTGGCGTACTGACTGTGACCGGTTTTGCGCCCAAGCTAACCTTGAGCCAGGATGGAACGATGAGCCGGTCGATGGAATTGACAACTCCGTTTCCTGTTGTTCCAACCAAGCGCATCGAGGTCATTTGGTTGTCGAGTAAGTAAACGTTTGCTGCATCAACCGGCGGGAGAGAGGTTCAGGTTAGAGGGAGAGAGGCCAGCTTGATGGAGGAGAGAGTTTGTCAGTTGCTTGCGAAGATTATGCTTACGTTTGATCACTTTGGCCTCAATTGTTTGATCCGAGTTCATTGTCTTGAGCCGGTTGCGCATGGAGATTAGTTTTCCGAACTGTGCACCCTCAACAACGTGGCCACGTAAGATGTCTGAATTGATGATAGGAGACTCTGGTCAGCTATGAACTTTGGACAGAGTTTGCACTCTCGACTCTTTGAAGAGCTTCCACTTACCCATTAGTGCTGCTGGATCTGAGTTTATGAGCTGTCTAGCCGAACTGCTCAGCTGCTCAAAGGCTTCGTTTGTTGGCGCCAACACTGTTAGGGGTCCAGGTTCTGCGTGAGTTGTGAATTGGGGCCAGAGGTTAGTGGCTGTGAAGTTTGCTGGTTGATTGGGGGGGGGAGCAGATTCTAGCATCAGAGGATTCTTACCCCGTTTTAGTCGTTCGGCCAAACTTGAAAAGCTCAGGTAGGATAAGAAGGTTGTAAGGTTTGGTTGGCTTTCAATAAGATCAATGACATTTGGCACTTGTTGTGTTAAATTGAGGAACTTGTTAACCACGTAAACCATCCCGTTTTTGGCCCTCGTCGCGGCAATAACTGGTTGCCCATCTACAACCACAATCTTCTTGCTGGGTATACTGGACAGGAGTAGACGCCGACCACTTAAACTGCTGATTCCAATGTCGCTCTGAAGTTGCTTTGGCGTTATGAGCCGGGCAGACAGATGATCGAGCAAAATTTGCCTCACTTGGCCCGACGAGCAGTCCAAGGTGAGCCTTTCGGCTGCTGTAGCAACGCTCGAGTTCAACTCCAGCTCGCTCAAGCGGCCGCTTGTCTCCTGTTGGCTGCGGGCCCGATTGATCTCGCCAAGGTTCCTTCTCGCCACCAGCGGAATCAGGTGGCGCCGAGAGGGATCGAGCAATCTACCTGAGGTGGAGAGGCGGCTCTCGCTCGTCGACGGCTGCGAGCGGTGGCGCTGATGCGCGAGGGCCATCTGCTGGACCAGCCGCTGGAAGGCCAAGTCGGTGGGCATGAATATGGTGAGCGAGTTTCCCGTTTGGGTCACCAAGCTAAGCAAACCAGCCTCAGCCAAACACTCCTGAAGTCTTGCAAAGGTAACCTGTTGGCCGTCGATCCTGAGCCCACTGTCGTCCATTATCTCGGCGATGGTTCTGTTTTGGAAGAAGTCAGCCGCTGGGTCGTTGTTGTTGTTGGCGGCTGGCTGGCCGAGACCCGCGCTACGGACGAAGTTAGCGCTCACATTGGGCGCCTGGTTGCTGGCTTGGGTGGCCAAGTTTGCGGTGAGGCCAGTGGCTTGGCTTGCTGCCGGCCAGGCTGTGGCGGCCAACTTGGCTGAGGTAACCGAGATATCGCCGTCAAAGTTGTCCGCTAGCATCAACCCGCTTGCCTCGACCGGCGTCTGCTGGAGGCGGACTATCTTGTGCGCTTGCTTTTCGCCGTTTGCAGGATTCAGCTCAAAGTTGGTGCCATAGGAGCCATTGTTGTCGATTTGAATCTGGTGGAGGCGTTGTTTTCGGTGAGCAGAGGGCGCGCGAGGGATCTGGCCAACGATCTGGTCGACTTGGGTGCGCAAGCTCTTAGCCCGCTGCATGTTTGCCGACTGTGGAGATTCGTCTAGTTGCAAAGCGTTCTCCAGGGCAGTGAAGTTGGTCGCTAGTCGGCCGCTCAGCAGTTTGTTTGTGGGTCCAGAGTTGCCAAATATGGGCGGCAGGTGAGTTGTTTGCAGCGACACCGAGTAAGGTGTTGGAGTGTGAAAGTCGTCCCTCTGAAAGTTAACCTGACTTGGCCGCACTGTGGCCGCAACCTGAGGGGCCGTCGCCAACTTGAGAGGCTGACTTGCGTTGCTCTGGCTCGGAACAATCTTGACCGGCATGAAGAGTATCTGCGCCAACTGTTGGCGAGCTCTTGCATCGTATTGCTGTTCTGGGCTCAGAGAAACAGCCGTAACTGGTCTGGCCGCCAGGTTACCAACGACGAGATCGCCCGCCGCCAGAGGTCTGGACTGGACTTGCTTGCTCCCACCGGCTAAGCGCGCAATGTCGGCCTCTTGGGTACGCCAGTTTTGCGCCGGCATCGACTGGCCGGCCCGCTGATCGTCGTCGCCCCAAGGAGGAAGCGGCAGGTTAAGTGGCGACAGCCTCGGCGGGCTGAGCCTGTTGAAGGCGGTTTGCTTGGCGGGCGCCTCCTTTCGTTGTTGCTGCAGTGGCTGCTGCTGCTTGCTCGCGCTCGAGGGATTCTCGGTGGACTCGCCAAAGGAGGAGTCGAGGTGTTGGACAGTGACATTGGATGAGCTAGTCTGCATCAGCTGATTTGATGCATCCTGAACTCTCTGTTCCTGTGGCAGCTGCTTCGTTGGCGGCAGCCGGACAAGCTTTCCGACCAACCGCTTACAGTCTGCATCATAGAAAGCGCAGCCTCCGAATCCAGGCGGCGCTTGGGTTTTGCCGGCCATTTGTTGTTTGAGTTGCTGCTGTTTCCGTTGGTTGATCTGCGCTGGCGTCTGGTCGCTTGTTGCCCTGTAAACCTCATAGTTTGGTTGCAAGTACGCAGAGTAGGCGGACTCGTTCCGTTTGCCTGGAAGTCGCATTCCCGGCAGTGGCGAATCTCGCGCATCCTCGGCCTGAAATTTAAGCAAGCGTTGCTGTCTACTTGTGGCCAGGGCAAGCTGGTCGAGGTTGCTGCTGTTGCTGCTGCTGTTGGCTTGATTTGTTGTTTGATCGACGGGCGAATAGAGCCGCAGGTTGTTGGGCGAGCTCAGCTCGGTGGTTGGCGCCTCCAGGTTAGAGCCCTGCGAGCTGGCCACCATTGGACGGTCGTAGGCAAACTGAGTGCTTGTGGCAACGGGAGGCTCACGCTGCTGCTGCTGCTGTTGGCGCAACCTCTGCCTAGTTGTTGCATTGAGGACAACCTTGTAGCGCTCGACCTCAAACATGGGTCCTTCGAGGCCAAGCGGCGCCGTTGAGGCCAACTGGTTGCGCCTAGACTCATTCGCTCCCAGCAACTGGCTCAGATCAGCTTGGCTGATGAATATTTGTCCCTCGGGACTGAGCTCCTGTCTGCCCGCCCGTCTCGATTGCGGTTCCACGAGACCCGTGAGCAGCAGGTTCGCGGGCGCCGCCGATGGGCGATAGAAGTCGCGATTGTTTCTGGCCACCAAATTCTCGGAGCGCTGCAGCCTCGACCTGGGGGCCGGACTTTGGCCCGAAAGCCGGCTTTCGTCGCGTTCAAGCTCGTTGCCGCTCGAGGGCGACTCAATGTGCACCCTCGGTCCATCGTAGACAACTTGCGAGCGGCCAGCCGCAAGCTCTTGCGCTTGGGCCCTCGACGGAAGTGGAGCCTCAGCTTGGCTAGGCTCTGTTGGTCTAGTTTGGTTGCCGCAGTTGCAGTCGTCGAGAAGTTTGCGCTCAAAAATCGGTCTCGCAATCAAGTGGAGAACTCCATTGATCGCCATAATGTCTGGATCTGATATTGGAATTGAGTTTACGAGCACCAGGTTGCGCGATTGCACCATCTTGGTCTCAAACTCGAGCTCCTCGCCCGAGAGCGCGCTCAGGTTTGCCACGCCGTCCGAGCTCGCGGCCAGTCCGTTTGCAAGCTGGCCACTATAGAAGAGACCAGGAATTAGGTGAGCTCGAACAAACTGAACCAGGAAGGTGCGATTGGTCTCTAGCTCCTGCAGGAGCCTTGACGGCGTCGCCCTGAACGCGTCGTCGTTTGGAACCAGCGCCGTTGTGAGCGTTTGCGCCGATTCAAGCGCCTCGTTTGCAAGCCCATCCTTTGCGAGCTCGATGTAGCTTGCCATTCGCGGAGCCAATTGGCCGATCTTCTCCAGCAAACTGACACTCGGCGCCGGATAGAGAGGCCGATCGACCAGGTGAACGATGGCGTAGGTGGCGCTGTTGTTGTTTGGCTCCTGGAGGGCGTACGAGTGGCCGCTTACGATGTTGGCCCCGTTCACAATCAGCTCAAGCCTGCTGCTTTGCGTGTGGCTTTGGGTTTGCTGCGCTTGGTCCGTCCTATTGGCCAAGGGCACGAGCGCGCTTGTTACGCGTAAAGGTCCGCCCGCGAGCGAGAATATCAAGCTGGTGCTGGCCGCGCTCGCTTGAAGCTGGCGCCGCCGGCTCCAGCTGCCGGCTCCAACCAGGAGGCCGCCGCCCGTTGACCAGCCATTGGTGGCGCTCGCCGGCTTGCTTGCATGTTGGTCGGCAAGCTGGCTCTTCGGGACGACCAGCTCGCTCGTTGCGTGCGCCATCAGGAAGTCTCTCGCGTCAGCCGGTCGCGATTTGATTAGCTCGAGCTGGTTTGTCGGCATCAGGAGTAGAGCCTCGTTTGTCGGCACAAACAGGGTAAACTGGCTTAGCGAGTTTAACTTCTCGCTCAAAGCTCGCACCTCAGGCTCCTGGCTGGTTAGGAGGTCGCAAAATTTGGTAAGCTTGTTGGCGCGCATAAAGTCAACTATGTAGTCCAGTTTGTTTTGCCTTTGGCCGCTTTGGGGTTCGCTAGCCTGCGTTTGGCTCGACGCAATCCTGTCCACAAGTCTTGCAGTTGGCACCGGCGCCGACTTTGCCGGTTCCGCCAACGAGATGGCGCCAACTGCAAGCAAGTCCCCGAATTGGTGCCTGGCAGCGCTCGCGTTGGCTACACTCGTTTGCGGTTCGTTTTTCCGTTGCGTTGCGTTGCGATACCATCGGCGGCCGACGAAGAGCCAACGAGTCAAGTGGATGCAGAGTTTGGTTGTTAGTGGATCTGGTTGGCAGGTAAATCATGTCTCGTGGGCTTCAAGAGTGGCTCAGGCGGCTGCGGCTGCGGCTGCGGCTGTGGCGAGATAAGAAATGCGCTTGAGTCGGCGTGCGAAACAATAATCTGATGCATAACAAACAATGTGCGCCAACAGGCCGCCTTTTCCTCTCCAGCTCGGCGGCGGCGGCGGCGGCGCAAACTCGAGCTCAAGTCCCTGGGATGCTAAGGCCGCCGCCTTGACAGGCGCCCAGTAGTTTGGCAAATTTACAACACTCGCGCCCATTCATCCATTTCCGTGCTCGCCTTTTCCTCTCGAGCCGGCGAGCAGCGCGGCTTTGCTCACTCGCCTTGAGGGCTCCTCTAGTTGGTCGAGTGGGTTCTGTTTGTTGCAAGCGAGCGGCGCCTTGCATGGCCGAGCGAGGCTGGCTGGCTCGAGAGCGAGAGCCTCCATTTCGTGAGCCACTCGTCGTAAGTAAAACAATTTTCAATAAGTTCACAAGCGCGCTCCTGCTGGCGTGCGCATTCAGCGTCTATCTGGCCTCTTGGCCAGATAGTGAGGGGGCAAAGCGACTTTCGTTCGAGTGATATGCAGACTGCTCTTGCTGCACCTGATCAACCTGTTGATCGGCGCGCCGATTGGAAGAGATACGACAAAAGTGAGTTCCAATCGAAGCTCGCTCTCCCATTGAGCTGGCCCATTGAGCGGGCCGCCTCGTCGGCCGCCCGGCAAGTTCAATTCAGCTCCCATCGCTCCTCTTGGCCACCGAGATAAAAGTGGCTCGCGTTGGCTAATTTGAGCAACTGGGCCAATTTAAACATCAAACCAACCACTCACATGGGCTCGCTCTCGGCTAAACTCGTTTGGGGGCCACCAAGGGAGTTTCTATTTTTGCAAGCGCTGCCTTCGAGGTGGCAGCGGCGGCGGCGGCCAATTGTGTTCGAGGAGGGCAAATGGCAGAGATAAGAGCGACTAGCGATAATGAAGATAATTAATCCTATCGCCTTGGCCCGTCTTTGGCTGGCTGGCTTTGTTTGTTTCGCTCGCTCTGGCCGCGCGCTCGCCTGGCAGCAGCCACCTCGTCGGTCCTGCAGAAGTGGAGCGCCAATTCAGGCGCCGATCAATCGAGCCTGCGAACTCTCTTCTAAGCGCGCGCGCACCTGCCGACTTCCGGGCCGGAAGCGGCGCCCAAACACAGGCGAGGGGGGGGGCGAAGAGAGGAGGCTTGAAATTGGATCATCAAGTTGGAGGCGGCGCGATGCGATTTGCGCTGCGGCCGCCACTGTTGCTCCGAGGCGCAAGACAGAGCGGCTGCTTATTGATTTTTCGCCCGCCAATCCTCCATTCGCTTCCACTCGCTTTCGCCGAGCCAAATCGGGCCGGTTTGCTGGCGAGCGGGCGGCACGATGGGATCCATTTCCTACCTGGAAGAGGCTGCCAGTTTGCCATAAAATGGTTTACGAGTTCACCGCTCAGGCGAAATCCTCACACGCCGAAGTTGGGCTCGTCAGCGCCTTTGCAGCTGGCCAACAGGCAGAGAGAGAGAGAGAGGTGGGCTGCAATTTGGTCTGAGCGCGAGTCTAAGGGCGACCTGCTTTGCGCGCCCCCTCGCCGCTCCAAGAGTGGCCCAAAATTGGCCTGAATAGGCTTAACTCTGCCACTTTGAAGCGGGCAGAGCGAGCTGCGAGCCCACGCGCGTTGGCCGCGCGATAACCGTGAAATCGGCGCGCGCTCTCGCTCGCCGTACCTGTCCCTGTCCAGATTGAAAGGCCTGCCATTTCCGCCAGGACCTGACACCCGCCGCCTGACGGGCGCGCTCTCTGTGGCCCATTTGGCCGACTCTGTGTGGGCTGCGATGCGCGCCTGCCAGCGCGGCGGCCCCTCTCGGGTGTTGCGGCCGGTCGCGCAATTGGCGGCCAACGGGCGCAACTGGTTGGAGGGGCGCGCGCAAGGCTTGCTTGAAAGAGGAGCCGCGAGTTGGATGGGAGGCGAGCGCATGTGCGCTATTGTGCGCGGGCCCATTGTGTGCGAGCGCGCAGAGCTTTCCAGCTGGACAAAGAGATCTTGGCAGCGCGATAGAGCCGCTTTGTTTCCCTCTCCTCTGGCCGCTCGCTTGCTCGAGCCAGCCAGCGGCCGCCCTCAGGTGTCGCCCCTTTGTTGCTAATCCAGTCTCGGCCGGCCATCAATCAGGCCGCTTTGTCCGGCTCCCATCGCCACCGGGCGGCGACATTGAGGTTGCAATCGATCCATTGAGGGCGCTCGAACCGCGCGAGTTGGCGCTTAAAAATAGCCGCGCTCAGGTCAGCGCTCTTTAACTCTAACTCAAACCAACTCTCCCTGCAACAAGCTGCCAAACTTCGGCCCTGTTTGCGGCCAAACGGACCGCTTTCGAGCTTGATGCTGTAAATTTGCATAAAATAAAACGACGAGCCCACTGAATGCGCCATAAATGAATTCCCGAAATCAGGGTTAGCCGCTTTCTCCAACCTCCCCACTTGCAGTCGCCCGCCCGCCTCTGCTAGCTCCAGTCGGGCAAACCGAACTGAGGCCACGAGAGGCGGCTCATTGAATGTGTGTTGCCGCCAATCAATTATCACGCTTCTTGTTCGCACAGGTGGAGCCCATTGAAAGGGAAGCCGGGCGCCGATTGTTGGCCGCCAGCTGGAGCTCGAGCGCAAACTCGGCCCGCTCAGTCGGAGGCGCCGGCGCAACAAATGGAAACATATGTAAATCACACGGCCTATGTAAATCGTGACCCCACTCGCTGCTGCAGCCTCTCAATCAGCGAGCGGCCTCTTGGCGGTGTCAATGGCTGCAGCTCGAGGCGGCTGAATCAGTGCGCTGGCCGCAACGGTCGCCGCCGCCGCCGCCAAAGACACTGGGCCAAATCCTTTGTCTTCCTCTGGCTAAGCCGGCGCTGAGCTGCCTGGTGCCCAATTAAGCCGCCCATCTGCCCGCCGATTGGTCTCGCCAGCCAATCAAGCGGCCAGCTCACAGCGGAGGCCTCTGTTTGTTTTAGCCTGAGCTTACTGGGCCTTCGCTTGGGCGCCCGGCGCCGAGTGCGCAGAGCCGAGGGCCAGGTGCAGGGCCGATAAACGGCGGCTCCCCCAGCTTTGGCGCTTCCACTCGCCAATCCGCCGCCACCAGCGCATCCAAATGGACACAAATGAGCCCGCGAGAGGCTTCAAATTTCCGCTTTTTGTTCTGGCCCAACTCTCAGGCTGGAAGCCAATTCGCTCTCATCTCTCGCTCGCCGCGGCCAGATATAAATGCTAATTTCGGCGGGAGAGTTTGCGTAAAAGAAGAGAGAGAGAGCAATTGGCTTCGGCCCGGCGCATCTTCGGCCGGCAAGACAATGGAACAATTTGGCGCTTTCAGAATCCGTGGCCAAAAGATGGCAACGATAGTCTTGCTTGCGCTCTCGTTTAGGCGCAAAACTCAATTAAATTTGAGCTAAACTCTCGCAGTTTTGTCGAGGTTAGCGGGCTGCTGCAGAGGTTGGAGGGGAGGGCAGGGACAAGCTTGCGCGCGGACAATTGAAAGCCGGCCCGCAAGCCAGACCGGCTCACCTGGTTTCACATTGCCGCCACCGGAGCGGCGAGCTCGCCCGCTGCTCGCGCCCAGTGGCTCTGGCTCTGCCGCCGCCGCCGCCGCCGTTGACGCTGGCGCAGCTGCGAGCGAGCCGCAGCGAGCGGAAGCCGGCCGAGTCAAGCTGGGCGCCCAAGTGGAGCGCTCGGCTTCAGCTCGGCGCCCGGCTTTGTCCGCTGGCCGATTGTTGGCCGGCGGGCAGGTTGCTCGGCAGGCAGAGGCGACACTGCGCTGGCTCCCACTGGGCTGGCCGGCAGCGTGCGATAAGGGCCGAGCGGGCGGAGTGGCGAGAGCGAGAGAGTTTGCATCCGCAAGCAAAGTCGCTCCTCGGCCGGCTCATAGCGAGCTGCCTTGTTTGTTTGGCCCGCAAACAAGCTCCAAACGAGGGCCTTGGCCCAAGACAACGAGCGAGCGTTTGAAGCGGATCCAATGGAGCCATTAAATTCAATGACTAACGATAAATTTTCTCAAAACGCTTTCGCAAATCAGCGCCAGGTGCGCGCCGCTTGACAGTTATGCAAATTGATCGGCCTCGCTGCCAGGCGAACAATCCCGGCTTGTTGACACGCGGAACTCGCGCTTGCTCGGCGCCGCCGGTGTAGGTGTATTGGTGGTGGCTCTGTCGGCCGCCGCCGCTTCAGTAGCGAGCGAGAAGCCGGCTAGGTGAGGTTTGTTTGCCGATTATAAATCATCGCCAGCTCGGCCGGCGTGCGGGGGCGGCCGGCGCTGGTGGGGTTTTACCGCGCGCGCGCTAAAAGTGTCCCCAGGCTTCGCTCGCTGATTGAAGGCGCTCAATAAATCAGCCGGCCGAGCGGACAGGTAAATCGCGCGCGCGCGTGGGCCTGGCGAGCGCGCCTGAATGGTTTGGCCGGCGCCCAAGGTGAGTGGAAACTCTCGAGCGCTCGCCCAAGCGGCCAACATCCTCGTCCGAGCAAAACCCGTCGCGGACTCCTATGGGCGGCCAAGGGAGCCGAAAGGGGGCTTCAATTGGCGCCTTACGCAACGAGCAACTCGAATCCATCGGCTAGGAGGCGGCCCATTGTGTGCCGGCCGCAGACTCTCGCTCTTGCGCTCGCCTCCGCCATTGTCGCCGCCCGTGTTGCGCAGGACCACCCCTTCAATTCGTGCCAACTCGCTGCCTTCAATTGAATGTTGCAACGCTCGATAATGCAACCAAAGCGACCTGCCTGCCCACCCAACCGACCGACCGACAAACCAACCAACCAAATCAGGCAAAGTGGAGCCAAATCAAAGCAAACCAAACCAAGGACACGCGCTCGCCTTTGGGAGCCCAAGTGGCCGAAGCAAATCGCATGCATCTGCTTGCGGCCAAAACATCCTCGGTCACGAGTTTGCACTTCCTCCAAGCCCAGCTCCTGCTTCCGCCGGCCGCATCAAATCCTGCATGGACCTGTTGCTGTTGTTGACGCCGTTTTGTTCACCTACTCACCTGTCGACAATGGAGCTCTAGTTTCGCCGTTTGTGGCTTCATTCATTTGCGCGCTGGCCAGTAGAAGTGTCTGCAACGCGAGCGCAATCACAATACTCCTCCTCTCAAGCTTGAACGCCAGTGAGATCCTCCTGTCTCCGCCGCGCATTTGCTCCCTCGGGCGCCCTTCCAAATCCGTTTGAGCGTCCCTTTGCTTCCGCTCCACTTTGTCCACCTTCGGCCGCTCCATTTCAGCGTGGCCGGTCGGAAGTGCGCTATTGGCCCGCAAACGAGAGCTAAATGCGCCACTCTCACCACTCTTGCCAACTCCAAAATTGCCCCTCTCGTCTCTGGACGGGCCAAGTCGATGGGCGCATTGCTCTGGAAGGGTCCTCTTCAAATTGCAAACTTGCGTCTTGTCTCTTCCTTCTCGTCCTCGCAGCCTCATCCTCATTCCAATGATGGTCGCCCCTTCGCTCGCTCTCAGGTAAAGTCTTTCGCTGGTTTGCCTTTGAATGCGCCCGCAGGCTGGCCGCCGACTCGCTCGCCCGGCCGCCATTGAATGCCGCCAAAGGAGCTCTCTCTCTCTCTCTCTCTCTCTCTCTCAGTCGCAATCCGGACGCTTGGAAACGCGAGCGACACAAAGCTCGCCCAAGAAAAGCGCGCGAAATTCACACACTCGCGCTCGCTTCCATGCCAGCCGCCGGAAGTGGATGGCGCCCAGGTGCCTTATGGTGCTTTCGTAAGCTTTAAGCCGGCTGCTCTGCTAATGCGGCCGCTGCTGCGGCGAGATCTTCACGCGATTAGCTGCCAAGATCTGGGAGCAAAGTTTTGGTTGAAAGCCGACAGGCGCTAGCCCGCAAAGGTGACTCGCTTACGCGCGCAAGATGCTAACCGCAATTCAAATTAGCTCCGCAAAGATCTACTTATTTTCCTCGCCCAAACTTCAACTTAAACCTAACCTCTTCAATTCAAAAACTCGCCTTACCTGTCTAAAGTCGCCTCCCTCTCTCTCTCTCTCTGGAAGCCAAACCAGCAAACACTAACCACATTTCATCCTCGCTTCAAAGCTAAGGCGCCAACACTAAACTGGTGATTCAGCCAACTCTCAGGCGCCAACTTATCCCCTTTGATTGGCTTCTAATTCGTCCGCCAGCTGCTTTCTAGGATTTTCGCTCACCTGGCGCTCGCACGCTCCCCAATCAGCGCTGTCGTCGGCCTCCTTGCCTTAGGTTTGGTTCTTGTGGAAGTTGTTGTTGTTGTTATTGTCGTCGTCGTCGTCGTCGCTGCTGGCAATGTTACCCGAACTCAGGCTGACGTTTCCTTCGGCTCGAGTTTTGCGGCCAAGTCTGGCCGCCTGCGCAGGTAAATCACACGCAAATTTCCTCGCGCCCTCTCCTCTTCGTTGCTCTTCCTTCCTCTGCCCCTTCAAGGCGCCCTCCTCACCTGGTCGCCCAACTCTCCTCTCCTCTCAGGTGAGCCCTCTGTTCACTTGTCGCCTCCGTCGCGCTCGCTCGCCTCCACTTGCTCCCTCGTTTTGCCTCTTGGCGCTCGGGCGTCGCTTTGAATGGGATTACAATAATCCCGCGCGCAACCTGTTGCTTTTGGTTGCGTTTGTTTGGCCGGCGAGCGAGCGAGCGAGCGAAATCTAACTTTCACCGTTAGCCGCTAATGAGAGCGCCTGCGCACTAGCTTGCCACTCGGGCTGCCCGCTGGCGGCGCCGCCAGCGCCACCTGGCGCCCGTCAGCTCAAACCAGGCCCGCGCCGAAACTCAAGAGTGCAACTGGGCGCTCAGACACTTGCGGCCGCCCAAGAGTCCTAGCGGCGGCCACGGGAAACAACCATTTGCATGATTTATCTTCAATTCATTCGCAGCCAAAGCGGGCAAACTTTTCAACAATCGGCCACAGGTGACATAGGCAAGCCGCATTGCGACCATTAGTGGGCGGAAGCGATCGAGTGGGAGAGTGGCGCCAAGAGTGCTTGCGACTCCTTGGAGAAAGTTGGCGAGTTAGAGGGCGGAAGTGGCCAGAGTGCGCGAATTGGCGAGGCGCCGGCCGAGCGTTGCAGAGGATTCCTCTGCTCCCCTGAGGAAAGCCTCCTGCCGCAAGCTGCAACTCCGCTCGCGTGTCCTCCATTTTGCGAGAGCGAGCGCGCTGGCAAGCTCACTTCCGCCCACACTCGAGGCGCCGCAAGGAGCCGCTCTTCTCGCTCGCTCTCGAGTGCGCCGGCCACTTAGGGCGAGAGTCGCGCGCTTTCGGCCCTCCCAGCTGCCCGCGAGGAGAGGAGAGGAGAGGTGAAGGCAAACAAAGTAAAACAAAACCATCTCTCGGCTGCGAGACGGGCGAGAGCGGCCAAGATGGATAGACAGCCGCAGTCTAATTGGTCCTGAGCGCCGACTAATGAAGCCTAAATAATCGCCATTGTTGGCCCGAACACGCTTGCTGGGTCGCAAAGGCTTGTAGTAGTAGTAGTAGTAGTAGTTGTTGTTGTTGTTGTTTTAGCGCAATCAGCTCGGAACTACATGCGCCGCCGTGTAGCTTGGGCGGCGCATTGCAAGCGAGCGCTAATGGCCAGCTCGAGTGACTCTTGTGGCGGATGCTGCCGCTCGCCTGCGAGCCGCGGAATCAATCAGCGGGGCCGCCTGTTGAGCAGGTGAGGCCATTAGAGGGAAGAGCGCTCCTTGCGCTTAATGAGCGATTAGAGTTGGAGGCCTGAGAGTCGGCAGCGGGCGAGACGGGGATGCTCAAGTGGGTTAAGAGCGCTCGCTTGCCGCCGGAGCCGAAGCCGAAGCCGTCTAACGGGCCGCCTCGTTTGCTGTGCTGTGTTGATAGGCGCACAAATGAAATTATGATATTCATCCTCGGTCGCTCCCACCAACAAAGGCCAGCTCGCCAGACACAAACTGGCCAACCCGAAACCGAGGCCGCAACCCCAGCCGAGCCCACCTGCGCGCGGCCCAATCCAATTGGCCAGCCAGCCGGCCGGCCAAATGGAGATGTCGGAAGATCAAGCCAGGCGCGCAAACAACTTGACACTGATGCCTGCGGATTCTGGACTCGAGTTGGCGTTAAAATTGTCCACGCGAACCATTGTTTTGTTTGGCCTGGCCACTGCTGTTATCGTTGCCATTGCCTTTACCTTTGCCCGCTAGGACTCAAACACAAACTCAAGCGGCCGCCTTGGCCAAACAAAAGGCCGCTTGCGTGGCCGAAGCCGGCGCTAAGTGGCCACCTGACGGCCACTCGCTTTCGGGCGAGAGGCGGACGAGTTTGTTTGGAAGTCTGCGCCGGCCATTGTTTCTCGGCTCAAGTGTCAAGCGAAAGCCGCAAGCTCGCTGCCGGTAGCGCCGATCAATGTTTCAATTTGGATCCAAATTTTGCCCAAACTGGCCGCCGGCCGACAGCGGACAAACCCGCCCGCCGGGCTAGCTGGCCGGCCGCTAGGAAGAGGAAGAGAACAATCAAGATTTTAGAGTTTGCCATCCGATTGATTTGGGCGCTCACCTGTTGCTCGGCGTTGGCGGCGCCCGTTCGGCCTGCAAGCCACTGGCTGCAGTTGGAGGGGGGGGGGCAGAGATTTGCATAGCGAGATAACGAGAGCCACCCGGCCGGCGCCAGCAACATTCAGTGATCTATTGTTGTTGGCGCCATCCTGCTCGCAAGAGCCTCCCAGCCTGCGATAAAGGTCCCTTAATGGTACGAACTCAAGCGGCGCCATTGCCCTGCTCGCAATCGCTCCTCCAGCCCCAATGGAAGCTAGAGATTCAGTGCCACTCAATTTGGGCCGTCGGTGGCCAAACCAGAGCGGCCGGCAGGCTGCAATCGGGCGCCGGGCCCCCAGCGCGCGCGCGTGGTGCGCCGCTTCCGCCGGCTCCAACTGGGACGAGCACTCCAGCTGGAGCTGTCAGGCCCACAGAGCGAGCGTGGCCCCTCTCGCAGGCAGATGGCTCGTTCCGCTTCGGGCTCGAGATGGATCCGCTCGGCCGCCATTCACATGCAAATCCGGCCAGGAGGCCGCCGCTAGCTGGCGAGCGAGCCAGACTGCACTGGACTGCAACGAACTGAGCTCAACTGGACTGAACCGGACTGAGCTGGATGAGAAGCCAGGTAGCGTCCCCTTAACCTGGCGGCCAGACTCGGCTAGCTAGTTGGCTGGCGCCATTGTGCTTATTTGCGGTCGAAACTGATGATGATCTCATTTAGCTCTTTGTCTTGCCGTGTAAGTCACACTCGCGCGCAAAGCCCTCACTCGAAAAGCGCATGGAGCCGCTCGAATTGGCCGGCTGCGGCCGGCAGATAGAAAGCGGCGGCCTCGGCGGAGCCAAGGCAAAAACAAAGCCAGTTTGGGAGTGTAACTTTGAAGAGAACGCCACTCCATCCACCCTCGACGAAGCCGCCACAGCAGCCAGCCAATGGCCGCCGACTGACTTAGACGAACGTGACCAACTGATTATCTAATCAACTTTGTATCCTCTTCTAGCTCCATTTCTCCAGCTGCCGCTCTAGACTCTTTGAGCGGCGAGTTTATATTCCAGCCTTCGTTCAACTTTCAATCCAAGTTTCAGTTTCCGTTTCTGTCTCGCTCTCTGCCTTTTGCCTCTCAGTGTCTCGGTGTCTCTGCTTCGCCCAAGAGCAAAGAAACTGGCACTCGACGCCGTCCAAACCCCCAAATCTCTCAACGAGAGAGCATGCAAAATCCTCGTCCTCTTCCCACTCTTTGAGATGCCTCAAACACCGATCAGCGCCAAGACGTTGTGTCAAAGTTTAAAGGATCCAATTGGATAACCTAAGCTCGCCTTGTTTACCTGGCCAAGAGTCTGGGGAGGCAATAGATTTTGTGAGCATGTATGATGCGCTGGCGGCTTAGGTGTCGCCAATTTAGAGCCCACAAATTTGCACGCGACAATTTGCGTGATCGGCTAGCGACAGGACCCAACGAGAGAAGAACAAATCACACTACTATGGCTGGTTGGTTAGATCCAAAAGCGTACGTTACCGGCGCCATCATATGGCTCTCGACCAAACGGAGCTCTTGATTGGACCTCTCAGCGCATGCAATTGGCCGATTGGTCTGGCCAACTTGGAGAGTTTAAACCCAAACGGAGCTGCCAAGCTGTGCGGCTCGCTGAGCTCGAGGAAGCCAAAGGCAACTTGAGTTGCAAGTGAGAGTCATTTTTAGACCAGCCGAGCGGCTGGTTGGAGTTACGAGTGGATCCAATTCAGTATTGAGCTGAGCCGCTTGTTGGTGTCGCTGTTTCCACTTCCACTTGAGTTCAACGAGTGGACAGTCAGATAGACAACGCCAACACCATCTATTGGATAGCGTGCAACCTATTGGTGGATGCAGGACACCAGGGTAAAGACCCTGAATATCAGAGCCTAAATAGTTCCCTCAAAGTACAGTCGCTCGGTCGTAACAGTCTCCCCGGCCCAAATAAACCAAAGGCCAACAGAGGGTGCAACCAACTTGATTGCCAAATCCAACGCTCGACGCGCATCAAACACAGCACTAGTTGAGGATTGTAACCAGCATCAGGAACTCAGACTCGCTCATGGACTGCACCACTCGAAAGTGGTAATAGCAGACCGATAACTCTCAAGACAGAAAGAAAGAGAGTTGAGTCAAACATTCAGATGAGCCGGCATCCCTAGCCTCTTGAACGGGGGCGAAGGTTAGTTTTTGGGATGTCGAGTGGCGGCCATCGCGTTCAGGTCTCGTTTATATTTTCTGGTCCTTGACTGGATGGCGCGGGTGCTAGTGGTCGGTATGACCACAGGACAGTCTTGCAGCACCGAAGGCAGCGGGTGCTGACTCTTAATGTTTGAGAACAGATTGATGTGGAGCTGCGAGACTGACGAATCGTCGAGACTCTAAACTCTTGGTGTTAGAGGCAATGGTTACTGCCTTCTCGTGGTTGCGGCCGCACGAGCGGATCCGACCAAGATGATGACCAATTATCATGGTTTACCTGTGCGCCGATTGGAGATACTAACGCTCTGTTGGTGCTCAAGTTTAGCATCTGCTAGCCTCCAGTGGTAATGGTTCATCAGTATAGGATGAACTCACTCAGCTGGGAGACAAGCTCACGTTTCGTGCTGAAACTCATGATATAGTCCAACTCTAACAGTCATACGCCTTCCTAGTTTGAGTGTAAGCGCCAAATGAGGGCTATCCGCGTAAAGGTAGCTCAAAGACGTAATGCCCAACGAGACAAATGGAGCGTTTCCTTATACTTGGTCGCCTACATTTCGTATAATCCGAGGTGCTCTAAATCTTCGCAATGCAATTCGATAACACATGCAATCTACTCTCGTTAACTCAACCCTTTTGCTTTGATCATCATGCTAGAGACAAATAAGAGAGAAATTGGTTTGTGAGCTCGATCCGAATCCTAGACAGCGTCTCTCTAGCATTGCCTGAGCGCAGCTCACTACTATCCGTGGGCACCTCAATCACATCTGCGTGAAGTCGGCAGCCAATTACGTTGATAACATTGTTTTTGGTAGGCCAATTTTTCTGTAAACTTTGCCAACAAAGGCTGGTACATCTCATGTATACAAAATTGATGGCACAACTAAATCCATAATCATCCATCCGGTCAAGAGATCCAATTCATAAGTTGACCGAACTCCCTGAGTGAGATCTCATGCTTCCACCTGCTTTGAAAGAAGCCTGCTCACCTGGTAAGCCAGGTGTGGCCAAACGCCTCTAACAACTAAAATAGATAATACTCTCATTGCGCGCCAATCCAATGCATGGACTCCAGAATGAACGCAAATCACTGCAAACGAATCCTTGTATGTGCGACGTAGTATGTAAAGGTAGATCCGAGGCTTAGTTTTCAATGCTCATGAATGGAGATTCTCTCCTGGCTACCTGATCTATTCATTATCTTTGGACCCGATCTCTTTCACACAATACGGAGACAAATTTGCCGATATTTCTTATTGATGGTCCCTGAGTGAAATCACCCAGGGTCGATATGAGCACACTCAACAGTGATGCAATACGCGACTACCTCATCAAGGTGGGCTGTAAAATTGAATACCCCATCTTGGTCAACGCCTTTAAGCAGTATCTTTATAACCCCGATCCAGATGTGCAAGGCAACATTAGAACCCAGTTCAAAAACTATGTGAACAGATTAGCCACAGTTAGTTTAGAGAATAACATGAAATTCATCATATTGCGCCCGGAATTTCGGCCCGCCATCAGTCAACAAGTCGGCATGGACCAACAAGTGTCGAAACAGAACGCCTCCGTTTTGTTTCCCGTCCAGCAACACATCCATCAAAAACAAGCAGCTGCAACACTACCTCCATCTCTTCATTTGGCTCAACCTTTGCAGCCACCACCAATCCCCCAGCACCAGAGGCCAAGTGAAACAAATCTACAACAATCCTTACAGGTAACAAAACCAGCACAACCTCTCAATTCCATACAAGCCTCGACCAATGTTGCTCAACTAGGACATCAGCCGCAGCAGCGATTGCAAAATTATGATGGTCATCAACAAGATGTTGCAAAACCTGCCCCAAGATTGCAACATCAAAACCAGGTATCAACATTGATGCCCCCTAAAAATGATGACAGCAGAATTGCCGATGTTCAAGACGGTAATATAATGGTTCCACCACTTGTGACAAGACGTAGTCAGTTATTTCAGAGACCAGAATCGCTTAATTTGAGTTCAAACACTTTGGAGATGCCACCACCTCGACCACCACCCAGACGACGTCAGAGCACAGCCTCTTTGTTCAAACAGACGGCAAAACCAGTAGAAAAGGCTCAAGATATTCATGAACTTGCCAAGAAAAGTTCTGGCAGAGTAAAAGAGCATGCACTTAAACTGAACTCGTTCACATCCTCGAGCGACCTTAACGCATTGATACCAATCAGAGCAGGCACTATGAAGGAAAACAGGCTGTCCAGAGACTCGACCATAAGTGGTTCGATGTTGCAAAGAAATGGTTCACATGTCACCTCTAGGTCTAGATCCTCACACCGTGAAGACGAGAGTGATTCAAGTTCACTACAGCCAATCGATCCTCTGCGCCGAAAATGGGCTATCGAAGCCTGCAGCTGTAATTACAATGGCTTGGTAAGCCTGCTCAGAGAGGACCCTAAGTTGGCCTACTACAAGGACGTGGTGAATGGTTACACGGCTCTTCACTGGGCAGCTAAGTTCAACAATCTAGATATTATCAAGCTGATTGCAGGCACTCACGGAGTTTCGGCCAATATCAAGTCCAGCGCAGGTTATACGCCACTCCATGTCGCATATATGTTTAATAGAAATGTTGCAGCAGATTTGTTATTGAGATGTTACAAGGCAAACCCAAACGTCCGTGACCATAGTGGTAGGCGGCCGATGCAATATTGGCAGCAGCCAACTAAGTAAATGTTGCTTTCAAATTGTTATGCGCACTATTCAGCTTGTCCATCTCAGATTTTTGTTCCATTATCCTCTCGTGCGTCATATATATTTTGGCCGCTATCTCACCCAATGTTTCGTGTTGCCTCTTGAGCCACTTGAAAAGTTCGTCGACATTGTAGGTTTTGGTCATGCTATCAAGTGACATTTTCAGCTCCTTGATGCGCTCGCCGTACGATTTCATTCTCACCTCGAATTGGTCGGCTAGCTCGGCAAAATACTGTGATGTTGATGTATTGTTGAATTGATTGAGGTGATTCGAGCCACTAGTAAGACAACCAGATAGATAGAAAGGCTGCGGTTGGTTTGGAGTAGAGGAAGCTTGTTGATTGGCACTAACAAAGCTAACATTCGACCCAGGCTTATTTGTTTGCTCGTTGGGTGCACCAGGAACTGTGGGTAAAATTGGATTTGTTAATTGTCCAACGGTTGGTGGGTGTTGCTGCTGAAGAGATGGATTGTTTGCGAAATGAGCTCTCAACAAACTGTAGGCTAACTCAGAATGTCGCAGTAATTTTGTTGTGTCATCTTTAATTTGTTGGACTATCTGAGCATTTCTATCGCTGTCGACAACAACTCGTTGAAATGCTAGTGTCAGCTCTTCGGTATCACGACTTATCTCAAGAATGGGATCGACATCGAATTTCTGATCTCTGTAAGCCTTCTGCTCACGAACAAACTTTTTGAAAGATTCGACCAGCTGGAATATCTCTTCAGGTAGCTTCTCAGATAACTCGACACCGCCTGGCATTTTTCGAGAATAATTGTGATAGGAGGTTCTATCTCATCTTCAATATTTTCGTCAGATCTAATATAAATATCACATACGATGGATTCAACAGAATTCGGACGAATAAATTGGAACCGCTTTCGCTTCCTGGTATGAATATAATCGATTATGATGGCACGGCTCGCCACTGATATTCGTAGAACCCAGTTTTATGCAATTCGTCGATGACTAGCCGCGTTTTTCGACCACTTGGCGCGCGCATGTTTATGCCCCCGTTCTCGTCCCCCGTCAGTGCAAGTACGAACGAAAGCATTTGAATGTTCGCATGCGAATGGTTAGACTTGATGCTGCTTGATGTACCTCTCAGCATGTGATATTTCTGGGTTTGAGTGGGCAGAACCGACATCTAGAGAGTCGTAGGTGTCAGTTTGTCGAAGCCAATCGATGAACTGGATGTATGCTTGTAGCGCCTCTTCCTTGCGATCTAACCTCTCCAAGAGAGCGGCCAATTTGCTCAGTCCAGCACCTGCTGCTCGCTTGTAGTATGTGATCGCCTGTTCAAACCACTCTAGCTTCTCGTAAGTGTCTGCCAATGCTATAGTTATCCTAGAATCGTGAGGTTTGAGCTTGTGTGCTTCGAGATAGTTATCCAGACTGATATTTGGTAGTTTTAATATCTCGTATAGCTGGCCCAAACCATACCAGGCACGGGGATCTGTTCTATCTAGATTGATCGCTGATCTATATGCCTTGATTGCGTCCTCCGTCTTTTTCATCTCCATGAATTCATGACCCATAAGAATCCAAGCAGAGACATTCGTAGGGTCGAGCTTGAGTGCACGAGCAAAGTAGGTAGCTGCTTTGTCATGCTGGGCTCTCAGGCTGTAAAAATTGGCAAGACAAAAGCAGGTTTCGTACCTGAAAGGTTCAATCTCATTAACCGTGTGTGCCAATGATGCGAGTTCATAGCGCCTTTGGCTTACATAGAGGGCATTGCTATAAACATCCAGATCATCCAGTCGATAAGGATCGAGAGATCTTACCTTTTTGAAATTATCCACCGCTGCTTCGATGTCTCTCAGTTCGTTCTGAGCAACCGCCATACGACTCATCACATAAGTACTCGAAGGGAACAGTTTACTCAACACATTCAGATACAGATCGTGCGCCTCTTCGAACATCTGCAGTCTCATGTAGACGTTACCGTAGAAAAACCACTTGGGCCACTTCGAGGGGATGTCCAGTGAGTTGAGATGGTGCTTATCATTAATTAAGCTAGAGAGAATGTTCCAAGCCGGCCAATTGAGGGGCTCCAGCCGTATAGAGTTCAAGAGTGTATCGAGGGCTTGATCTGCCTTGTTTATCTTAAGTAGAAGTTTACTGTGTATGCATAGAACCCAGCTATCCTGCCGAACCCTTTTAGGATCACGCTCTAGTTCTCCAAGAAGATTATTGATCTTTTGGGAGATCTGTTTGATGGTGTTCGATACGCTCTCATTTTCCGCGGCCATATTGAGTCGATCCGTTTCAATGGCCATGTAGTGGGAATGGTAGTATAGGCATCTATGTTCCGGCGATGAGTGTTTGAGATCTTTTAGGTAGAAAGCAGCACGCTTATATTGACCGAGGTAAAAAAGATTTTTGGCCCGTTTGTAGTGCCTATTGTTAAGTTCGAAGTTGATGGTGAAATCGGTGGCAGATTTGGGTGATAACCTGAGGGCTGATTTGTCGGCCAGAGACGACATAAGTCCACATGCCCACTCCGCTCCCTCCTTGAATCCTTTCATTTCACAATGTTTGTGACATGCCACCAGATCCGCAGAGATCTCTGCAATATTCATGGTGGCTACGCTATTGAATATGCGGTAGCAAAACTCTACAACGCACTTTTAGTTCGTTAATATCAAGTCATGCCAATGATAAAGATGCAACCCCCAATACAAGTCAATAATTGAGATGTCCTTATGTCTATCGTGAAATTTGGTTGGCGACTAAACTCAATGGATGCACTCTCCGTGTGAAGTTACCCTGCGTCAGCAGTTAAGGATGGTTAGTGCACACGATGTGTTACGGTCGAAATAGTGAACATCAAAGATAACAAATTGCAAATTACTGACTTATTTCCAATGACTTTTCCCTATTGAGCTCTCGAATCGGTAAAACCAGAGACCAAGAGTCATGCTGTTCTGACAAATTATCTCCTAGAGGATTTCCTCAAAACGAAAAGAGATCCGCTGCGAACTATAAACAAAGTCTACGCCTACTTAGAGTAGGTCAACCAGATTTTTATGTTGGTCTGGGTCCAATCCTCTAGATCCTTTACTTCTTTTTGAAGCACTAGCAAGCCTCACTTCACCACGAGGCGTAATTATTGCCAACTATCAAAACTACTAAAATGGGTAAAGATTATTACCGAGTTCTGGGTATCAACAAGGATGCAAATGATGATGAAATCAAGAAAGCATACAGAAAGCTTGCCCTCAAATTCCACCCGGATAAGAACTCGGATGCTAATGCTGAGGAAAAATTCAAAGAAATCGGGCGAGCTTATGAGGTTCTATCAGATAAGAAAAAGCGTGATACATTTGATCGATTCGGCGAGGAGGGACTGAGGCCAAACGGTGGCGGCGGCTCGAGTCGGACAACATTCACCACATATGGCTATGGTGGCGGAGACGGCCGTGCGTTCGAGAGTGATATTACACCAGAGGAAATATTCAACATGTTTTTCAATGGCGGCATGGCATCCGGAAGTTTCACAAGTCGCAGGTGGCAGTCCGCTAACTCTCATCGAAGAAGTCAAAATCACCACTCTAGTTCAAATAACCACCATGGTGATCATCAAGAAGTGTCACCCGGTTTAAATCTGCTAGTTCAATTATTGCCAGTATTAGTTCTGATTAGTTTATCATTAGCATCTTATTGGCTGCAATCAGACCCACCCTATTCCTTGCATGCAACCAGCAAATATCTGATTCCACGCCGTCTAGAACCCTACGGGATCTCTTATTTTGTTAAAGATGATTTTGAGAGGCAATACAGAGGTCAAGACCTAAAACGTATCGAGTCACAGGTTTTTGAAGATTATCTGCACGAGTTGAGGAATAAGTGTGTGAGGGAGAGAAATTATAAAGAGAATATGTTGCATAGGGCCTATTACGTCTACTATAATAACGAAAAGCTGATAGAGGAGGCGAAGAATATCAAAACACCCTCTTGCTCGCAATACGAAAAGATTAGAACTCAGATGAGGCATAGTGGGAGTTTATATGCCTAAGATGAATTTGATGGAAACGCAATTAAAGTATATAGTTTACAAAAGATATTGGTCCCGTCACAACTACGAGCATTCCGGTCGCCGAATTATCGGAAAATAGGCTGAAACTGGTGGGACTTTCGGGGTTTATTAGTCATCTAGCTCTTCTAAATACGCTCAACCTGGTGGGTTGCAGCTGCTTTAGGGCTTCTTCAACCCGTTGATTTGTAGCTTCGATATCATGGAGAGTCATGGTTTGACCCTGAC
>Ga0209372_1000197_pt1 | contig 42698 bp, 35 predicted proteins | sample AgamicAtPe_FD_187170 | JGI IMG/M metagenome (GOLD analysis project Ga0209372, IMG submission 187170) | Agave microbial communities from Guanajuato, Mexico - At.P.e (SPAdes) (version 2) | ecosystem: Host-associated > Plants > Phyllosphere > Phylloplane/Leaf | place: Guanajuato, Mexico | collected... | reverse complement strand
GATAATTTACTGAACCTGGACGCAATATCAGAACCGAATTTGATCATAAATTACAAGGACCTGTTTCTGGCTTCTTGAGCTGCCTTGTAACTTTCGTACTGCATGACTGGCATTAAAGCAAAAGATAAAATTGTTCCCCTCACATCATTGCTCATCGATTTTAGTGTTCAGTCAAAACTCTGACTATCGAGCCTAATCCGCCCCTGTTGCACGCTTTGTCATGCCAAACAGTGCTTCGCTAGAGGCTAGATGGTGGGACCTAAAAACCCATCGCAAAAAGAACTGCCAAATTTAGTGTTCCAACCGGATGCACTGAACCGAGTTGGTTACCGCGGAGCTTGCTTCGCAGGAACATCCCTCTTCGATTAGTCACAGAAGCGACCAGAAGTGACGGAAACGCAGCTTGATGAAACGGGTGGACGAGCTTTAGATCGGCCGGATGATGTTTAAGCATAAGCTCTAGGGATCGAGAAAGTTGCAGTGTGATCAGGAGGACAAGGCCAACCTGACGCATAACCCTAAGAAACTCGAGAGGCGCATCGGTGAGGGACGAGACAAAACAAGTGCGAATAATATTCACTCCGAAACAACCTAAGTGTTTGGAACAAAGATTCTAGAATTAGAAAGACTTAGCTGGTGAGAATTGCGGTTTTCTGGCAAGCTAGCTCAGCTTGATTGAGGCCTAGATGAAAACTCAGCTCCAGAACAGGCGCATCAAGTTTAGTTTAGAAAGCTCAATCTAGACCGAGCACTCAAGACAGGAAGTGACAAAGATGGCGATAATATCGTTAGCAATAGTGGACGAACATCTATCTGTAGATTATGGTCGTTATTGCAACCCCATTTCTAGTCTAATCCCCCCAGGCAATCAAATTAGTCTTCTCTTTTCGATCATATTCATTTGACATTGAAACAGTTCGTGCTTTTAGGTTCGAAATTGAATAATGGTGTTATTTGCTCATATTCATCACTATTTAAAAATACATACGTATATCCTACACTGGGGCGGTTGTTGTTGTTCTCGAGCCATGATCGTGAAAGTGTTTCTTTCTCAGTCACGATCCTCTGCACCTCTCTCTAGCCATGCTAAATGTTAGTTACAAACCTATCTCCGGTGCCCCCATTGCCGACAACAATTACTAAAACAATACGAGGGTTCAAAGACGTCAGTAGCTCTCGTTTTTCAAGGTCAGGGGGAGACCTAATGAAATACATGTATCTGAGGAATCAGGTCGAGAAGCCGAGAACAAATGTCATCAAACCACCCACCGCCTTCGACAGTAGAGGCTGCACGGTAAGCCTCGCATCCGATGCAATCTTTCGACCATGTAAGGACTAATAATAGGACCAAGCTGGCTTAGGCAATGAGGTCTCATCTATATTTGGAGCACTATCCCAATATGTCCGAAAACAACATTCTTACAACCCTCGCTGCATTCGACTATCATTCAGTTGCTCATCATCGAGGAGATCAATTCCTTCAATAAAAAGTCAATACGAGACAGATTTGAGATCCTAGACTTTGGTGAGAATCTAATCTTGTTTTGGCTCGGAGTTGGTGTTCGATTCGAAACATATTCAGAACTTGTCTGCAATTGGGCGAGACCGTGATCCAGATAGATCGGATCAACTTTTGTTCAACACTCGCATCCTCTCACACTACAAATCAGAACTGCGACGGACCTATAAAAATCTATCACTATGGACCAGCCTAACCGGTTAAAACCAAAACTCTACCTGCTTGTATTCGGTCTCTTAACTATGTCAGTGGGGGCCAAAAGTGATCCAAAATCAGAGCTTCAGTCTCTCAACAACTACCTTGTCGACAAAGTCGACTCGCAAGCTATCGAGGCGAACATGAAAGCAGTGAAAGAGCTATTTACCAATAAGTGTGGTTCGTGTTTTCCATTCAAGAGGGATTCAACGAGCTCCTTGAGGAAATTTGTAGCTTTAGACACTATTAAAGACCTTGAGAACCAATGCGATCGTACCAGCTACTCGATTTTGCTCGACATCTGCCGGACTAATGATTTCAAAGTTCAAAAACGACTTGGCAATGGGCAGACCCTAAGTCGAATCGATTCCATCCTTCTCGAGTATTCAACTAGGCATGCTGAGAGGTGCAAAAGTGTCTATCCAGTTGCATTCGAAAACAAGCTCAATCAGCTAGACAAGACACAATTACATCGGGTGGAAACTCATGCAAACATTGTTATGCGCAATGCCCGCTTTTTGCTCGCCTCAGGAAAACCCTATCGGGTTGACGAATATCTTCGTGAGCATGAGCTCGATTATATGGGATATCATAGCCAGTTTAAGTACTGCAGAGGCTCTTACGAGGCATTGAGTCTATTGGCTAATAAAGAACAGGATCCGAGAGCTAGGTCTTTGACGAAGGTGGTATTAGATGAGCGCAAGGGCGTGCCTCGCGTTGATGAACCAATGATTGAGGCTTTAGCTAAGACTTACCTCTTCGAACCCTGCCAATATTATGTCAATGAGCTGGGACTTGACGTGTTCGAGCCATTCGAGTTTGATCTGAAAGTGAGAGGTAGCGATGTTGGCAACGAGAGCGACGCGAATCTGGAACAAGGCTCGCAATTGCATAACTTCTACGCTGGTTTGGTCAGGTACAAGTTTTGCAAGAGACTCCTCTCCGAGAAAGAGTCTGTGAAAAGGTCCCTCGTAAAATGCATTAAGTATGAAGAGGGCTATTGATGTGCATCGCTCGAAAAGCCAAGAACAAATTGACTACATCAAAATAAATGCTGCTAACGAGTTGTGTGATGAACCGATTATTCGCTTGCTGACTACATCTTAGCTCAATTAATTAAGTTCTCGTTGCCTCGCCAGAATCTCTCTACCTGCTGGTTTTCCCAGAGACTGATTGTGCGAGACTAGGTATTCTAAGGTTCCGAGGCGGGAAGACTGATTCCTTCAGCAATGGATTTCCACGTTAGCGAGTTGAGCGAGACAGCCTATCTGACGTAGCGCAATGAGCTTAGAAACTGGGAGCAGGGCGCAAATAGTGTCCATTAATTAAATCTCGAACAGGAATAACTATCGACGGATGTAGCGAAGGAAGTCAACTAGCAGGCACGTGAATTGCAGAACGACGGTTCGTATCGGAATCGTTTGATTCCGATACGAACCGTCGATAAGAAGCGTTTGTTATGGCACTAAGTCTACATTTCACTTCATCGGACTCATACACAGTCGACGCCAAATCAATTGGATCTTATCCAATACCAAAATCCATTACCAAAATAAATAGGTCCGAGAAACCAAGAACAGATACATGTAAACCAGTACAATATGCTGCAAAAAATATATGTATAAAGCCTTCGCTCGCTCAGGCTAACAACATGCGTGAATAGCGTGTTCTCTTCAATGGCGCGGTACAGTTTTTGGTTGAATTATACATCTATTAGAACCTATTCATTGTATCTGTTCCTGGCTCCTCGGACTGGGTCGTCATAACCATACAATCCAGGGATTTCGTCTCAGAAAATAACTTTTGATAAGATGCCGTCAGATTCTAAGAAAAAACGCGATGCTAAAAAGAGGGAGGCAGCCAAAGTGAGAAGTTCAGGTAATCCTACTCCTGGCAAACCAGTCGCAACCAATGGGTCCGATAAGACTGAGTTGGTTCAGAAGAAGCTGATCGAGGTGAATGGAGATTGTGTCGACAAGCTAACTGCTATGCTCGAGCATGATCTGGAACTAGCCGCACAAGCTCGATCGTGCACTGGTGTTCTAGGTATTCAAGCTCAATCGAGAGACATCAAGATCGATAACCTATCAATCACGTTTCACGGTGTTGAGATATTGAACGATTCTAAGCTAGAGTTGAATTACGGCAGAAGATACGGGTTGATAGGCTATAACGGTTGCGGAAAATCAACGCTGTTCTCGGTCATAGGAAGGCGTGAAATACCTATACAAGAGCAGATCGATATCTATCACCTGAACCGCGAAATACCGCCACTCGACAAATCTGCCCTCGACGCAGTGCTTGATGTTGAGAAAGAGAGAATAAAGCTCGAGAGATTAGCCGAGGAATTGGTGGAGAGAGAAGACGAGGAATCTCAAGAGCAGCTCATGGATATCTACGAGCGTCTCGACGATATGGGAGCAGATCGAGCAAAGGCCAAAGCCGGTTACATCCTGTATGGGCTCGGTTTTGACAAGAAAATGCAGCAGAAGAAGTGTAAGGATTTCAGTGGTGGGTGGAGAATGCGTATTGCCTTAGCCCGTGCTCTCTACTTGAAGCCGCATATGTTGTTATTGGATGAGCCCACCAACCATCTAGATCTTGAGGCCTGTGTTTGGTTGGAGCAAGAACTTAAAAATTATAAACGGATACTTGTGATAATTTCCCATTCGCAAGATTTCATGAACGGAGTCTGCACGAACATTATTCACCTAGACAAGAATCGCTTACACTATTACACAGGTAATTACGATGCCTTTGTAAAGACGCGTTTAGAGCTACTGGAGCATCAAATGAAGCGTTTTAATTGGGAACAAGCCCAAATATCACACATGAAGGATTATATCGCCCGATTTGGTCACGGAAGTGCGAAACTTGCCCGTCAAGCACAATCGAAAGAGAAAACTTTGGCTAAAATGGTCAACGCTGGTTTAGCTGAAAAAGTTACAGCGGACAAACTTGTTGAATTTTACTTTCCCTCATGTGGTAAGATTCCACCACCAGTGCTTATGATACAAAATATATCATTTAGGTATAATGAGAATTCACCTTGGATTTACAAAAATCTTGAGCTTGGTATTGACTTGGACAGCAGAATCGCCCTGGTTGGACCAAACGGTTGCGGGAAGTCTACGTTTCTCAAGTTGATATGTGGAGAGGTTATTCCTCAAGACGGTCTCATTAGAAGGCACTCACATCTTCGTATAGCGAGATATCACCAACATCTACATGAAGCTTTAGATTTATCGCTTAGCGCTCTTGAATATATGATGAAATGTTTTCCTGACATCAAAGAGAGAGAAGAGATGCGTAGGATAATCGGACGCTATGGTCTATCCGGTAGGCAACAAGTGTGCCCGATGCGCCACTTGTCCGACGGGCAACGTTGCAGAGTTGTATTTGCTTGGCTAGCCTCTCAAGTCCCTCATCTTCTGCTACTCGATGAGCCCACTAATCATCTTGATATGGAGACCATCGACGCTCTTGCTGACGCTGTCAACGATTTTGAGGGTGGCATGATACTAGTTAGTCACGATTTTAGATTAATCGGCCAAGTTGCTAAAGAGATATGGATATGTGAGAACTCAACAATTAGAAAGTGGGACAAGGATATTATGGCATACAAGAATCACTTGAGGAATAGAATTCTAAAAGAGAGTGAATTTGACGCGTAATTAAATTCTAACATTATCCAACTACTTTGGTTTGATCATCACACGGCGTGCCATCATGACCTTCTCTGTCATCGCATGGTACCTCAACTTTCCATCACCACCGTGATCAAATATCAGTCTTGACCCGATTGAATCTGCTATGTCTACTTTGTAAAACTTAGAGTCAATTTTGAGAATTGGCTCGTCCGTATCTATACCAATTATCTGGATATGCTTATTCTCTACACTATCAAGGTCAAAGTTCCCCTCAAATTCGATCACGATGTCTTCAGTTTCATCTTCGTTCGGCATTGTTGAGAAGGGCTAGTAATAAAGTGCTTGAGAGCTCTACTTTGAGGATCTTTCACGGATCGGAAATCCCGAGTTGAGTGCTCGACAGGGCGAATGATCTTCTTGTCCCTGATCAAAGCATGCTTTACCGAACAAATTTATAACATAGAGCTATTGCTGTCTTGGTCGCGACTACTCACTAGTCTCTATTTTTGTCGTGAGTACATACCTGTAGAGTACTCAAAACAAGAATAAATAAAGAATTCGGTTTGAAGTTAAATATTTCACCGGTGGGAACATAGAAATGTTTATCAAGTCCGTTTGTTCAGCTAGACGCTTTTTATTTATACCTACATTCCATGCTTGTCAAGAATATCATTTACTCATGACAAAAATACAATGTAAGTACGCATCTCTGTAATGGGTCTGCATAGAAGTATACGTGAACATCTGCTTCATCATCGCCACGAATCACGTGTACAAAGGTCCAAAAATCTCTCAGATTTCACGTAACGATGGATTGATTGACCTAGTGCAACTCAAGTATTTCATTTCTTTCAATGCGGAAGACAAACCATTTCCAAATAGTGTCCTCACGTAGAATTGACAACCTTACACACAGAATCATGCCTACGAAGCGAGTTCCTTGATCTGGACCCATGATTTCTCCTACAATTCGAAAGATTAGCCAGGCACAAACGACAGGCCACCATGGGTCAAGCAGAAAGTCGTTCACGCAGTCCCTTCATTTCTGATAATCAGGCTAATATTGCCGAAGGTGGTGATGCGAGAAGATATGGATCAGGACCGAACAAGTTCCGCCACCCGATTGCGGCTTTCTTCCATATCATCTTCAAATTTTTGGCCTTCATGATATATCTATTCGGTGGTTTGTTCGGCCAGGATTTCATATCTACTTTCGTTACGGTTATCTTATTGATTTCAATGGATTTCTGGGTTGTGAAGAATGTTACAGGTAGACTACTGGCGGGCCTAAGATGGTCTAACTATATTGACGACCAGGGAAATTCTCATTGGATTTTTGAAAATAAGACCACCTTGATCAATCAAGCTTTCCAAGATTCATCAAATCTCGGTGCAGGAACAAGTGATAGTCACGACTCAGCCGACTCGTCCATATTCTGGAGTGGCCTGATAACTGCCTCAATTATGTGGTTTTTCCTCATGCTCGTAGCGTTATTCCGCCTAAATATCCAATGGTTTTTGCTGGTAACTCTAGCGTTAGTGCTGTCAATGTCAAACCTATATGGCTATGTCAGGTGTAGATTCGGAACAAGCGATATACGATCTTCAGTCACGCAGTTTGTTGCGAAACAAGTTTTCTTCAATTTGTTTACCGGTAGTAGCTCATCAAGTAGATCTGTCGCATAGACGACTCAATTATTATCATTATGGCGAGCGACAAGTTGAATCATTTCATCTGTCAAGAACGCACATAAAATGATACCCAAACGACTGCCCAAGAAAGCACTATTGATCCCAGACTCGGATCTTTGAGTATGCATAAGGATGAGTTTGATACATAATGTAATGACAAGGTGGCTAATAAGGCACATCGAAACAGGAATCAAGTTTAAGTATCAGATTCGGAATCCTCTGCTGCAGCTATACACTAATGGTGCTATAGGAACAATGAATGCAACTGAATGGTGCAGAGATCCTATTCGTAGAATGGGAAGACTGTCGGCCTGACATAAGCCTTTTGGTCAGCAACAAAGTGAAGGAATGTTTCGAGTTCAGTGAACTGAATCTCATCCGAGTCATTGATCGTCATATGAAACACCTAGGAGCATCCTTAATCTTGAGGACCTCCGCATTGGATTAAACCGACCGGTATCGCGCCCCCATCACATCGTTGAGTCGATTGAACATTACTTCAAGTCTACTTGTATTGGGTCCGGATAAAGCCGAAGACTTCATCTATTCTTACAGTGCCTATCCGAAACCGACCTATGAGCACACAGCTCAGAGTGAGCGCAATCCCATTGCAGTGAGAGCGTTTAAAAATAAATAGCTTCCAGGTGATTCAAGGCACCCGGCTACAGGTTGTTGATGCGGATAGGCACCAAGACTTGTTCAACGTGCTGATCACGAGCGCGCAGAGCGGGTTTCGTTCCTTTCCGTTGGGCTGCCAGCTCATTACCGTTAGCCCGACGCCTCCTCTGGGAGGGAAAGTTTGGTTTTATACCGGCACTATCTAAACACCTTAGGTACATATGTGGGAAATGCGACGGGTGGATACGATAAGCACCAGCTCCAGGTGAAAGGTAGCTTTTTGCTTGGCGTGTCGTAACTACAAATCTGTAATCTCATCTTGCGTAAGCTTCCAGCTTCGTAATCCCTCTACCCCTGAGACTGGAGAGATACCTGAAAAGCACCGATCTACCGAATGTTCATATTTGTCGAAAATGTAGATACAAACTTTGTCAATGGTGGTCTACAGAGAAACTCTTTTGCACCCAAAAACTAACTAAAGGGATCCGATTCGCACCACTATCGTATAGAGCGAGGGAGAGCGAGTAAGGAAAATGAATTGGTTACCTTATTGGTCAGTGTTGGCCGTCGCTGTCGGAACCAATGCGCTTCCACACAACACCAATTCAAACGAGACACCTCAGCAACCCTACGAGTTAGACAGCTCGGGCGATCAATTTGCAAAACCGAAAACGGAAGACGATTGCACTAGTGTAGCAGACAAGCCTGATTGCCGAGAGGACCAAAAGGATGGCCAGTTGTCCAGTAAGGTTTTAATCTGCCTTGACAATTGTGCTGATTGTGTAAAGCAGTGGAGAACCGGCGTGTATAATGGTCGTTATTGCGCGAATGACTGCATGCAACAAGCGCAAGATCCAGTCGAATCCATGGATCCGGATTGCAATCTAGTCAAATACTTCAATTCAACTGTTCTAGCCGGTTTGTGAAGATATTTTTATAATTTATTTTTATATCTTCCTGTTGTGAGAATAAAATTTCATCAATTTACTCATATCTTATTCAGATTGTAGTAGTGGTAGTTGTTTTGATTCATATCGCTATACACTTGGAAGGCACTGGCCCTTGTGTCATGGTTTCTTGAGAGGTCGATAACATTGTTGCTATTGTTGATATTACTCAAACTTTGATTATTATACCCATTATCACTTGTCAATGATGGCAAAGGTTGATAGTTGTTGCTACTTCCGTTAGTGAATGAATTGTTGACCAATGGTTGACGAGAGTAAACGCTTTCCTGTGCTCTGTTGGAGCTCTGATCAGGTTTGCCTGAAGGCGGAAAGTGCTGGTAGGTCAAATTCGAACCATACGTACTGCTTTGGCCATAACTGGCTGGTCCATTTGATGACGACACAGAGCTTGAATTTTCGAACTCAGAGGGAAAAGGTTTCTTGATAATCTCCTCGTCATCATCATCGTCGTCATCGTCATCGTCGTGACCGGACATCAGCCTATTCAACTTCGGTTCGCTTGAAGCTCGCGCTAATTTTTGTGCTAAACTGTGAGCATAAGCGTTTCTTAGCTGACTTCTATTCCCATAGGTGCCATCAGGCAGGAGATCAATTGTGCTTTTGCTTGAGATGTTCAAGCTCTCGCTGAACTTTTCGTTGAGAGAGCTAGAATTGTTCACACGGGAGGAGGATGCTTGAGTGGATGGCGTGGAGAACAGCACCTCGCCGACATTGTTGATGCTTGTCATCTTTTTGTCCGATTTCCGCTCCCCCATCCAAACATTGAGTGACTGCTGATTCTCGATTGTCTCACGCAGCTTTCTATACCACATCTCGCTACCCATTGTAGATAGATTCAGAGTTGCAGTGAATACGTGATTCCAAATTTTTTCCAGTTTTATCGACTGCTCGAGCAATTTCCTACTCGATCTCCCATCTCGTCTTAGAGTATCTTCGTCTCTTGCGTTAGGATCGAGGGACTTTGCTGCCCTAGAACGAAATTCTTTGATGACCGACTTCGAATCTGTTTTCATGAATATCACAATAGGCGCCAAATTAACATAATTGAGTTTCTCCACTGCGGATGGAGTGATGTCCAAAAGTGCATGCTTACCTTGATCTATCACCTCCAATATTCCCTTCAATCTAATAACTTTTGGATGATCTTGGGATTGGTTGAAACCAGTCGGATATGAGTACTTTTCCGGATAATCCCTGAGCAACTTTTCCCTAGCGACGTCTGCGAGGGGCCCGAAGATCACGACTGGTCTACAGAAACCAGGATGCTTGAAAATCACGCGCTCATAGCTTGGAAGCTTGAAGCTTCCGATATCAAAGACTACATTGTCCCAATTGTCCTTGCAGAGGGATTTTGACCTTTGTGCCGCACGTCTTTTCAAAAAATTTACGCGCCCAACACCGGAACTTAAAACGCTATTTGAGCCACTAGACCCGTCAATCGATAAACCTCTGTCGCCAACCTCTGATGCTCGTTGCTCCAATGCTATCTCCTCGGCCTTGTTCTTGTCAGGTATGAGGCCCTTTTCTGCATCCTTACCGTTTGATTTAACGCGAGTTGCAAGCCAGTACTGGTCACTATAGTCACTGTTCTGCAAAGTGTCGAGCACATGAAGTATGTCACCCTTTTGGAACGAAAGCTCCATTTTGTTTGTTCCTGCTTGGTGGGAGAAGTTGGCTTTGATATAGAATTTCTCTGGCTCTTGCTTCGTGTTGGATAAACTCGAAATCGCTCTGCTCTGGATTGAAGATAAGGCTCTCTGTTGTTGTTGTTGTTGCTGGCTTTGTGAACCTCTTGTCATCGATGACGAAGTTGACTGTCTCACGAGAGTGGAATTGAGGCTACCTTGTTCGGGTGTAGGCGGTATTGTTGGGGGCTGTTGGTTAATCATGTAGGGTATCATGAAAACTAGAATCTGAGGTTGGCCTGAATTCATTGGCATGGCTTGAGCAGCAGCCTGCTGGATTTGAATGGATGCGCTCTGGAGTTGAGCGGCTGCAGTTGCTGGAATCATGATGGTAGTCATAGGTACTTGCTGCTGTTGCGGCAAAGCCATCTGACCAGTACACTGATTCAGGGAGGATTGCAGTTGATGAGCTTGTATTTGTTGTTGATAATGTTGTTGAACTTGTTGCTGTTGTTGTTGATGGTACTGTTGCTGATTTTGGGGGTTTTGAAGATTTTTGTTGGCTATCATGGGTGAGATGAGTATGGTCGGTTGTGAATGAGTGTTGCTATTTACACCATTAGGTTGCGACATCATAGCCGAATGAGGTAGGTTTACAGGTTGGTGCTGTTGGGTGTGCATGGGTTGCTGCTGAGACTGTTGCGGAACCATGAGTGAGTTGAACGAGTTATTAGAACTTTCGTTCTTGGGCATATGAGGAGCTTGCGGAACTAGCGGAGCCACTGGTGGAGGCGGCGGAAATTGCATATGTTGTGAGGGCTGATGTACTTGGTGCTGACTGTTCGAATACAGGAATTGGGGTGAAGAGGCGGAAATCTTTTGCAATGAGGTCTGGGATGATGCCAATGCTGATTGCTGATGCGGTCGGACGAGTCCGTTGGCTTGGTAGGAATCACGAACAGGGTTGCTCATATTTGAAGAGGACGAATTTGCCGATGGCATATTAACATGGGTTGATCTACGAAATTTGATAGCCTCTATGGGATTATTGTTAGATAGGATGCCTCAGTGCAAGTTTTGAACAAAATTTAGCACAGATTTGATCGGATATTGAGCATCGTACTTTAGGTTTTCTACAACCTGCGATTACTCGATCGTAATTGATGATGGTCGAGGATGGAGGTTCAAAAGGGACTAGTCTTCAAGGGTTGAAATTCGAATGTCGTGTATATAAGAGTAACCTGTGTTTATGTGTGCCTAAAATAATGAGTGAACCTATTTTAAACTTGGACTGAAGCAATAAGCGGGCTAACATGACTCGAGTCAGCTAAATAGATGAACCCTCAGCGCTTCATTTGATGAAATGTGGAACATGGTAGGTTTCGTTGGAATAATTGATGATGAGGATGCGCTGGTGTGATGCCGCCTGAAAACTTGATGGCTCATTAACGGAACGACTGAGATTTTAAAACGCTCGATTTGGTTGCTTGCCGGCTTCCAAGAAAGTTGTGCGAGTGTAGAATATCGTGAAATGTGGCCACTTTGTTCGGGATTCCGTTGTTGATATCAAGCAGTTAGTGGCGCTATCATGCAACAATCAGAAGAAAACATTCAAGTGAGAGCGAAAGCGAGTGTCACAGGCCGACTGGTTGGCCGACTGACTGACTGGATTGATTAAATCCAATTTGGAGCTGACTCGTCGTCTCCTCCTTTGCGCGCCGAAGCTAGAGTTGAAACTCTCTCCCTCTCCCGTCTCAACAAGCCACCTGCTCAATTTAACCTGACTCCCTTACGCCAGGCCGAGTGTCCCTGAGCTCTAGCCAGAGCCTTAAACCTTTTCCAGTTGATCCCCCTCCTCTACCTGTTGCTGCCCATCCAGTTCGATGCCACTGTCGCTTGTGTGTTGATGCTGTCCCTAGCCTCCTGCTCTGTTGCAAGTGGCCGCCGCCGCCCCTACCAGCAGCTCTAGTGAGCCCAGAGGCTAGCCAGCTAGCCCTCACGAACGCAAGGTTGGGTTTGAAGAGTGCCGGTCTGTTTGGCGTGAAGGAGGGAAGAAATTGTCAGCTTTTGGAAGCTGTTGTTGTTGTTGGTGCTGCTGCTGCTTTGGTTGCGCGACGTCCTTTATCTCGCAAGGCAATAATATTATATTTTTGTTTAAGGCCCTGGAATCGCCGATGGCTCTTGCAATGGCCAGTGCGTGGCGCCTACTATTGGCCCAGGCTGTTCGGCTCCCCTGGGTGACGGCCTGCCGAGTTACATTGGCCAGGGCCTTGCGTTTGTGTGTTTGCGCAGATGGGAGAGCTGGAGTCTGCTTGTGATCAGAGGGGGCGAGCGAGCGAACGAGGGCGAGAACGGCCGTGTCGGCTGTGCGCTGAACCAGCCTCTGCTCCTGCAACCAGGCGCCGACCAAACCGGCTATCTCTCCGCTGGCCGCAAGGAAGAACGCTGCATCAATGCCTTACCTCCACCAACAGCCGCACTGTTCTCCGCCCGATAGCCACGGGCGACCACCGAAAGGCATTATCAACAAGTGAAGCGGACGTCTCGCCCTCCCTGTTTGGAGGAGGAGAAACTGCCGCAAGTTTTCCCTTCCCTTGTTTTCATCATCAGCGCCACAGAGCAGTGGCCTTGCATTGGCCATTGGTCTGTTGGCCGGTCAACGGTTCAGAGCAAGCATGGGGCTTGGCTCCTTGGGAATCGGCACATTTGGTCAAGTGCCGCCAACTTTCAGAGATCCTCCTCGCTGCTGCTGCCATCCTGATTCAACCATTTATCCCTCCATTCTGAATGTGAACTGGAGGGAGCTCCTCTTAGGAATGCCCAAGGAAGTGTGATTGTTCTAGCATCATAGCGGACCGATTTGGCAGAGCCGGTGCAGGAGCGGACCGCTGACTGAAACCGCCACTTTGGCTGCCGTTTCCAGCATCCGCGTGATGGCCTCGCTCGCCCACAATCCGCCGCCGCCCCCTCCTATCCGTGAGAACTTGCCGCCTCCGTTCCTTTGTCCTTAGGATTGGCCATCAAGTTCAAGCTAGCGGCTGCTTCCATCTCAGACGATTGATTTTCTACACTCGGCCATGTGTAGTTTGTTTACATTATGCATTAGTGAATTCGCGCCTGCAAACCAAGTTCGGCTAGATCGCAAAGGGTTGGAGTTCGGATAATTTGAGCGGCCCATCTAAACGGGCGCTAGCTTGGTCATTGGCCCATCTGAACTCGTTAATCCATCGCATGTCACACCAAAACTGGTCTTCGTGCTTCCAGAGCCTAATCATGAGGAAACAACTTAGCCGAATACAATTAGCGGCTTTCGGGCCAGCTAGTTGACTGGCCAACACGCTAGACTTGCAGGCGGGTTTAGGCTGGAAGTCTCGGTCGACAAATCAAGGTAAGGGGGGATGGAAGTCAGAACATCCATCATAGTCGATAGGATTCGTTTAGAGCGGATTTCGCATGAAATGTGCGGTTTGCGGACCCAAGTTGATGTTCTTGCTTCCTCGAGTTGGTTGAAAGCTGTGAATCGCTGTTGTGTGACCAAACCTAGTTAGGTGGGCACTAAGAGTGGTGTCTGAAGTTTGGACTCTGTTCCAACCCACAATGGTCTTGGTCACGCTCGAGCTTTCGCGAAACCCCTCGGCAATCTGCCCACACAGCGAACTCAGCCTATGGCTCCAGTCTCTCGTTAGCTTTACCTTGCGCTTCAGGTGTACGCGCCAAAGAGGAGATGTGTCAACACTTCGTTAGTTTATCACACGGCAGCAATCCCAGATCTGCTAGCCGATATGAATCACCTGCCACATCTGGCAAAGGGTAACCAGTCGCGGCAGTATTGGAACTGGAACACCCGGGACCGACTTCGTAAAAGGTTTATGCAAAATTTCATAGCTTCTACTAGTGTTTGCGTGATGTCGCGAGCTTTGAAACTTCCGGGTGTCCATCCGGACGATTTGCGCTGAAAGACTACGTATGTACGTATATAGTATGTACCAAAACGACTAAAATAAATTTAAAGAGCGCTCGATTGTATGAACGTGAAGGCTTTTGCACCGGCTTGCAGTCACCGCCAGCTCGAAATAGCTGTCCTCCATTCCATTGAGTGGTAAGGATTTGATCTCGTCGGTACGGAATTAAGACAATGATAAAATGCATGATATGAGTGACTGTTTTGAGCCATGTCTGACGAGTACAGGTGTTTATTGTTGGTTTTAAGTTTCGCAGACTTTTACGTTACACTACTAAATCATTTTAGCTAAGCATCACCGGTCCGCGGACCGGTAATCTTGACCCATTAGGCTGATGTATCTCGTCCGCTCAGGTCCCGAACGCTGGCCGGGCCCACTCAGGCGCAGCTCTAGTGGGCGCGGCTAACCGAAGTATCGCTGTCGGCGTTGTGAGAGGCAACGTGAGAACCGCGTGGTCGTTTACACTTCGCGACCAGCCTGTGATTGTTGCTACCACTATCTATATATTCAGGTGTTAACTATTATCAAATAAACATTTCATGAAACCTCACTCCTCGTATGTACCGGATGATCAATAGTATGAGTACGGATGCCTGATGCTCAAGCCTCTCAGATTTCCAGCGAGAAAAGGAAAACCCCGAAACGGCTCTGTCCTCATATAAATGCATTTGCCAGTATAAACTTGGTGTTCAAAGAACGTGATTCACCACTTGAAGAGAACGAATTTAAATTTTTACTCGCGACCGCAATACAATCACTACATGGTGATATAGCCAACCAGCTAGATGTGCTAGACTTCAAATCAATCGATCTTGAGAAGTACACGTCAATAATCAGATTCAAGTCAATACATTATACTCGTGTCGTCACAAGCCTGCTATTGTTTGGCGCCTGGAACGGTGATGATTGTAAATTCGACATCTTAAGCACCGCACAGAGTCCCTGTTTCCTATCTATCCAGTAATTTGATAAGGAACAATGAAGAAATTGTCGAAGAAGAAGGTGAAGGAACGTAGGAAGGTTGGAATCGTCAAGGCTTACATGTCACGCGCTGCTGCTATAAAGAAGCTCCAGATCCCTCTTGCAGACTTCAGACGGATTTGCATCTTGAAAGGAATATATCCGGTTGAGCCTAAAAATAAGAGCAAATTGACGGGCGCAAACACTAGGCGTAAAACTTACTTCTATACTAGAGACATCCAGTACCTAACGAACGAGCCTCTGCTAAACCAATTTTGTGAATTTAAAATATTCATGAAAAGACTTACCAAAGCAAAAGGTCGTCATGATCTAGAGAAGTTTCAGCAAATCAACGAAAGCAAACCAATATACAAGCTTGATAAGATTATCAAAGAACGTTATCCACGATTCATAGACGCTCTTCGGGACTGTGATGATGCCCTAAGCATGTGCTCTCTATTCGCTATGTTTCCTAAGGCCCGCTCTAGACCCGATAACTTGATTGATTTGAGTCGAAAACTCACGGTTGAGTTCATGCATTATGTAATTAATAGCAAGTCTCTCCGCAAGGTGTTTATATCCATCAAAGGTTATTATTATCAGGCCGAAATAATGGGTCAAACAATCACTTGGATGGTGCCTCACCAGTTTGTTATAGATCGCGTGTCTAACGTGGACTTGAACGTCATGAAAACATTTACCGAATTCTACATAACTCTCCTCGGTTTCATAAACTACAAACTATACATGTCCATAAATGCTACTTACCCTCCCGTGGTTGTCTCCGAAAATGTTCAAGATATGATCGAGTCTAAGAGCGTTTCAAAGAAGAGCTCTAAAAAGAGGAACAAGGAGAGTAACGATGAAGATGATACTGAATCGAAAGAGGACTCAAGGGATGATCTTGTATCAGCTCTAAACAAGAAAATCCGTATACTTGAAAACAAATCTCTCGTGAACACTGAAGGCAAGGATCAGCAGCCGGATATCTTTGAGGAATTCGATGACGAAGACAAGTCAGCGACTGCTAAAAAACAATCTAATGAGCTAACATTTCAGCAAGTTCTTGCCCTTGAGAGCTTATTCAATGGTTTGAAGTTCTTTCTAAATCGTGAGGTTCCCAGAGAGTCGCTAACCTTTGTCATCAGGTCTTTCGGGGGTGAAGTGTCCTGGGACAGAAATCTGTTTCCCGGCGCAACCTTTGATGAATCTGACACAAGCATCACTCACCAAATCGTTGACCGCGACTCTATACCGGATCGCCGTCTCGATCGAGTATATATCCAGCCTCAATGGGTTTATGACTCAATTAATGTGAGGATGCTCCTCCCTACGTCAGACTATCTGATAGGAGCGAAACTGCCACCTCATCTATCTCCATTCGCGAACGAGAAGAGAGGTGAATATGTGCCACCAGATAAGACTAAGATGTTGAACTTGCGCAAGCAATTCGAAGCCGAACAAGCGAATGAAGAGAGGGTCAAGAGAGGCGAGGCCACAATTGAGAGTGAACTCGAAACTGACGCTGAGGTCGAGCAAGAACTAGAAAGTGAGTCAGAGATGGACGAGGAGAAACCTGTGAAGAAAAAATTCAAGGCCACGGAGAACGATAAAAACGATATCGACTCGTATGACTCGAAGCAATCTCGAGCAAGAACGGAGAAAAATAAGAGGAAGCGTGAACGAGATAGCAATAAGTCAACAACTAAATCTAAGATGAGTGTCAAACAAGGAAAGCTAGTCGTCGAGGATAAAGAAGAACTAAAGAAGAAAGAGGATGCTGAACATAGAAAGATGCGCATTATGATGATCCCAAAGAAGAAGAAGAGGCTCTTTGATAAAATCACAAAAACGCAACGACAAAGAAACAAGAAAACCGAACGAATGCGAGCCAAGAGAAGGATTGTTGATGCTGTTGCCAGCCGTCAGCAGAAAAGTGCAAAGAAGTTTGCCCACAAAACTCAAGCTAGATGAATAAATACGTATTTGCTCATTTGGATCGGTTTTAACGCCAGCCAAGTTATATTTTGATCGTTCACTCGATCAATCAAACATAGTTCATAGTACATGCGCTCGATCTGTTGAAAGATTCAAAGCGTTTCAACAGGCAGTTAACTCGGAGAAGGTTTGGTCAAGCTCCTCGGAGATATGCTTGTACTTTTCTCGTTCATTGACAAGCGCTTCCTCCAATCTGTCAACTTCCTTCTGTAACTTTTGAACTGTCCGTTCGGCGAACTCAGCTCTTGACTCCGCCTCTTGCAGCCTCTGTTGGGCGGTTCTGATGGCCGACTCGAAAACCTGCTGATGCTGTAGGGCCTTCTCTTCACTAAGCTCGAGTGACCTCAGGTTGTTTCCGACGACTTTCAATTCCTCCTCGTATTCAGCCTGCTTGGCCTCGGCCTTGGCAGCTCGGTCCTCTGCTCGCTCGAGATCACCCTCAATTAGTGCCAATTTCCTAGCAACTTCATCATACTTTCTATCCGAGTCCTCTGCAAGCAATTTGGTTTCCCTTAGCGAGCCCTCAAGAGCCTCAATTCGTTCCTCATCGGTGGCGGCGCGATGCTCGAGCATCTTCCTTACTCTTTCACTCTCGTCGGCTACCTGAATGGCCTCGTCCAATTTGTGACTACAAACCTTCAGCCGCTCCTCCGAACGTTCCAGATCCTCCTCAAGAAGCTGTATCCTTCTGGTTAGAGATGTGGCTTCGCTCTCGGCCCTGTCAGCGCGAGCCTTGTGTTCCTTGAGCTGTCTCTCGAATTGTTCGGCTCGGTCTGAAGCCGTCTCAAGATCAGCCTTATAAGCTTGGAGCTTCTTTCTAATAACCTCCATTATATTTCTTCCGATTTGTGCTTGAAAGGGGCAGTTGATTTTCCGCAACGAATGCAACCTCAACAAGGTGTAGAGAGGATAAAAGCAAATGTTTACGCACTGTTTGTTTGTTTATCGTATAATATCATCAGTTAAAATCTTCTTGGAACGTAAAGAATATTGAACGTGCAGAGATTGATTAAAATGTTGAGAGACTTGTTGGGATTGAGAAGGAGGAGGGTGAATTATAATAATATGGCCAAGTGGCAGAACATTACAGGATGAGGCAAATCAATTGGTGAAGTCAATATGGCTTTTCGGCCTTTCACCGAATCCACATCGTTGCGATGGTGGTGGCGGCTGTGGGCGAGGGAGAGAGGGAAAGCAACTTGTTAGTGCCAGCCGTGGTCCTTTCACGGTCCTCAGCTGAACAACCTTGCGCGGCGCAGAGCGAGGGGCAGACGCAGCCTGTTATCTCACTGTGCCTTTCGCGCAGACAATGGCTTCTCATTGCAACGTTACTAAAGCGGCGATGACGGTGGCGGTGGCTCATGTTGTGAGTCCCTTCCATTCGACACGATTTTATGGCCCCGCTTAGATGTGTATGCTTTGCTCGTCCAAGGATATGGTTCCCTGAACTAACATCTAGCTCAATTCAAGCCAGCAAGCCAGCTCGAGATGAAGATAGGACGGAACAAAGAGTTGGCCCGAGATCAATCAGCCTGCGCATTCGTCACTGACTTCCCATCCACTCGTTGCATTTGGTACCAGCTACTCTGTCTCCCCGCCGCCGTCGCCGCCGCCGCCACTGCTGCTGCCACCACCTATCAGGTTTTGGATCAAGTTTGCAAACAAATTTTCTAAAGCCTTGGCGTTTGGGCGGCCCGCCTGGCTTGGCTATCAGCGGATGCAAGTGCTTGCTGCCAGCTTACCACATAGGGCGCCCACATAATTCTCTCCCAGAGCCTGTTTGCGCCCTCCTTGCCCTTTCGGTTGCTGGCGACAAGCGAGCTGGTTGGCTCCGCCAGTTTGACTTGCCGCGCACTCGAGCGGCCACATCCGCCCAAAGCTCATCTGGCTCAAACAGGGCGCCGCTGAGCTCACGTTGTTTGACTGCAGGTCAGACTGCTGATGTTCCCGCATCACCTGTGGCTAAATTTAAACTTCTTTTGATTGCATCCCGATCGAGAGCTGTCGCTCGCGGGCCGAGTTTTGCATATTGTGCCGCATACCGAATCCCGACCAGCATGAGCAGCTGCCCCCAATTCTCTCTCTCTCTCTGCTCTCAATCTTGAAAGCTCCACTCTCTCGCGAACACAATGACTTCCAACAACATCTTCCTGTTGCTCCTCACATGCCTATCATTTGCGTGCCAAGCATCCTTGGCGATTGCGGCGGAGTTTGAGGAGCCCACCAGGTGGACAAGCGCGGACTCTTCCGAGAACGCCGACTTCCAGGCAATCAACTCATACTTGACCGCTCTCAGCCCACCCGATTCCAGCTTGGTCACTGTGCTGGCCGATGCAATTGACGCTATCGAATCGTTTGGCCTGGAAAACTTCCACCTCCTCACTGGAGGCGAGGATACTCCACTCAGGTATTTCGCCGGCCACAAGCCTGAGTCGCTGTTGCACATTATGCGCGAGCTCATTGCGGCCTCGAGAAACTGCGACCGACTCTCGCTCGAGCTGCTCCTCTTGATCCTGCACAAACGAACGTGAGTATGCCATTGTAGGGGCCCCAAAAGTAAGCAATCATCATGTACGTAAACGAACAACAGCTAACCCAAACTTGAATCCAGCTCTGAGGGGCAATTCATGAACGCTTACGCTCGCCGCTTGATGAGCAAGTGTTTGGTCGCCAACTCGGCTGAGATAGTCCAAATGATTGAGAGAAGTGTTGGCAAGCTCAACTCTCATCTATCTGACATGCTCACTGCCATCGGACTTGAGGTTTCAAACGCCAAAAGGAGACAAGAATCAAGGGGCAAAATTGTGATCAACGAGCGGGTTCCTCCGAGCAGAGCCGACGAGACTTTGGAATTACTAAGGGGAATTGGCGTGGACGAGGGCCAGGCGAGCAGGCTTGGCCAACTCTTGGCCAAGCAGTTGAGTGACATCATGATGAATAGGCTGCCCGATTACGGACAGCTCGCGCAGGAGGAAAGCGAAATTGAGCTCAAAGGTTTGTTCAAGGAGCTGCTGCTTGAACCTTGCAAGGAGCTGACAAGCAGGATGAGGCCCATCCAAGCGCTCATTGCGACCTACAAAGGTTACGCGGCCATATTCCACACTGAGCGCCTCGGGTTGAGCGCGAAATGGCAACGAAATGGGGAGTATCTCGATTACAACACTGAATTGGATAGGATTTGCAAGTTTATCCTCCGACAAGGGAGGATTATTTTGGCTTCGATTGTTGGATCAAAGTGAGTGCAAGTTTGGTGGCCGCATCCAGATGGCCGCCCAGTCGCCGATCGCTCGAGCTCGAGACGATATTGATCAATGGCGATCAATCTAGTTTTATGACTTTGGACCTTGTTCATTGGATTGGAAATGAGACTGATCTTTCTTTTAACACTGAGGGAGGCCGCCCACAATGGGCCGCCATTTTGCAGCCGCCAATGAATGGGCGCCAGCTAGCCGGCCCGCAAACCAGCCAGCCAGCGGGATGACTAGCAGGAGCGGCGGCAGTCGCAAGCCAAACGGCCTCATCAGCGGCAAGCCTCAGATCGAGCCATCGCCGGCGGCCACTTCCATCCTAACAGCTGATGGAGCCAAGCAAAGTAAGCCAGATGCGCGCCCATGGGCCCGCTAGTTGGCTGACGCTTGAGCTCTGGCGCAATAGTCAGCTAATCAAGCGGCAAGTTGCAAGGTTTGTTCCGCGCAAGCCGGCTGGCTTCATTCCGGATGCCAGCAAGTCGCTCAAAAGCTTACTCCAAATTAGAGCTGACGTGCCCAACCCACCCACTCTGGCCCCAAACCCGAGCTCCTCTCTGCGGGCCTCGCTCGCCGCCATCGCTGTCGCCGCCACCACCGCCGCTGTCTGCTTCCGTGGGCAGAGTTTTCAATTTTGGCGCTGCCAACTTTGCGCCGCCTCCTGTTGGCTTCCGATATGAGTTTATAAACAAACGTGCCTCTTTTCGAGTTTATCCAACCATTCCCGCTAATTAATTATATGTGCGCCTAGTGCCTCTGGGCCACCACGAGCAACGCCCACCTCGCGCGGCACGAGCGCGGCCTCAGCTCGTCCCGCTTGCAGCTAGCGCGCCTCTTAGCCATAGAGTCGCTCGGCGGCCACAACTATTGATTAACTGAAGCTGCCACAGTTCCATCTGGAGGCCGCGCGGACTTATAGCGCAAAACGGCGGCCAGAGCGGAGTGTTATGATGATGGAACTTAAAAATACCCCACTCTCGCCAGCCTCTCATCCGGCTCTCGCCCATCCGCCGGCGGAGTGCGCATCTAGCTGGACTTTGGCCAGCGGGCCGAACGGCCAACTGGACACGAGCGGCCGGCCAGTCGGTTGAGCGCGAAATGTCATTAGCGGATGGCATTGAGTTGTGGGCTCCCTCTTCCTCTTGCATAAGCCAGCGCTTGCGGCAGTCGCGCGGACTTGCGACATCTAGGGCTGCGTGTCGGCAGTCGACCGGCCGCCAGCAGGAGGACAACATGTAATGTTATTATTGTTGCATAAGAGCCTCTGGTTGGTTCCCATATGCAGAGGACGAGGTGGACGAGAGTGGAGTCAAGTCCGGCACTAAGGCGAGTGAGTGTTCGAGGGAGGCAGACTTAATGATCGTTTTGCTTGTCCATCGCGTGAAGGATCGAGCTTGCCGGTCGAGAGAGCGCGCCGGCCGGACGCGGCCAGCAAGCACAATTAAAATGATACGACTCCGTGATTTAGCGTCCATCGCTCCCCCCCTTGTATCCCTCTATTAGTTGACTGCGGGCCCCTCGAAAGGGCTGCGATTATAATATGAACTTGCAGGCGCGAATTGCGAGAGCCCAGAAGTTGGAGTTTCTAGCTGGTTCGAGTTTGCAAATTAGCGGCCGGAGCGAAGCGAGGCGGCCGCCGCTCGGTGTCCCTCTGGGCGCCTGCAGACAATAAAGTGCAATAACATTGCTTGTCCTCTTGCCTCTCGATTATACTAAATTTGCAGGCAACTGTACACGATGGGCCCACAAAACCGCCAATCAGTTGTGATTTGTCTATTTGTTTATCCAACCAAACCAATCAGATCTGGCTCGTTCTCTCTGCGCGCCACAAGCAGAACGGCCCTTGTGGCCGTTGCAAGGCTTGCAAACGCAAACGGGCCCAGCCAAATGTTTCCCCGTGCGAAGCGACCAAGTCAATGAAAGTCGAGTGACACTAGAGCGGCTTTGCTGGAGTATTGTAAACATTTGCGTACATATAATTTGTCTAATGAATTCATTTGCCTCCCAAACTCTAGCTCCAAGTCCATCCTCCCGACCTGGCGCCCAATAGGACAAGTCGGCCGGTTAGAAGCAGAGCGGGGCCAAGTTTGCGCGCCATGCTCGCGAGCAAAGGCCCAGACCGCGAGCAGCCTGCGAGTCCGGATCATTCATCTAGAGGGTTGCTCGAAGTGGATCGGCGAGGCAACTAGCCAGCAAGCTTGTTGGTTTCTGAATGATTAATGCGGCCAAATCAATCCGATTGCGATTGACTTTATTGCGGCGCATGCAATTGGCTCACTGGCCAACTGTCTCGGCCGCTTGGCCGATGTTAAAACAATTATTTTTATTTCCAAATGGAGCTCTCGGATGGTTGGTGTGCGAGTATTAAGTTGAACTAGCTGCTGGACTTCGACTGAAGCTTGTTTACAGCTCGACAAACGGACAAAGGTGGATCAGGTTTAGGGAGAGATTTCAGCCATATAATATGCGCTTGGTTGCGAGAGCCGGCGATCCAGGGCGAGTCGCGCAATGGACGAACAAACGAGCACTCTTGAGCAATTTGTTATTTGCAGCTCCTCAACAAGCGGCGAGGGCCGATGGGTGACGATAACTCTCAGGAAGGCCAAATGGAGTCCACGAGGGCGGAATCGATCGTTGGCGTTGGACGGCGCAGTTAGGGTGCCCGTGTTTTGGTCGGGCCGGTTTTGCTGCCAGCGAGCGCGCAAAACTCGAGCAAATCCACTCTCGATCAGGTAACTTCGGCCGCCATAATTGCAGGCCAAGCCGCTTGCAGAGTATCGGCGGCCGACAATTGAATGATTAGCCCGATTGGCGGCGGGCGAGTTGCTTGCGGGGCCAAGTGCTCAATGATGAAGCCACGCGAGACTGGCCGATAAATCGGCTGGACACGAGCGCCTGGCCGGCTAATCCCAGAGGTGGCTCACTTGCAACTCCCAAAAGCGCGAGCTGCATTTCTGGGGCCCCAAAGAGCCAATGAGGGGGCCGAGCCGTCGTATTGGCGCCATGTGCAAAGTGCGCGACTCGCTAGCTACTCGAGTTGAACTCGAGCGGAGCTTACAATGCAATAAATTATCAATTTGTCTCTGCTGCTCTGCCGCCCAGTTTGCTGTCTCCTCTTGGCCCCAAAGCGCTTGGACCTCCGCTGGCCAATTAGCCCACTTTGGCCTCTCGCCGCTGCAGTTGAAACTCGTTAGGCGCTGGCGAGCCGAGTAATATGAATATTATGAACAGGTAATGGGGAGCTTTTGGCGTTGTGAGAGGGCGAAAGAGGGAGAGAGCTCGCTAATCTGGCGAATCTGTTTCTGGTTTGCGCGCCGGCCGACTTTGCACGATTCGGCCAGCATTCGGGTGTTTGGGTGCCAATTGGGGCCGACAGGGTGCCGCTCAACTCGGTGCTCTTGTTTGGGTTTTAAGTCTGCATTATCCTCGCCATCACTCTGGCTAGTGGCGCTGAGCGCGCCCATTAGGGGGCCGCTAGCTCGCATCTGGCGCCGCCGCCGCCGCCTGTGGGTGGCTCAGAGTGGCCTGGCTTGGAAATTGAATTTCGGCGGCAAAAATAGTGGCGGCTAATAAATTTGCATGCCCCAAGCGAGCGAGGAAAACTGACGACTCTCGGCTCATTGATTATTCGAACAGTCGGACGTCCGAGCTGGCGGCAAGCAACCTTTGGTCGGTGGCAGAATGCGCTGAAAATCAAATTGAATTACCTTGTCGCGCCGCCATCCTTTCCTTCTCCTGCCGCTTGCTCGTTGGCCAAGCGAGCGAGACTAAAGTGGCATCGCCCATTCAAGTGGCGATAAAACATAGCTTGCGACTGTTGGCCACTTTATGCCGATTTAGGGCGAGTGCGCGCGACTAATATGAGCGAATGGCTGCGGGGGCACCTAGCGCGTTCGCGACTCTGCGCGCCCGCTCAGGCTCAGGCTCGTGCTCGTGCTCGTGAACGCGCGCGCGCTAATACTGCAACACACAATGCGTCAAAATCACCTGACTTTTGGAGATTGATTCTCGAGAGGCTTGCGCCATAAGCGGCCGCCAGCTCTCAAAATAAAGCCCCCCCCCCCGTTCGCCCCAAATGGGCGCTGGCAAAACTTTCAAAATCTTGCCCGTTACGGAATGCAAATCAGCCAGTTTGGAGCGGGACAGGGATGGGACCTGGAAGCTGCACCCCAGAGACACGGGGAGCTCCCATTGTTTACGAAAGCTAGGCAAGCTGCTGGAGCTAGCCTCTGGAGGAGGAGCGAAAAAGCCAATAAATGCGGAAGCAGGTGGGCTGGCCAATTTCAATTGTTATTATTGTTGTTTGTTTCGCCCAGTCTCAATGGGCTGTTTCGTTGGCGCTCCACTCTGGGAGCTAGCCGAGGCAATAATAACAATAATTTACTCCTCCAGCCTCGCGCCAGAGTTTCGCTGCACTCCCGTTCGCGCTTCCTTGCCGGCTGCCCACGCGCTGGGCCCCAGGATAAATGGAGCCAGTGGGTTCCCATAACGTGGGCTTGAATTTATTCAATCCCCACGCCAGGTGAGCGCGCCGCCACTGCCGCTTCCGCAACACTCGGCCAGTTGGCTAACAAAGTTCCACTCCTCCCGCCGTTATTAGTCGCACTACCCTCCCAGCTCGCCACTCTCGCTGCCCGAAAGCCAACCAAAGGGGACTGGCCGCTGTAGGCGGAGCAAAATCCAGGAGGGAAATGCAACTATAGCTATAGGGCGAGTTAAACAATCGACTGGAAGGGGGAACAATGACAAATGCCCAGCTGCGGCCGCTCGATGGTGGCCGCTCCTCCTGGTCGCCGGCCTCCGCGCGCGCGAGCCAAAGTCCGAATTCCAAATGAATCCGCCAATTGTTCATTAAAACGGCCAGTCTACGTGCAGCCACACAACATGCTCGGACCAAATCCAAAGCCGCTGTTTGTGACCTCCCACCAGTTGGCTCGGCCCCTCAGCCCGAGATTGGTTGGTGGTGTAAATATTGAATCTGCTCGCCGCAGCTCCGAGCGACGAGCGCTCGCAAATAGGTAGGCCGGGGCGAGTTTTTGAGCTCCACCGAATCTGTGAGAGGCAGACGCAAATGATCTCCATTCGGGCAGACCGAAAGCAAAACCAAAACAACCGCCCGTGTATGCAAATGGGCGATGCTTGCAAGCCGAGTTCGAAAGGTGAGGAAAAATGTGCTTAGCTAGACTCCACTTACGCTGGGCTCCTCTTGGAACCCGCTCAAGGGCTGGCTCGTGGCGCGCGCGTCCACTTCTATTAGGCAGAGTGCGTCGACGGGCCGAAGGTAGAGAGAAAGCCCCTTCGGCTTGCGGGGTCGTCAGGTTGTTTCAGCTTGCGCGCTTCCGAGTGGCTAGTGCGCTTGCGTTTGCAAACGGAAATCATGGCCGCCCCCTCAGCGGGCGCATGGAGATTTGTTCGCCTCTCCTAGCCGGCGCATGTTCCTCGTGGCCGCATCTGAGTTTGCCCAATGAAAGGAGAGGAGCCAGTTGCATCGGCTTCGATGCGAGCTGCTAGCCAACGAAAGGCAAACAAGAGGCGCGATTGTTTGGGAGCAACATTGGCAGTTGGGCTAATTTGCTCAATTGGAAGCCTCTTGTGCGCAACCAGCCTCCACCTAGCGGACCATTTGCCTGTCCGTCTGACTGTTGCGAGCTGGCTGGCTGGCAGGCAGCGTGGACGTGATTCAGTTTTGATTTTTCTTGCATGAGCTAGAGTTGAGCGGCCGCGGATAGGTTCAAGCGTAGAGCCAAGCGAGGGAGGGAGAGAGAGAGAGAGAGAGAGAGTCAGCCAGCCAACGAGTCAGAGCGAGCGATCCACTCTGGTTTGTTTGACTAAGATGTTGAGGTTGAAGTTGAGATTTGGATTTGGACTGAGACTGAACAGTTGAGACAGGAGCAGCGGTGGGCGCGTCAGCAGAACGAACGAGCAGAGGGGCGAGTGCAACCTTTTGAGCACACAGCTCACGTATTTTTACCAAAACTATTCAACGCTCGCTGGCCTCAAAGGGGCTCGTCCGCCCGAAGCCGACCGGATGGAGCCAAGGTGGCGGCAAGTGGAAAGCCGAGAAGAAGAGAGCCAGATCGAAGTGGAGCCAACTTGCCACCTTGCGGGGCCTCAAATTGGCGGCCAACTTGCTTTGGCGCTTCAGACCCCAAGAAGGCAGGCCAACTAATTGAATCATAGTCCGGCTTATTATTGAGGAATATTTGGCGAGCAAGCGGAAATTGAAGGCACACTCCTCCAATCAGAGGATTTCCGAGAGTTTGAGCTGGTTGAGGGGGCGATTTGTCGGCTTCAGTGGCAGCTTGGCGGATGAAATAGAGAGCAGATGCGAACGATTTTAGCCTGTCAACACAAGCCAGGAGAGTCAAATGTTTACTTAATTCAAGCTGAGCCTTGAAAGTTTAACTGGAGGAGAGCGAATAGATTCAGCACACTAAAGCTAGCTTTTCGTTAAGTTTGCAAGCGCCGAATCAGAACCAAGCCAATTGGAGGAGCCAACATTTGGCGCCACCATCTTTGCATCACTCAAATCGGCGGATAAACCAAATTGAAGCCAGCCAAACTGTCAAAAACAAGTTCAAGCCCCTCATCCGGGTACAAAGAGGACATCTGTTCCATCAGGCGAGCGCACCTCGGTGGCTGTTTGGCAAAATTGAGCCGTTTTGTTTGAAGCGAGTTTGCCAGAGTCCTTCGCGAGATCATTAAACGCTCAAGTGGAGCTTCAGCTTGATTGGGCTTGCGCTGAGCTGAGCAGGTGAAACTGGAAGCAGTCGAAAGAAGAAGAAGCAAGCAAAATAAGTCACAAGTTTTAAAAGGCAAAGCCTCCAAAGTCCAAGTTGAGTGACAAACTTGACGAGAGTGGTGCCGCTTCAAGAGGCAGTATCCAATCAGTTTCAACTTATAAAGACTCTCCGTTGAAATACCAACCTGCCAGGGGAAGCAAGCAAAAATAGCCGCTTGATCACGTAGCTCAAGAGTGAAGTGACGGCAGCGTTCCGTTCTCGTCAATTGCTTTTCCTTGTTGCAGGTGCAGCCTCCGTTCTGGGCGGAAGTCACGAACGGAAGTTGGCAACGAGATAGGAAGTTGCTGCGATAGAAGCGCGAATTTTGGTCGCTTGCTCGCTTACAATGGCGCTAAATCAGATGAATGCTGTTGGTAGCACCGCTAAGCCTTTAGACACAAAGAGAGGAGCTCTCAAGTTTGCCTTAGTTCGAGCTATCAATTCAACGATTGTTTATCTAATATTCGCTACAAGCTTGGGCCAGAATCTGAGCCTTTGTGAGGGTCGTACAACAGACGGCTACGAGGATGAAATCGAGACCAAACTTGGCTCAAACCAGCCGCTGGTGTTCCTTCCAAGTGAGCTCGGCGAGAGGCCCAAACTGATACCCCTGGTCGCGGCCGAGTCTGGTTATAGTGAAAACTCGAGCGTCAACATTCTATGCACCGTAAGCCAGGGCCACCATGATACTCTTACCTTTGATTGGTTTAAGGATGGTCAGGTGCTAGATAAAGGAAACCACAACGAGCAGCAAGGAGGCGAAGAGTTGGGCTCAAATTTGGCGCCACAAATTGAGAAACACTCTGACCATTCGTTGTTGCGCATTTCGCGCGTCCACTCGCAACATTCGGGCCGCTATACTTGCTCGGCGAAGAATCAATTTGGCCAAGATTCATCAAGTGTCAATCTTATCGTAAATGGTAATTATATCTCGCGTCCAACCTCCACTCTCTCTCTCTCTCCTCTTCTCCGCCCATCTTGGTCCAGTTTAGCTTGGCTCGCTCGCCAAGATCATCAATCAAAATAATAACATTTATCCCTCCGCTCGGGCGCCACCGTCGGCTGGTGGTTGCGATCGCGGGCTCGCTGATATCTTGCCTCCATGTTACATTCGGGCTTGCCACCAAATGGTCTCGCCTCGGATCTAGTTAAATTGCAATGGACCAAGGAGCCGCCAAAGGAAATTGCTGTCAGCGTCAACCAGGAGCTCAAGTTGGATTGTTTGGCCAATGGAGAGCCAAAGCCCATGATGAGGTGGGAGAGGCTTGATTCGTCCATGGGCCCTTCTAGGGTTAGGAATGCCGTTCAATTTTCCCACTCTAACGAGCACATGGGCAAGAACCAATTAATGCAGCAGCCAGCAAGTGAGTATCGGACGCAAAAATTGGGTTTCCGATTAACCCGCATCCATCAACAAATGGATGGAGACGTTTGCGTTCGGCTTTGCTTGGCCCTTTCAAATCTTTCGTCTTGGAGCAGGCAAACAATTGCCTGTCACCCGGCCAACTGAAGACCGAGAGCCACCCAGCTACACGAACAAGTCCACCAATTCTAACACAGTACTCCTATCTCCTATTCAATCATGCTCGGCCGACAAATCGCGTGCCCGCGGATCGATTTCGTCAACTTGAATGGTCCTCTCGGTATGTCCTGCTTGTCCAATATACGTGGCACTATTGCTCGCCTCGTGCATTGAGCGCCGGACTCTACCGCCACTATAATGCGTTCGTGACACTCAATTTGGCCCTAATACCCAACTCGCCGCACTCAATCTGAATTGCCACTCGTCGACAACAACAATTCCCCTTCATATAAATTTATATTTTTCTTTGTAACGAACATGAACCGTTAGACTTGAACCCTTATAAACAACTCCAGCAGCAAAGCTCAGCGAGCTCGCATCAAAATAGTCTGCTCGTTAGCTCAACTAGATATCTGACCATCCAGAGGGTCAAAGAATCAGACGCTGGCCTATACGAGTGCGTGGCGAGCAATTCGCATGACGCAGATCTGAGAAAATTAGTTCATGTCCAAGTGAGAGGTAAGTAGGCAGAGGCAAGTTGGTCTGATCTGGTCGGTTGGTGGAGGTTATGGTGCATGCGCATGGTCGTGTACCTTCATCGCGCACATTGCTGGCTAGGTTTCAGGTGGACAATCAAATGGTCGTATAATGGGTCGCAAATCGAGCGTAAAACTCAATCCGTCGCTCACTCGCTTAACCTTTGTCGCTGATCCTTGGCGGTCTCGACGAACAGCGGTTTGTAGGAATTTTCGAGGAGGCTTCCAGTTTGGTCGAGCGTCGACTGCTATGTAATCTCCTCTACATTGAGCATGGAAAATAAACAAACAGTAGCAAACCAATTCGAGTCTCTGGTTTCTCTCATCAACCTAATAAAACACCATGGACCGCGAACAATGGGGACTTCTTAGAGGTGTCAAGTGAACCTATCTCGACCACGATCAGTCAGCTCTGTGGCCAACTGAGACTCTCTTCTCCGACCAAAACCCGGCCACGTTGATTGATTTCAGCCAGAGTGTGGGCTGTCTATTAAACTGACAACAATGTTATATGGGACGGGAGGGAAATGAATACCTCAACTGGCGCTCGTAGCAAGAAAAGCCTTCACTAAGTTTGCGCGAAGAAATCCGACACCGAGGCTAGCATGGTGGGCTATGGGAGACAAAGCGCTTATGCGCAAAGATAGCCCATCACCTTCTTGGGCCTCCTCTCGTTCAAACTTCCTTCAAGAGCGTTGAACGGGCGAGCCAAGGATGGCATGTTTGTCTGAGAGAAGAAGGTAGGACGGTGATATTGATCGGCCATTCGCATCACTAGTGTCTAGAATCCCTGATCGCGTGCGCGTATCGAATCTCTAGAGAATAAATGCGTGCAAATAAATTCAGACTTTAGTTAGAGGACGAAGAGATCTTATCTCTGTCAGAGTAAAGAAAAGATCTTGCGAGTCTATCAGCTTGGATCACCTTCAAAAACTCGCCATCCAAAGTCTTCGTTGCGTCTCATTCTCTCAACATGCACGCTACAGTAGCCATCTCTATCTTCGGTCACCGTTCGGTTTCAGACAATTCCCGCGAAAGGAGCCATCGCCTGCCTGAATTTGCCGAGCACCTCTCAAGAGTGAGTGCTAAGGGTACGATACGAGGTTGCGTGTACAATACTCGTCCTAACGGGCCTAGCGGTTTCTTGTCGCTTTAGGCGGACAGATTTTACGCACAATGAGCACTGCAACATAGGGCCGTTCGCGCTGTCAATTCAGGTCGCTCTTATGCACCAAAACCGGCCGATATTTGCTACCATACGCTTGATCTCCTCTATAATTGTCTGAAACTTGCTGGAATCATTACAATCATTAGAATGTCGAAATCGGAGTTCGTTCACGTGTTTATTTGCACCACGTTGGCGCTGTTCGCCAATTGCGCCCTTGGACAACAAAATGGTGAGCTGATTGGCGCGCTGACCGGAGTCCAAGTCTTGAACTCGGACGCACCGAGTAAGGATCAAGTAAAAATTCAATATGTGAATGTTAACGGCTTACCAGTTCTAGTTCAATTCACATATGTAGGCCCGCCAAAGATTCTTCCAATTGCGACTGCCGACAGTTACCCAGAAGGCTCCTCAATCAATCTCATTTGCACTGTCTCGGGCGGCCAACGAAGAGGCTTAACTCTCACCTGGATGATGGATGGCGAGGACATAAACGAACAAAGATTGAGATACTCGGGTGTCATGGACAATTTGTCCATCGGCTCCGATGAGGCCGACATTTCAATTCTTCGCATCAAGAACGCGACCAACAGCAATTCTGGTCTCTACACTTGCACGGCCAAGAATCCCCTTGGCCAAGACTCGACCTCGGTGAAAATCATCGTCAACGGTTAGTATTTCATCATTGAACTTGCGTCAGGGATATCAGGATATTGAGGCTAACATTAATACAAACAAATACAATTAGTTGAACTCAAGTGGAGCAAAGTGCCCAAGGACATCGAGATTGGATTAAACCAGGAGATCACGGCCGAGTGTGATGCGATTGGTTCACCACAGCCTGCGATCGAGTGGATTAAGCATTCAAATTACCTGGACCGTAATTCGAGCACTAACGGTTAGTTTTGATTCACACGCTGTAAATGTTCCCAAGCTCTCAAGCTAAGGGTTTCGTTGAAATCGTCCGACAGGAACCATACTCGTTGCGAAAGGGAAGCTTCTCAAGATATCTAGGGCTCAGCACAAGGACTCTGGACTGTATGAATGCCGAGCCAAGAATGGCGTGGACGAGGATTTGCGTAAGATTATCCAGGTCAAGGTTAGAGGTAAGTGAGTTGATAAAGAAACTCTCGACAAAAGAGGAAATGGGTCAGCCGAGTCAATTTGGAGTACAATATTTGTGATAAAGTAAAAATAAACGAGTCCTAGCCATGGTCATTGCAGAATTTAACTTGCTTCGAGTCGTAGTGAGTTCGGTATGCTCGTGATCTGAGAGAAGCGAAACGATCCTATGTATAGAGATCTCTGAGCGAGACTCGTGTTTATAGAGGAGATTCATTGTTGATTTATTCACAAATCTCGAATCCCGTATTTTAATTTGAAGTTTTACTCTAGCCGACACATTGATTGATCCCAGTAAGAAGTACATTGGACACTTTCATTTGATTAGCTAACGAAGGACCTAACATGGCCGGGGCAAAATTCTTTATTATAGCCTCTATTATCGGTTACCTGGCCATAAACTCAGCGCGAGCACAACAAAATGGTGAGGCTATGGTTTCAGATCGCGACTTTCTGTTACTCTGATATCGCGGTGATACAACCAAATAGATTTCCACCGAGCCATAGCTAACAATCAACCAGTTTTAGTTCAATTCACATATGTAGGCCCACCAAAAATACTTCCCATTGCTAGCGCGGACAGTTATCCGGAAGGTTCAACCATCAATCTTATTTGCACTGTTTCTGGTGGCCAAAGGAAAGGGCTAATATTGAGCTGGTCAAAAGATGGAGAGGTAGTGAGCGAAGATTTCGCAAGATATGCTAACCTAGTGGACAATATCTCAATAGAGAAGACAGGGGCGGATATCTCAATTTTGCGCATTGCAAACGCTAGCGACATAAACTCAGGTCGTTACGCTTGTACTGCCAAGAATCCGCTGGGCGAGGACTCAACATCTGTTAATATCGCGATCAATGGTATGTACATGATCCATACAAGCATTCAGACTCTCGTGACTACTATCTCACTGATCGAACCCAATTCATACTAGTTGAACTAAAATGGACCAAGGTTCCTATGGACAGCGAAATAGGTCTGAATCAGGACCTGGCTATCGATTGCGATGCAACGGGCCGACCACAGCCTCAAGTTGTTTGGATAAAACACCCCACTGTCGACTCCAACGGTATTAATGGTGAGCGAAAGTATACTCCTAACTTTGTGCCACACCGGAACTATCGACTAACCTTTCCTATCGAACCAGACACCAAGCCAGTCACAGTCGTGCAGGGCAAACTCTTGAAAATCACGAGAGCACAGCATAGAGACTCTGGCTTATACGAATGTGTGGCTCGTAATGGGGCCGATCAAGATCTTCGCAGGTTAATCCAGGTCAAGGTTCGAGGTAAGTTGATGACATAGTTGGAGTCTCCAAGTTATTCAGTCGTCCAGTAAAGAAGGTTATGTAAATTGTTCAATAAACACCTAGTCCACACAACTTGTAGCATTCGTTGTGTTCAGTTAGCTAGCGGGGTCGATGCCTGGTCAACCGATGGATAGATTGCTTCTATAGGCAGCACTACATGTTTGTGTGATTATGTTGATTTATTAGCTATGTAAATGGATCGACTGGAAAGATCAGTTTCAGGCGATATATGGGCTTATATTCATAAATACGACAATCACATCGGACTAAGTATCTCAGGTGGATCAACCGTCGGCTTTCGGCGGCGTGTACCAGCCGTTCTTTTCGTGGATTTGTGAAAGTGATTTGAAAGTGGCTTGCGCCTTTTGGAAAGTATACAACCCGTGCACGTTCTTCACGCTACCTAAATTAACTCTCGCCTTTCCTTTGACTAACGTCGCTGCAATCTGCATGATCAAAGCTTCAATCGTATATGCACTACTCCACCCCTGTAAGTTGAGTGTAGATCTGAGTTAGAAACGTAACTAACTTATGATCAGTCAGCAGCTGAAATAAATCTTCAACTTACCTGTTTGGTGAGTAGCTCCATGCAGATAGCTCCGCCGTTCAGCACGTAGCCACCGGTTAACACTGGGTAAACAATTCTCACAAAAGGTGGTGCAAAAGGATAGTTGTCTTTGTATGAGATGTGCAGCATTATGTGGTCCTTCCCGCCCTTTTCCTTGAGTTGTAATAGGTCACCATGCAAAGGGCTTTCTGGGTCAACAATAGACAGCTTCACATACCACTCATAGAGACTATCGTCTACTAGTTCAACAGTGAATATGCCACTTTTATAGCTATCAGATTTGTAAACCTCACGCAGTTCTTTCATCAATCTATCAGTGGCCTGGACTGAGCCGTATGGAGCGCCTTTCATATAGCTGTCACGCTGAATCTGTCGCAACTTCTCGAGCTTGGCGTAGTGCTCGGAACTCAATCCATCTTCTTTCGACTTAATGGCCATTTGAGCGGGCTCATCATCCATCTCAATATGAGGATCTTCGTCGTCCTCATCCTCTTCATCATCATCATCGATCGTTATCACCTCTGGCTCGGTTGCATAATTGGACGTGATCGATGAGGTGGACATTGAAGACGAGGTGGATGTAGATGAGGATGCGGATGATGTTGTTATGGTGGCGTTATTGTTTGTTGATTTTGTGGAGGTGGAACTTTTCCTTGTTGAATTTTTTGTTGCTGCTGCCAAGGCTGTAGGTGGAGCAGTGGAAGAGACGTTAGCGGTTTGAGTCGTGGTCGCTACTGCTTGATGTGGTTGGTTTCTAGTGCTAGTGTTTGATTTTACAGGACGAATGGGTGATTGAGGTGTCAAAGTATCCAGTTCCTCTGGGACAGGTAGATTATTTAAGTGGGACAATCTCGTTACTAATATTCTAACTTGATCTAATATGAAATTATCACTTCCCGAGGTTGCACTCAGTGCTTCTACGATGGCGCTAACTTGTGGGTCGTCCGACTCAGAGAACCATACTGGAGGATTTATTGGATACACTTCGGTGATATTGGCAAATATTATCTTCTTCTTGCCCCACTGATTCAGATAGCAACAGCTGATTTCGTCAACATTTGCTGACAAGATCCTAAAACGTTGGTGAGAGCGTGGAAATAGAGTTTCAAGGAGACGAATGTCGGCTTTTAGCTTGTTCAAGCAAGCCATAATTGCAAAGTACTCTGAATGATGTCTAACTATTCGTTTCGATACCTATTTTTGCTGTCAAAAGGTCTTGGGTTCAATACTTCAAGACTCTGTTCAATATGCACAAAGAGCAATAGATTTGCGTTGCCTGCAAAGGTGATCACTTGCTATGATACATACAGATTGGTTCACTAATAGGTTAATGCGTTGTATATATCTGTTCATATATGACGTTGATATCTGTTGTGACAAGGAATTTCGAGACATTAATTTTCATACAACATGGGCCAGGCGGTGGTATGATGGATTGAACAAGTAATAACGGTGATAATTTTACCATTCCCTGATTTTGGAAAATTACCGTACTCAAGAGAGTGAGGATTTTCAGATCTCGAATCAAACAATGAAGATTTAAGCGAACAGTTTTCGAGCTTTAGAGATCCCTGTTCAGGCGAAGACGTAGGGTGGGAAAAATGAACTCTCGCCCCCTCGCTGCATTCTGCATCCAACAGTAGAGGGGGGCAGCGAACACAGGGGGCGCACAGTACATCGCACGCAACATCGGAGCCGAGCATCGCGCACCAGAGCCCCAGGATATTGAATCTTCTCAGTTGCTCCCTGTAGAGTCACCCAAGTCAACGCTGACGACAGGTGAGGATCAAGGAGGTGCTCACAAATTATCAGAAGCATCGCGGCATCTCCGAGTTGGTTACGAGATCTGAGCTTGTGAAGGAGTCAGGATATGTGAGTGCCTGGCGATCATGACTATGCAGAACGCGTCTAACCATCTAACAAGATGATAGCGTTTCGCTAGCTGCAAACACCTGATCATAATGCACACGCGTCTTGCCAGTTAAATCTCATGTCCATGACTCTTTCAGCTCAGAGAGAGAGAGCTTTTCTTGATGCGATTCACGGAACATACAGTGAGCCATGTCGGATGGGGGCGCTTTCGCTATTCAACGATAACGACAACTGTGGACTCAGCACTCGGGTATAGTCGAGGATATATGAAGAGCTTCCAGCGAACAGCTAGAGTTTACTTGGTTCATGACAGCAGCCAAAGATTAACAAAAGTGCATTCCACTGACTGAACCTGAGGCGAAAATTAACGGAACTGTTTGCACGAGTTCGTACGATGATGTCACGAATCATACTTCGCGCACGAGCTCTCCAGAGCGCTCACACTGGTAACACGTACCAGTCTCAGCCTCAACCAACCCAGATTCAGCGAAAAACTATACGACGTAAATCTGACGCTTGTTCAAAGTTGCTTCGACCTTATAGTTATAATCATCTATAACCATGAGTCAGCCCACAAGAACTGACCTGAATTCTGTATTGATGGGTGACGAGCTCGGCCAAATAAAACTTGTCCAGCTAAATCCGCATCACTCCCGCCATGAAGAGGATGAAGACTCAGATGAGCTCGCAGGCGAAGAACCACGATTCCCTTGGAGTATGAAGGGAACCAGCACCCTAGATGGGCGAACTCGCAAAAATCATCGACATAGAATTGTCAGGGTCCTGGACGACTGTCTTCAGCGAGGACCTGCAGCTTCACGTGCAATAACGAATATCAGAGGCATTGAAGGCTCAAATCAATGCGACCTAGACACCACTGATAAACCTAATAATTTGTTCTTAATTTCCAACAAAGTAGGCCAACTATTTGTCTGTGATACCAATGCGATAAGGAAGAATCTTGAACACTGCACAGATTTCGAACTCAAATATCATTCATCGAACATTGGCGATGAAGAGGACTTTAGAAAGGAGGGGCATTCAGTTAGAGCGCCTATGCTCTCACCAGTATACTACAACATGAACAGTCGGGTGCCTGTTTGCGGTGGCCAACCCATAAATCAAACCAACATATTAGTAGTGTATCAAAATGGGGATATTCAACATGTCAGCATTGGCCAAGACGTTCTCCAGTCCTCTCTTAAAATTAGACGCAAAGCAATCAGGCTTCTAGGTTTGGGTTACAACAGCGACGCCCGAGCTGTCCATTGGAGAATAGACGGTTCGTCTGGAGTCTGCTATTTTGATTCGGATTCCTCTTCGTCGCACATAGATGCAAACGACCCCTTAACTGATCTAGTCGTGTCCAGTCCAACTCACAAATTATCCACGAGGAGGGCGGATAGATCTCAACAAAATTTGTTCAATAAATCGCCGTGCATTAAGTCGCGAAAGTGCAATGAACATGATCGGTTAGTTCCAACTCAGGTGATAAACATGATAACCTCTCGCCCCGACCAATACAAGCCTAGTTCGCGCATTTGTAAATGGAGCTCAATCACATCGCTGAACTTGATCTACAGGAAGCTCGCACTCTACGATTTAGTTGGGTCGGAAAACTTCCAGAGATATCAAGGGCAGAATAAGTTTCGACTGAGCAGCTACAAACTCAATGATAACCGTCTAGCAGTTGGCGGATATAAGTACGCGCTACGTGTCTACGACGTACAGACACAAAAGAACATCTACAATAGCATCATGGGTTCTAGCGGAGGTTCAGTTGCTTGTCCACCGAAAGGTGAATCGTCGATGATCGGTGACATAGACTGGCTGGGGGGCAACAAAACGACTAGAAAATCGCCCCAAATGCTCGCAACATGCAGCGGGCTAGACTCAATTGTGCACGTATATGACTTACGATCACCTAAACCTGTGTTCTGTATCGACTTGGCCCAAGAAACTGATAACAAGTGGCAGCCATACGAAAATCATCACAGAGGTTGCGTATTTATACGAATTTGTGCATCTGGTGCTCCACACTCTACTGCTGTACCCTCACAACAACTGGCCCTGGGATCTACGAACGGCCAATTACATATACTCGATCTCAGGTTCGTCGCTAGATCGCACAGGTCTCTTGGCAAACTATCCGGATTTTGCGGTGGCTCTGTGCGTGAGATAAGGTTTGTTGCCGAATCACTCGAAATCAGCAGAATGATTAGTTGCGCTACAGATAGATTTATCCGAATACACAAGATCCAGACATCCTTCACATCGGTTGTATCGCAAAAGTTGGCCACAAAGGTATTCTTGGGCACAAAACCAACCTGCATACAGCCAGTTTGCGATGAGGTAACACAACACTATCTAACCAACTTGCTCTCCAGATGCGAATCTGAGTCGCATGTATCAACCATCGGCTCTGGTTGGTCCTCCTTGTGATTATGGGTCTTGCGCCGTGTCGGTGAACAAAAACCCCGTAAAATTCATATAGCCAAAGGCTACAGTCCATTTTATTCGCTTCTAAATGGCAGTAGCTTTCCAACAAGGAAATTTTTAACACTGGAAGATAGACGGCTATGTACATTCATTGCAAAATTAGTAAAATTTGATAATATAAATCAATCGCAAAAGTACAAAAGTTTTCATGTACCAAGCTTCCTACGACATTGTGTTTGATGATTGTGAGAGCAGAGGATTGTCATTGGTGGCCGAGATAAATGAATCAACTCTCTTCATTGGGCAATCAGAGCAACTTTCTCGTCTCGAGATCAGTAGAGCGACCAGGATAGTTGCGCGTTACATCAATCGGACATTTGATTCTGAATCCCTGTGAATCTTATCCTTCAACTTAGTTCGCTGAACGAGGGCTCAAGTCGAAGCTCAATGAGTAATGGAATTGAAGTACTCGTTTGTGTACGAGAACCCCTTAAATTCCTCTTGATTTATGGTCTTTAGTACTTCCGGGTTGACAGGCGTCAATATCGGTTCCTCTTTGAGAAAATCAATATCAAAGTTGCTAACATCGCGGGAGTTTTTCTGCTCAACCGACCGAACAATTTTGGTTAGATTGGGTCTGTGAGTTCGTCTTGAGAGAATCATGAATACAAATTGTACTTACAATTTTGGGCTTGAAAGGGGGTCTAATCTTCTTGGCCTCTAACGCTCTCCAATCGATCTCTTTGAAGAACGGATGATCGAGGATAGCTTGCTCACCACCTTGGCTCACAACGCAACCCAGGCGCCTACTGACACTCTTGGTCATAAACTAGATTGGAATTGAGCACAAAAGTCAGATCTTTGACTCGAGATTGAGAGGGAACAATCGGACAAATTAGAGATAATTGACTCACCCCGCGCAGTATGGACACTGCCTCACGACTCAGCCAGACTGGGTAGAGGACATCCTCATGCAGGATTGCTTCAAAGAGATCGTCCTCGTTCTCGGCCTCGAAAGGAGGTTGACCTATTTTGTGGTGCATGGATGGACAAGAGTAGGGAAGTTAGTGGACTGACACACGCCTCTCCGACCGCTATTCCTTTCACGATATTTACCTGCAACCATCTCGTACATCAGTACACCAAGCGCCCACCAATCAACAGAGGGCCCATACTCAAGTTCTTGCAACACCTCTGGACTTATGTAATCAGGTGTACCACAGAAGGTGGTCGTCGTCGCTCCTCCCAATATACCCTCCTTGCACATGCCGAAATCGGCAATCTTGCAATGCCCTTCACTGTCCAATAGAATATTATCCAGTTTGAGATCCCTATATATTACACCTTGCTTATGTAGAAACATGAGCGCTAGCGTCACCTCAGCGGCATAAAATCTTGCTCTAGCTTCATCAAATTTTCTAGCCTTCTGAATCTGAAACATAAGATCACCACCGTTTACATATTCCATAACAAAGAACAATCGATCTGGAGTTTGGAAGCAACAGTACAGAGCTGTCAAAAAGGGATGCTTTGCGGCCAAAGCCAATATCCGTTTCTCCGTCATCGTGCACTCCACATCGTCATCTTGTATTATGGCATCCTTTTTCAATATCTTGATTGCGAATACCTCATCGGTGTTCTTCAACTCAGCTAATATCACCACTCCAAACGAACCTTTACCAATTACCTTGATGAAGTTGAAATGATTTGGAGTAAATTTTGTTTGATCAGGTTCACCTCCGGCGGATTGTGCGCCAGGAGTCTTGGGCGAACGAACCATTGGCGCTATACCTGCGTAAGAGGATTCTATTTGGGGTGTTGTTGGTGTTAGAGGGCAAACACCAGTGCCCGCTTGTGATTGTTTAAGATCTCTCATCGTTTGGATTAGATTGTCCTCAAGAGATTGGTTTTGGTTAGAGCTTTGCTTGAAGGAGGATCTTCTCGAATCGCGCATCGTTAACCTTTGCAGGGCTGAGGCAAAATTTGAAGACTTTTGTTGCTGTAATTGTTGATGCTGTTGTTGTTGATGAGGTTCGGTGGCTTCTAAGCTAGAGTAGTGCTGGCCATATCTACCGCTAGCAATTGGAACAGACTCTAAATTCAAGGTTCCGCTTGATCCGCCATCCGGTGGCGAGCGGCCGCTCGAGCCAAGCTTGACTCTTGTCTCATGATTAATTCTATCACTTGTTTTTCCAATCGCAAGCAGAGTCTCGGCTAGTTGCTTTTGATCGACACCACAATTGTTTGGCACATTCTTTTTGCATTTGTAATGGACACTGATACCGCAATGCTCGTGGACGCAGAGCAAACCTTGCTTGTATAGGCCGTAAATAAAGGAACCGCAGTGGTCGCAGAAGGTTGGTTTCTTAAAGAAATGCTCCTTGAATGCATGAGGAATATTCATGCCAAATCGGCTTGAACCAGTTGCCTGCGGAAAGAGAGAATCCGTCTCTCGGCCATCCTTGTTTCCGGGGCATCTAGTGACCACCAGCTCGTGGCAGCGCTTATGGAGGACGAGCGTGCAAACTTGGCATTGGTAGCATTGTTTAACAACTCCCCAAATGAAATCCTTACAATGCGAGCAAAACGTGGGCTGCTTCAAGTTGGTTGCCATAAATCTGTGCTCGTTTACAATATGGACCCTCCGCCTAACTGCCCCTCGGCGCTTGTTGAGCAGCCCGTGGCGCTCGGTGAACTCGCGCGCTGCCAAGCCGACACCTGGCGCCGGACTGGCCCTGGATGGCGACTGTTGTCCTGCTGGAAGGGGGTTGGCACCTTGGTGTGCGCCAGCGGCTAGCATGGTGGGCAGAGGGCTGGAGGCCGGAGTTGGTGAGGCCGAGGGTGTATTGGCCGAGGTCGGCTGTGGTTGTTGCTGTTGGGAATCCATACTGGGCTCTCGGCTGGAGGGCTCCTTCCGGGCAATGGAGGAGCTTCCTGAATCTCTTCTGCTGGCTCAGATACTCAAACAGATGCCAACCGTTTTCGGAACTCTCGCCGATACTCTGGTGTTCATATGGAATAAAGGTGTTCGCTTGTGCAGTGTTCCCTCTAAAATCGATTGGCTCAGCTGTAGGCGCGCTCCTGTACAGATACAATTCCGGGCTTTAAATCTAAATTACTTGCTTCCTCACTCAAACTGGCGGCTCTCGTCTTGCCGAAGCTCTCGCCTTCTCGCGCCTCGAGAGCCATTATTTTGTGGCCTCCAATAGGAGAGCTCAAGCCATTGATGTGGATATATGCGATTGCGATGGGATGCTTGTGGGACTGGCGCTTGCAGCTGTGCGTTTGCCTGCCCGCGGATGCGATGTGTCGGTCTGTGCGAGCGCGAGCCTGCGTGTGTGCGTGCGACTGTGTGCGTCTCTGTGCGAGCGGGCTTGTGTGCGTGATGGTTGCGCCAACAGGCAGAGGTGTAGGCCGCCCAATGGATAGGCGGCGAGCGACGATAGGAGGCAGCGCAGAGTGTGGCCGTCAGACGGGCGCCGCGCGAGTAGGTCAGAGTTTTAGAGCTCGCGCCAGAGTAAAGCCTCGTAAGCTGGATGCCATTTTGGCTTGGGATATCAAGCAAAATAATTTATTGATGCAACCGCATGCTCATAGCTCCAATTGCTGCTTATTATTCGTCCGTTTTTCTTAACTTATGAATCTTCAACTCGTGCCTCCCTGGACGCGCCAAATGATAAGGGCAACGAGTGGGAATTTGCCCTCTCCCGCTCTCTCTCTCTCTCTCTTTCTCTCCTGAGGTTGTCGTGGTTTTGGGCGCAGTTGCCCGCTTTGCTTATCGCTCGCTGCTGCTCCGCGCTATTGGGGCCGCAGACTGGCTGCACTTGCATCCGCCGCCCGGGATGAGGGGGCCAATCTAACACTAAGTTAAGTAGGCTGCCGGATCTGGAGGCCGATCAATCTGGAATGGAACGGCGCGCCCGCTTTGCTGGCCGAGTGGGCGCGTTTGTTGTGCAAGTCGGGCGCGCGCGCAGATTGACGACTCGCTGCACAGATCTCGGCAAACTACAGGGGCCAGCCCCTTTGCCTTGGTCGCGTGAGCGAGCGGCAGCAGCCAAGCCGGCCGTTGCAAGCGTTGGTTTTGCGCCCACACACAGCGGCGGCGGCAGCAGCGGCAGCAGCAGTGGGGCCGCCACCAATGCACTTTCACTCGGGGGCAAGCTGGCGGCGGCCGCTCGTGCGAGCGAGCGGCCGGGCGAACCTGCGCCACTGGGGCCGCTCATGCGCCCTCAAGCGAGCTAAGCAGATCGAGCTTGCCGCAATCAGGCGCACGCCACAGAGAGGCAGTCCACTGCTCCTTGGCCGAGCTGCTAGTTTTGCTTGAAAGTGGCGGGCAAAGCACGTGCTTGCGGTGCCGGCCGAGGGGAAGCAGCCGAGCCCTCGAACTCAATGGCGTGCAATGGACGGCTCCAGTTATAATTGCGCAGCCCATTATTGATACCACTCTGCGCAGGGCCATCAAACTTGCTCGCCTTATCTCCCTCCGGCCGCCAAACGCTCGATCATCGTCCACTCGGCCAAGACATCTTTGGGCGCCCAATTGGTCAAGCGCGAGTGGACCCCTCTGAGTGGCCCACCCCTCTCGTACTTTTTAAACCCGGCTCAGGATTCCCTCAGCAGCCTTTGCGGATTTGATTCGAGCCAGCGAGAGTGTGGCCCTATAAGCTTGTTGGCGCCCATTTGAATGGGGCCCAAAGGCGACACATTCGGACGCGTCTGGAAGTGTTGGCGCCGAATGGCGGGCAGCCTCATGGTGGCCAGGATGCTGCCCATTAGACTCGAGGAGCTGGTGATAAAATATCGAGCCTCGCGAGGAGAGGCTTGAGGGGGGGGGGATGGCAATTTACATCGTTCAAAAGCGAGCAGTTTCGGGTAATTGAGGCGCTCGCTTTTGTTATTGTTCCCACAGTTTCAAGCTGGCAAATTTCTCTTCTCTCCTCCTCTTTTTGCCTT
>Ga0209372_1000196_pt1 | contig 42706 bp, 29 predicted proteins | sample AgamicAtPe_FD_187170 | JGI IMG/M metagenome (GOLD analysis project Ga0209372, IMG submission 187170) | Agave microbial communities from Guanajuato, Mexico - At.P.e (SPAdes) (version 2) | ecosystem: Host-associated > Plants > Phyllosphere > Phylloplane/Leaf | place: Guanajuato, Mexico | collected... | reverse complement strand
GTTCGGCACCGCATTTGGTAAGCTGAGATTCGTCACACCTACAATAGGCAGGGTGGCGTTGCTCAATGGAGGTCTTTTAACCGTTGATGGATCCACCTGGGCTGCGTGAGTCGAGTTTGTCACTGCTGCCTCCTGGCTTGTTGTAGTGGCGAGAGTTGTTGTGGATGTAGGATCCTTCCTTCGCCTCTTGGATCGCCTCCGCTTTTTGTGGCAAGGAATCGCTCGACCTGTGAGATTGTAACCGATTTGCTCCGAGTCAGCCAAGAGCCGCGTCTGGTGAGCAAACATCTAGACCTCTCTGGATCATTGTCGATCTTGCACTCATTGCGATCTCTTGATCAGCCTGACATCAGCAAATCAGAACTCCTTGGAACGACAAAAAACACGGTCCAGCTCGACAGTGAACTATCAAGCAGCGCTAACAAAATGTCTGAAGCTCACGAGGTGGAGGGCGAGGATATCGACGTGCCAGAAGTGTCAAACAAGTACAACTACATCCGATTCGATGTTGGCTCCAACTTGTACCTATGTCATCGGGATACGTTGATGAAGTTTCCAAACTCAGTTCTGGCCAAGTATGTGGCGCCAGAGTTTGACCAACGAGACTCTGAACTTGACTTCATACTCATCGATAGGGACGGAAAACATTTTGGGGCCATTCTGAATTTCATGCGGAACCCGAATTCTCTCGATCCAACCGAATGGACCAGATCCACTCTAGCACAACTCAGATGCGAGGCCGATTTCTATGGTCTGACAGAGCTCGTTGAGGTTTGCGACGCAATTGTCGAGGAATGGAATCGTCCCGATTACAAGGTAGACCCAAAACGCCATCTTATGGTTATCTACTCGGCCGAGGAGGTGGAGAAATACTTGAAGGATAAGAAACAACCAACTGTGCTTGTCCCTTTCGATGCCTGGGTCGCGATGTCAAGGCAGGATTCTGAGAACATTTTGAGCCACATTAACCATGGCAAACTTAGCGTCGTCAGCTATGTTCATCAACCCAGGGCTCGGATGTTCACACCTGAGGGCTGCCATGGTCAGAAACCTGATTTCATTCTGTTCGCCGACAACAAATTCGTTGAAAGTGCTCACAGTTCACGCAGGAGTGGCGATTCGGTCGCGAAAGAGATGCTATTCTTCATACTCAAATGTTATACACTTTTGAACTGCTGAATTAAAGGTCCATAGTTCGTCTGCCCAGACCCTGAACCCTTAGATAGCACCGCTACTCGTTCTATGAAACCATCAATTCGATCGGTTACAATTTCTCTAAGTTTGCTCCTGTCGCTTTCATTCGTAATGGATAACATGAGCGATGAAGCTATCAGATATCCAGGATGTCAAAATGTCGAAAGTTCCACGAGCTGCGTTCATCGGACTAAATGAATGACAAACGTGTTCGGAGCCGCGTTAAGTAAGACTAACAAATGTGACAATTGATGTCTTCGTTCTTGGCAGTTATCGATCTCGGTTGAGGTGCTCACCAAGCGATGACTATATAGACATCTGACCGCCAGCTAAGACTTCCGGAATCGCCCTTGGCTCCGAACAACGGCTGGACAGACATACGGGTTCATTTTGCCCTGATTGCCGCTCAAACCCTCTGTGCGCCTCGTGGCTAACCCACTTTCTCCAACTCATGCTTTTGGCAGCCAAAACAACCTCGAACATGGAAATTGTGGAAGCTCCCGTTCATCGGGATCTATAAAATATCGAAACCATAGCTATGTCAGCTATTAAAAACATAGCTAGTGGATCCTTGAAGAGCAAAATTGTCAAGCTCATCAAGTTCAAGGGACCCCTGACAGTATCTGACTATATGAAGATAGTCCTGACTAATCCAGAGAGCGGATTCTACATGAACAATGACGTTTTTGGCGTGAAAGGTCATTTTACAACTAATCCCGAGATAAGTCAGATATTTGGTGAGATCCTGGGTATCTGGATTCTTCAAGAATGGCGCCGATTTAATTGTCCAAAACCTCTGCGGCTAGTCGAATTCGGTCCAGGTCGAGGGACTCTCATGTCCGACATGACACGAGCATTAAGGACCTTCGAGCAAACTCGTGGCAACCTCCAACTACGCTTCGTTGAGATTTCGCCTCGGCTCAAAGAAATACAGAAACAATCTATAAGCCATGAACCAGATCTGATAGAGAACTCTGAGTGGCATCCAACATTTGAAAGTTTAGACGAAAACCGATCCGGGTTCACTGCCTTTCTCGCCCATGAGTTCTTAGATGCGTTGCCAATCCATAAATTTGTTCGCGATCCTACGACACATCAGTGGCGAGAGCTACTCATCGACTACAGTCCAGAGGAAGAACTCAGGTACTGCATATCTAGAAATCCCTCTCTATCAACTAGACTACTTATACCGCAAGGCTTCAAAGGCGACCACATCGAAGTATGCCCACAAGCTGCCTTATTATTGGATAACGTCGCTAAGAGCTTGAACAAAACGAGCAAAGGTTGTATGCTTGTTTGCGATTACGGATTCGAAGATGAGCCAAAGGAGATTGGTGTCGATAGCACTAGTCAGGTGACACTGAAACCCATGATAGCGAATCGTGATACCTTTCGTGCGTTCAAAGACCACGAATCGTGGCCACCACTCAAGGAGCCTGGCCAAGCTGATTTAACAGCAGATGTAGACTTTGGGTACTTAAAGAAACAACTGAACGAGAGAGCAACCCTGTTTGGCTCTGTGACCCAGAGAGACTTTCTAGTCAAATGTGGCCTGCAAGCGCGACTGAACGTATTACTTGAGAATGCAAGCCCAACTGAGAAGGACGAGCTCGTGTCTGGAGCCAATATGATGCTGGACGACATGGGACAGAGATATAGATTTCTGGCACTTTTTCCCAAAGAATCGGGTCATTTATTCGAGTCTGACCCTCCGGCGGGCTTCGACCAAAATCATGTCTAGTTTGGTAATGAGGCCTTTGCTCTGCAGGCTCGCATCAAGGCTCTTAACATGAATTGGCGCCGAGATAATTCTCGCACACTTTTCAGAAACACGTCGAGCGTTATCACTCCTTTCCGTAATCCCTCGCCAGTGTAATAGATTGCATCAACAACAGCATTCTCCTCAGCGTAGGCCTCTAGAAGTTGTTTGAACAATGGCTGAGTTGGGCCGTAAACCTCGTCTGGATTTATGTCTTCGCCCTCTTTATCGTACTTGATAATAAATTCTTGCAACTGGTCGTCCAGCTCTTGTAACTTAGTTTTGGCCTCAGTTAACTCAGCCACTTCATTGGCCATCCTTGTTTTCATTTCATCTAGTTGGATCTTGCCGCGGTTCAGGTCATTTGATGTCTTTTTGAGAACCTCAATTTCGTCCTGTATTTGGTGCACTTTCTCTTTCATTCTATACTTTAATCTATCTTCAACAGCACTGAGCAATGATGCTCGAATGTGCTCTTCTTTGATAGTGCCTGGAGGATTCGATGCTGAGTATGGTTGAGGCTGATTTGCAAAGGGATAGACAGGATTCTGAGGAGTTGGCATGCTTACAGGCCCGGGTGTTGGATTGGTGGAACCGCTAGAGTTAGGTGGCACGGGATAGAAAGAGTTGGGTAGTGGTGGCATGGTCACGCTACTTTGCGGCGCTGGATCATAATCTTTGGTTTTCTGATAAACTGGACACAATTGGCCAAACACGATTTGCATTACTTGAATGGTGCTCAAAATGTCACTCGTATGTCTGTTCCACTCACTAAGATATGGCAAGTAAACTCGGCCACTGCCGTCAACATGACGCGATGTTTTGATTGTCATATCACGAGTTGGTCTCACGTAGCAGATTGGCGCTTCGAGAGGATGATTGTCGCTGATGAAAATGCCAACAGGAATATTGTAACTAGCTTCCCTAAATGTTACTGGAATTGTGCCATCCAAGCAAATTAATTCCTTGGATACACCGTTGGGGAAAGTGTAGCGCTCTAGTCTCGGTACTAATGTCTTAAAATATTTCACAACATTTAATATATCATGTTTTGTGTGATCTAGATGCTTATATTTAGCTGTGTTTAATAGTTGAGAGATTGGTTTGGCCATTTTGCAAAAATCTGAGTTACGACTTGTCTGTTAGGCACAAATCGAGTGTTGGAGTCAGAGGCTTTCTCAAGTTTTCCGACAATATTTCCAGCTCAGTTCACATTCTGATGAAGTAATAGTATCGTACAGCTTAACTACGGTCCACAAGATCGCCGTTTGATCACTAGGAAGTATTAGAATGCCATTCTCTGATAAAGCAGGCAAATTATATGGTTAGACTAAAATACAATGTAAGTGCGGTTTATTGTGAGTCATAGTCCAGCTCATAGCTGAACTCCTGCAAATCGTCCTAGCATTTGTTTCTGTGACGGGTCTGGTACAGTTCGCCCGACTCGCACAAGAAGCGTAAATCTCCTGCAGAGATTTACGCAGCAAAATTTCAACGGCGTCCTCGCTTGTGTTGATAACTTGATAATTTATTTTAGTCGTTTTGGTACATACTATTCTTGAAAAGCTTGGAATGTAGACTTCTCCAATGCTTCTAGTGATGATACCCTACAGGGATTTTATTCATTTTACAGTGGTCGTGAGTACATACTATACCCTCGCCAGGGCCAGGAGTATTTGTCGTGAATCTATCAAACTTCGTGATCTAATTTGATGTAGCGAAGGTGCATCCTCGCCTTACAAGAACGTTATCTGGTTGAAACTAAAACTTATAGCTCTTATTCAAAGATGGAAATCCCATACTTGGTTTATGAGATGGCTCTTGGCAAGGGATACGCCTCGAGAGAGATGCGAGGGGATTTTGGTGATGGAAAGAAATTCACCACATGGCGTTGACTTCGGGTTATCTTTGCCAAGGTACAAAAAGAGTTAGGTATTGCTTACATTAGCGACGAACAAACACAAGAAATGACCGTGAACATTGAGAATATCGACTTGGATCTTGTCCAAGAAGAGGAGACGAGGATCCGCCACGATGGCTCACAAGATTTCGCTAACCAAGAGCTGCTAGCGTAATTCGCTTTCTAGCCACATCTTATTTTGTTGGTGATAACACCGGTCAAATGATCGTACGAGTTGCAATTGTTATCACCTTGCCCAAGTTGGTCAGGTGCCCAAAGGTGATTTCTTCACTTAGCGAACCGATACCTGGCCTACCATGCCTAGCTTACACTCGTATACAACTTGCTCAACCTGTTAACGTAGGTGAGCGCGCGACTCTATGGGTCAGGGATCTAGTGAAAGCATTTGTTCGAACTGAGAGAGCTAGAGACGATATCGAATCCAGAGGGTGCAAGGGCGGGATGCAAGCCTCTTTTCTGCAGCTCTTCGACCAAGGCCGGTCCAAAATGCGAGCTCTATATCAGCTTGATACACATAGATCTGAATTCACCAAGCTCGTAAAAGTTGTTGGCCGAACTCATCCTCGAATCGATGATGTTCAAGTTTTGTCAGCTCACATTATTTGGTAACCCTGTGTACAAGTGTTGCACTGATCTGAGATAACTAGCCTATAAGCAGGAAATCGAAGAGCCATTCGACGAAACTCAAGTCGTATCATCGGCAGTGCCGTACAAAAGAAACCCTATGAGGTGTGAAATGATTTGTTCTTTGTTAATGTACGAACAGACTGCTCACTTTAAGGCATCGACACAATGGATCGAACATAGACTCGATGATAGCGCCAACAGGCGGATCATAATTGCAGATGCGTTCTTGACGGTAATTGCAATTTTGGTTACAGAATGTTTTAGAGGTTTTGTTAGTACACGAAGCTGTGATAGTCAAGAACTTACGGGAGCTGCCCTTCATGGCAACCGAAAACATAATCGTTGTGATGGTACGACCAAAGGTGGCAATAGTTGAGAGTGTCACGAGAAGATTCGTGTGCTCTCCCATGAGGCCACTTTGATGATAATTGAAACGATTTCATCGAAAGGGTCAACAACGAGCCTTACTCTGCTCCAATGATTCATATCATGGACAATACATCAACCTACACCGGATGTGCACCGCACTAGGTTTCTGGATGCATCGCGGAGAGTTCAGCCTCTGCTCAAACGTTATGAAGATCAGCTCGAAGGGTTAGCAAGTATCACTATATGGTTTTGAAGTCAACCGTAGTGCAAACGTTCAACCCCTGTTTCATAGGCAACTTTATTTATTTTTGTTCGTTGTTGTTGTTATTTCAGACAGCAATGCTCCCCAGCTAAGGCGTACACAAAGCCTGCACCTACAGACACCACGGCTCCAACGATTGGGAATGTTCAGTTGTTTAGGGGTCTCTTCATTTTGGAATCGTGCGAGATCGACATCTGTGTCTTAGCTATGCAAACGGGCAGGCTACCAAATCCGTTTTTCTCTAGAACTTCAATTTTCCTCTTAACATCAGCGCCTATGCTGATTTCTTTCGCAACATATTCCTCGGTCGCTACCATAGTGAGTCTCTCCTCGATCGAGTGACAATCGTCTCCGTAGAGTAAATTTGGTCGATTGTCTGAGTTCTTCTGTCTCGAACAAGCTTTTATCACACTCTTTGCTAAATCTATAGCGCCAGAGCCACCAAGAGCCCAGTTATCAGCTAACTGGCGATCGATTGGACCAGCTTCTATGGATTTTTCCCTTACATAATTTAGCTCGCTATCCAGATCTTCGCGGAACTTGTTGAGTGCCACAACAACAGGTGTGTTGAAATTTTGCTCGATGTTCCTGATATGCGCATTCAAGTTCACGAGGGTCAAATTTATCAGTCTCGTTTGTGGCCTGTCCATTTCCACGCAAGTCTCTTCCATGGGCTTTGATGGCGCGAATCGTTGCTACCAATACCGCGAAATCCGGCATCAATTTTGAAGTTCTAAACTTGATGTTGATGAATTTCTCAAACCCAATGTCCGAGGCAAAACCTGCCTCAGTCACAACAAATCCGTTTTTTCCAACCAAATCTAGAGCTATCATGTCTGCCACAATAGAGGAGTTCCTATGGGCCACGTTAGCGAATGGTCCACAGTGGACAAGGACTGGCGAGCTCCCCAGGGTCTGGATGATCGTCGGATAGAAGGCATCCTTGATCAGCGCGCGAACTGCTCCAGACACGCACAAATCATCGCAGGTGACTGGTTCCGGGATATCTGTCGGATTCTTAACTTTGGTGAATCCGATGACCATTCTCTCAACTCAGCGACATGCGTCTGCAAAATCAGTCGCCAACGACAGAATAACCATAAGCTCACTTGCAACCGAGATGGTAAACTTGGTCTGCCGTGCCTGGTTCTTCTCAGCAGGCGACTGGCCGATCGTTACCTTCCTCAAAAACCTATCATTTGTACCGATGAATCGACACAAGGTTATAGTATTTGGATCAATGTTGAGCCTTACAAAAGACTCTTTTTGCTCATCAATGGGCGCAAGGGGTGGAGAGATGCCAAGTTTCTCAAGGCGCCTATTTCGTGAATCGGTGAAAGCAAGCTCACCCTTGCCTGGCTTCTGTGCAAGACGCTTATATGAATCAGCTATACTCTGTTTATTCTTATGGAACATTCTAGCGTCGATGGCCGCAGCTATCAGATTGTTTGCCGCTGTGACAGAGTGAATATCACCGGTGAAGTGCAGGTTAAACTCGTCCATCAGCCATACCTGGCTGTAACCACCGCCTGCAGCTCCGTCTTTAATCCCAAAAGTTGGCCCCTGTGAGGGTTGACGGATACAAGCGGAAGTATTCAGATCGAGCCGAGAAGGGCCTGCACTAAGCCTATGTTGGTGGTGGATTTTGCCTATCCAAAGAGGGTTGGTGTCACCCCAGTAAACACGATGTACCCACCCCTTTTATCAGGAAGACTTTTGGAATATCGTGTAAAACTTTTGCTTTATACGCGCCAACCTGATTGTATTTTGTAATTCCAACCTCTCCTCATAGCTCAATAATCGTTATGCCGGTAACAGACCTAGAGATAGCGATATCGCTCGGCACAAGTGTTTTCAATTGGGTATCGATGTGCCTGCAGGCCCATTGAACTCTAGCACAATCTGAGTCCTTCGAGCAGCTTGAAGACATACTTAGAGAGGATTTGCCTGTCACAAGCCTGGAGATCCTTGAGATATAAACTTTAAAGACTCACTACCGAAGTTGTCGTATGATGATTCGATGTTCCGGCCCTTGGGGTCTCTGACGAACGGAATTCCTTGATCGTATATTGCTGCCGACATTCAAGGGTGTGAAGCAAGAGCACATTACTTGCATTTGGACTGGCTTGCAATTAGAGCTCGAATCGAGCTTTTCTCCCATATCCCGGATCAGATCGAATGGATGGACTCTATTTGTTTTAGTAGAGAGTAGTGTTTGTCCATGAGAAAGGCCATTATGAGTATGATTCACGGCCCTCATAGTACCAGAAGCAAAATAAGTGGCAGGACTTTATTCATTTTAGTCGTGAGTAAATCCTGTTCTTGAAAAGTACTATGCACTATGTTCATGATAAATTCAGACAACGAAGGAATTTGAACTGTACTACTTTACTCGAGAAGCTTTAGATCTTGACAAATTTTCAAACTTTCGGAGGTTAGTCCTCCAAGAAAAACCGAACTTCTCCCAGAGAATCGTAAGGCACTCAGAGAATAGGAAATCTTTTACAAGTGCTTCGACTGTTGTCAAATTTAACCTGTGATGAATCCAGAGAATACTTTGACCAACCCGCAACCAGCCAACTCGATATTGATCCAGATAGCTAAGGGCTGGTTTCTAACACGCTATCTAAGTCGACACTGACTAAATGTATAGCTATTGCACGTTCATAGCTCATCAACAATAAATTTCTTCACTTTTGTCATGGTCTCTTCATGGTTGCAAATATGCTTATGTCCTAAGCCAAACGTGCCACTTATAGATATGAACTTCACTTTTGCATCACTCAAAACATCAACGGCTCGCTTGTATAAGTTGTAACCTAGTTTGTAAGGGATAATACCATCATCTTCAGCATGTAAAATCATAATTTGTGTCGACGTGATATCGCCTATGCGACTTGCTGAGTCAAAATTCAGTTCAGGCGCATTCTCGATGGGATCCACAAAAAAGTGCTCGAAATAAGGTATCAATCTGAACGGAGCACTAAAAGGGTGATTTGCGATAGCATTGGCAACGGAATCAAACGGTGCCTCTAGTATTAGCTTGCCGGGTCTCAATTCTGGGGGCAAATCCGCGACCATCCTTACAGCCACTGCAGTGCCCAGGGAGTGACCCCAGAGGACAACCCTCTCTCTTGTAACGTTTGGTTGATTGACAAGCCACTGGTACATGAATTTGGCATCCAAGCTGAGTCCGCTAGTTGTTGGTTGCAAATAAGTTGAGTCGCCGTAGCCTCTGTAATCGAAGGTAATAATATGACAGTCTTGCTCATAGGCCAGTCTCCTATACAGCTGGCCACGGTGACTGCCAGCTCTGGTGCCTCCGTTCCCGTGGATATAGAGCACTATGGGCCTGTCATCGTTGAAGGCTGATTGATCCTCGATGAAGGTACGATTATCTTCATTCGATGTTGTGCAATGAGGCAATCTAGATTCGGGTAATATATGCCAAGTGCCCAGTTCCACCCTCTCACGCGAGGTGTCTAGATTGTTGTGTAGCCTTAAGGTTCTTGCACACTTGATGCCAAGTTGCTCTGGAAATGAGAGGTTGAAGTAATACTGAGTGTTGACATGATTCATAAATAGAAAGGAACGTTGTATAAAGGTCGAATACTTGAATACTATCGGTGATACAATGTAGATAAGGGTAACCAAGGCGAGTAGAGCTCTCAATTTGCTGAATCCCATTGTTATTGTAATAGTGAAAGGTGTGAGCAAACAACAGTGAGGTTGGTGCGTAAAATTTGGGCACCTGGAACGTCAGGTTGTCGTTTTAGAATGAGACTCATTTCATAGAGATGTCAGGTTGCTGGTAGAGTTCCTTGAGAAACAGCTAAGCTCACGTCAGCTCTCATTGCCGCATGTACACTAACTAAGGTTTGAGCGAGCGATAGGCTCGCATCGCTGGTGGTTGTTCTTGGGGCAAGCGTTAAGCAGATAGCTGATGTCGCCGCAGCCGCAAGGTGGGCGTAACGGCAGGTAGCTAGAGGCTTATGGAAGGAAGTTGGAGAGACTGTTCGAACAGAACGGATTGACACTCAGGTGCGAACTTTTATTGAATGGATTCTGCGACAGCATCCGAGCAGCGTTTCGATCATTGCAGAGGAGTTGACATGTTCTCTTATCTACAAGTTGAGATCCCCAAGTTTGAATACATGAGTGAGAGGCAGAGATCGTTCATGGGTCCTATGGTCGACTAGATTTGCCTTTGTTTGGGCACTCCTCCAAACGAACGCATTTCTTTGTTGCTTTGTTCCTGACGAGGGGCGATTTACAAAAGCATGGTACCTCATCCATGATGACGAAAACCTTTGCACAGATGGGCTTAGGATCATCACAGGAGGGCTCGCAAGTGGGCTCCACCCCATAGGTCAGCACCTCATCTGGTCCACACTCTTTGGGTATCAGAAATGTCGGGATATCATCAGCCACAGGGCTAGTGTTCACATGGTAGAAGCCGTATGCGCAAACGAGACCTACCGATAGATTGAGATGATTAATATTCATGGAAAGAAATTCTATCCAATACGTTAGAGCTTGATCTTCTCAAATCGATAACTTACACAGCAAGCCCAAGATTGCGCCAGTGAATCTGAGAGGAGACATTGTTTAGGATCTAGTTCAGATTTTTGCTCTCAATCGATATGATTCTCCACTCTTTTAGCTTCTGTTCTTGCACGATCTACTTTCAATAATGAGAAACGCTTCGTGCATTTATATCCCAGATACTCTGAACTATCCAGGCGCATTCAACCCTCGTTTCTGTGTCCCGCTTCGTCGGTTGAAAGCGATTAAATAGTCGTTATGCCCTCAAAGAATTGAGCTGAAAATTTGCTCAACCTTCCAGCCTTATTAAAGGCTTCCTTGTGCAGAAGAACACGGGCTGATTTTGTCTGATCTAATCACCACAGTGTCTAGATGAACGAGAGTTTTGTGCCTCAGATGGCTCTCTCGGTGATTCGGTGTCAATCAACTGTTGGAACCGCTTGCAACAGGACCATCAAGTGTTCGCGACAATTGCGCAAAGCTACACCTACAACAGGAGGCCGTGAGAAGCGGGTGCATCCGAAACAAAACCAGATAGATAGATGCAAGCGCTATTACAGCAAACAATTCTACTGATTTTTAGCCAATACTGTTGGCCGTGATTCCGGCCAGTTATATTGATACCCTCGGGTGCAACAAAGCTACAAAGTTGTACTTGTGAGCTCTAACAAGCTTTGGGCTTGGTGACGAAACTGAGCGAGCGCCAACAGATAGTGCCGGCTCAGCAGGTGCAATGGGACAATGACTTGGGTATGTTGCATTAACGCTAACAACACATTTGGGCCGCCAAGCTCTTTGCTCGCTTGTTCGATTAGCCTGCGATGTTTTGTCTCGCAGTATGAGCTTTGCCATGGCTCTTTAGTGTTGTTGTTGTTGCTTATGTTGATCAACACAACCACATCAATATCCCGAGTGTTGGATGATGTTAACACATCATATCCGACTCTCAAATTGCATTTGGCTTGCCTACAGCCGGCTCACCGTCAACGTTAGCCCTGAGAAGCGAGCGCCAAAGTGGCACATGACTCGCCCTTGGTGGGGGCTGTCTACTAAACAGGCTTGTATCCTGTTGGACGAGCGGAGACGAATTGTGACGGCTGTTTCGTTGCAAGTGTTGTTTGTTGTTTCGCATTCGAGGGTATTTCCGTTCAAAAAGATCGGGCCAACGTATCTGATGGATAGGCAGAGTCTTGCAGGCGCAACAATTAAGCCGCTCAGCCAGCCGACAAGCTTGCGAAATTCAATCAGCCGTAGTAGTAATGCGCCACCACCTGGAAAGCAAGCCCAATGGCCGTGATGAACCAGATAAAATAATTGCCAACATTATCCGACTTAAACAGACTGGAACTGGGCGCATTGGTTGGCCTGCAGAGCCCCTGGAAGCTGGTCATGATGAGGCCAAATAGGATGAGGGCCGCTGAGCCAGAATATAGGAGCGAGACGGTTAGGCTGGCGCAGTTGAAGTGATAGCGGGCGTACATCATGTTTAGTCCGGCCATCATGGTCAACGCTGTTAGCGCGATCAAGAGAAAGACAAAGAGATATACAACCTCCAGGTTCCATGGGCAATCCAGTGATATTATTAAAATGGCAGCGATAATGTAGAGGAGCCCGCTGGAGCAGGTTGCGGTTAGGGTTGAGAGAGGCAGTCCGCAAACGATTGTGCTGAAGGGAGTTAGCGTGTTCCTGTAAGAGTGCGACATGATTTGGACTTGCTCTTATCTAATTAGGGGACCTCACGAGCCCATGGAAGGAGTCCAATTAGTTGTGTCCTCGTTGTTTAGAATCGGCTGGCCTCGATGTGTCAGATAGAACGAACATTGTCGTTTGGAGCAGAAAAGCGCTCATGCTCCTTCACCTGGCCTCGCCCCCCCCCTCGGCAGCTTGAAGCAGGATCTGGTTCAAACACTAATTGCGCCAACGCTAACAGGAGAACCAGCTGCATCTGTACGCTCGCTAGGCACACAAATTGCTCTTTCATTGCCAATCCTGCAATCTAAAAGCAAGCAACAGTTTCCGTTTACCTCTACATGCAATTTCCAATTCGACTCACAAAATTGTTACCTGCAGCCCACCCACTTCCTGCTAATCCGAATGCATTATCATTGCAATCAATCAAGCTCACACCCAACCCATCGATGGGTCTCGCCATTCAATTCCAACTCCTACCTGCCTCGTCCCCACTCCTATGGAGCCGGCCAAGCTCTTGAGGGTCCAGTTGAGTGGCTTGCCTTCGTGGGAACTCTTAGCTTGGCCACATCCACCAGCCAGCAGCTGGCCACTCAGGTTCACCTGCCCGGCGCACAAGCCACGATTGGCGGACAAGCTGGCAAATCTAAAACTTGCGAGTCCCTTCGTTGGAGCGAGAGGGGGTAACTGGCTCCAATTGGGGCTATTTCTCACATTAGACGCTCCATCCCCCCTCCCGCCTGGCAGCCGGTGAATCCGATCATAAGTCTGGGCTGTGTGCGAAAATCCCCTCCCTCTCTATCTCTCTCCTTCCTCGGAGAGCCATTGTCTATTAGCCGTCATCGCAACCATTGTGACCATCGGACTTTTGGAGAGGTGGTGGCCGCGTTTGCTCTCGCAGCCCACGCGTTCCCCAGCGCGCCGTACTGTTCCAGTTCTGCCTCGGGGGGGTGGGGCGAGCAGGCACCGTCACGCCCTCGCGGGCCGACGCACCCCTTTCGCGCCGCTCCAAGCGCAATAGGCCACTGCTGCCTTCTACACCTGCTTAGTGTCCCGCGAGTGAATGCCAAAATTCAGCCGGCGTCCGCAGTCAGAGCGCAAAGGACGCATCAGTTGGCGGTCGGAGAGCCCAATTATGAAAAACCTTTATTCGCGGCGCTTGCAGGGAGGGGGCGCGAGAGCAAACGGGGGGTCGGCAGCCAACTCAGCCCATTGTGCTGCAAATGGGCAGAGGGGGAAGATAGGGGAAGGGTGGCCAGCAACAGCTCGCCGACGGCCGACGGCCACTTCTTGCTCGCCGCGTCTGGCTTCAGCGCGGCGTTGCGAGTTGTCGGATTGGCTGGACTCTGTCGGCGTTGATTCTCTACGTGGGAGCTGAGCACAACCAGAGGGGAGAGATTTGTTGCAAAAGCGGCAATATCAACGAGGAATCTGGATTTCGCTGCCACTCACAGGCTTCCAAGGCAGAGCTTTCGAACTGAAGCCAGAGTCAGAATTAAGAGTTTTGGAACAAGGTTGGCTGGATTTGGCAGTTGCTTGTTTTAAACCCCTTGGCTGGAGAGAGAGAGAGAGAAGGAGAAGGGAACTGACGAGTGAGAGAGGGAGGGAGAAGCATTGTTTTCTCAGAATTAACAACCATTTGGGTCTCTGGCGACTGTTAAGCTACCTAGAACAAAATCGGAGGACAACAGCCACCAAAGTTCTCATCACAAAATCCAATTGCTGTCAGAGGGCCGCCATTAATTAGAAGCCAATCTCTCTCGTTAGAGCCGACAGTCGGTATCTAGCGAGCCCCCTGTTAACATCGATCATAAGAACGTCGGATTGCTCACCTACAAATTTCGCTCAATTTAGAGAGTAAGTTGTGGAGCTTGTTCGCTAAACAGTCCCGCAATATCTACAATCACAAACCTTCATTACACAACGTGTCAAGATCATCGCTGCATCACAATTGATATACCATTTCAGTGTAGCAAGATGGATTCAGTCACAACCAAAGAGGAGTTGCCCAAGATCGACGGCTGCATCAAGGCCGAGCTTGAGGCTGACCGAAGCCTCAAGCATGTAGAAACTGAGGAAAAAATCGTTTTGCCATCGGCCGAGCAGATCGATCAGGAGAAGACGCAACAAAAACTTCTCAAAAATATCGAATCTTTCCCAAAACAGCAGCTAAAACCGGCTCAAACGGAAGAGAAGAACACCCTACCAAGTGTTACACAAATTGAACAAGAGAAGACCCTCGTCTCTTGATTCACTTGATTTACCGCATTAGCCAACTCGCGAAATGGCGTTGGGTTGAACGATAGCGTTCTCTTGTCGCTGGCGATAGGCGAGCTTATCATGTCTTGAGCTGGTAACGGGAGTAAATCAGGTGGTTACACGAATGACCGGTCTACAAAAAAGCATCCAATGGGAGATGGTTCGCATTGTCAACCGTCGACCACAATTATATACATTGTAATTGTAAAAATCATTATGATTTATAACAGGCAAATAAGAAAAAAGAACCGTGGACGGAGAGAGAAACTAAAGCTTTTGATTGTCAGGAAGTCAGAGTAACGGAGAGGGAGGTGAGATCCGAAGGGGATATTGAGAGAGTCCTCTGCAAGATTTCTAAACCTTAAGATGATATGTCTGTACGTTGAAACATACAAAACAGTAAAAAACACTTATACCAATGGCAAACCTAAAGCGAGCATAAATAAAGTCTATCCAGATCGACGAAGCCCATAGAGGGCTCGCTCGCACAACCTTAGGACTGCGCAATCTCGCTTTTCTGGCCCTGTCTAGATCAGGTCTACTGGTGCCATATCTGCTCCTTTACGGCTAAACCCGAGCTTGTTTGGAATGCTTTCTTACCAACTACCAGCAATAACGGAAATTTTAATGAAGATGTCGATAGTTTAATCGCATTAGAGTCATCTGAGAATGTCAACTTGCTCCGCGAAGCTTATCGATTTGCCTGCTTTTATATAGAGAGTATGTAAACAAACTTTTCTCTATGATACTCCTCACTAGAGCCTACTATAAATACCTTTATAATGTCTTAACATTCGTGTTGAATGGAAGGAGAGATCCTCAGCCGTTCCCCTTGACAAGGATGAAACACACGTAAAACCCAACCATCGGGGGTCCCCTCTTTAGCACGGGGGGTGAGCACGTCGATGGTCAGTTTTTTTCCTCAGACTTCCATGAGCTAGTTGTTGGTTGAGGGGATGATGATTTTTTGAACTTTTTGTGCAAACGATTCTCGTTCTCTCTGAGCCATTCTAGATAAGACTCTCTCGCTACCTGTTCTTCTATTGCCTCATTTGTAGCTTCCCAATCAGTAGCTAATAATTTGTCTTCAAGCATTGCTTTCTCAATCGCATCCTCGTCGGATATTCTTATGGCTCTTTCCAATAAGGATCGATCTGCAACGCCTGGATCGTAAGCTGGTAATCCAAGGCCAACACCGACTGTTGCCTTGAATGGGTCTACGATAGAATTGTAGTGTACACTCCGATGATAACTCAATCTGATGGGCTCACTTTCGCTCTTGGGCCCTTGAAATGTGTTGATTGGCTCGCTAGAATAGTGATAGACCTCGATTGGCCGGTTGAACATTTCGCTCATAGCTTGAATTTCTATGTGATTGCCGTGACTATGGTCGAGTGATTTTCTTCTCAGGTATTCGCCAAAATCTTCGGTGACATATTGTGAGAAGTAGTCGGAATTTTTGGCCTGTTTTGAGAGAAACTAGTTAGTCTCGTATAGTCCAAAAATGTCATAAGATAGTGGAGAACATTCTCGATTGATCACTTACGATATAATCTATGCATAGTTTCCTTAAAACACTGTGCATATCTTGATCTCCATAGATTTGGTCAGCCACTGCTCGAAATAAACAGGCCCCGTCCTCGGCCATCTTCTTAATAACCCAACCTTTCTTATTGATTTTTTTCTCGAACTGAAGCTCCTTCTCTTGAAACTCCTGTTCAGTCCATTGCATATAAGATGGTTGTCTTTCTTGAGTATGTTCATCACCACTATTGTAACCAGAATAATCTACATGCTCAACATTATCTGCCGATGAGCACTGATGAGGCGAGTGATGGTGATCCTGATTTTGGTGTTCATCTTGGTGGTCCTCCTTCTTAGGCACAACATTGGATTTGTTTGTTGACCTTGAGTCGGACTTTTTCTTCGGCACTATAGTCATTATATTTGAGGTAAATTTAAATCCTAGCAAATTTCGAGCATCGCAAACTGTGATAAATTATCTATATGTCTCAATTGGTGAAGTTGGATAATTCTTAAGATTAGTATTAGGGTTTCAAGCAAATAGAAGTTACGGGTTCTTAGTTCAAAGTTACGGAATTTCTGCTTTATTTTTTCCCATATTCAGCTGCTTTCATACGCAGCTGATCTTTGAAAATCTCTCTCTGTGCACAACGCACATTTCAGTCAATCAATCAATATCCAGCAGCATTGTAATTGAAGGCCAATCGGGTGTTTGCAATCGATAAGAATCCTCCCATGGACAATAACAAGATTTGATGAAAGAATTGCTAGAAGATGAAACTAAATAATGAAATTGCCTTCATCTAGGGCACGGGAAGTTACTGCTTGGCGCGCTGGAGTCTAGTGTACGTCTTTCCTTGTTTGTTGGCGATTGACGTCACAAGGATCCAAGTACATATGTATGCAAGATCTAAGCCGCTTTACAACATTGTGTGGGTGGTTTGTTAATTCCAAAGGCGCCTCTGAGTTCGCCTAGTTGGATTCTATCGACCAATAGCTGGGGTGTCTGTGAATGCTTAGCACCAGTTCGGCTTACAACCCTACGAGGTTTGTAGATATGCTGATGGAGATCGTAAGCGCAATCGTTATTGTATGTGCCAAGAGTCACCATGTAGATATTAGCCCGGGCGTCTAGGCTCCTCGATGACTCTCTCTAGTTCGTTGGGTACAGTCATCTTTTCCCCTCTCTCACCATTTCGTGAAGTATGGTCAAATCTGTCGTTCAGCCATGGATAAAAATCGAACTCGGAAGAGATCAGGGCGTCACAAGTGTATGGATAGGCATGATATAATCGTTTTGATACAGTTAACAATTCCTCAGCTGTCTACACGTCTTGCGTGATAGACATGGGACTCTGGTTCATATTTTAATCTAGATAACATTACAGTGGTTGGGATAGAATATTTTTTGCTCTCTTATCATGGATTTTCGTCGATTGAGTCCCTGTTGTGGATCACGAGGCATTGGTGATAGGATATGCAGTTTTATAACGTTCTGGTACAAGTTTTCCCTCATTTCCAGTTTTATATTCTTTGGAAAGACCACATTTATGATTCTCCTTACGTTGAGGTTTCTTATAGTGTGCACCGAATCGCTTCATGCGGATGTGACATCCTCAGCAATCATAATCTAATTTTTTAAGAATCTAGATCAAAGCATTTATCCTCCCTACGGATGATGTATTAAACAAGTTAACATCTACGTCTGTAGCCCAGTCCGAGAGGCCAAGGGTAGACAAAATGGAACTAGTGGTGGGAGTGCCGACCATAGCGACAGGTAGGCCGTCATTTTTAGCCTACTGGCTCTCGGATTGTCAATCTTCAGGAATCAGAGGTCGGATCGATCCAACCATTCTGTAAACCATCTTGTAAAACACGCTCAGGTACATCGCTGTTCCCATCAAATTTGATTGATTCTCCGAAGTTGTCACGCTCTCAAGACAAAATTCTCCAAAATATGGACCCCTTGTGTCAACAAGTGGACGGGTGAATTCAATCTCTCTCTCTCTCCCGAAGCCTAACCATAATCAAAGTCTAATCGTCAGAATGATCTGGCATTCATATACTCACGACTAAAATGAATAAAGAATTGAGACACACAAACTTGCACTGACAGATCTCGGCCACCAGTCTCGACTGCCTTGTAAATTTGTAAACATCCTTTGAAACTGTTCGAAACACCGACCATTGGACCATTTGGGGCCTCCAACAAGCGAAGGCCGACGGAAGCACAAACCTGTTTACACCGGAAAGTCGATCGTGCGCACCAGGCACATTACATGTAATTGCTCCAATATCTCACTCATAATGAAATTGTCAACGTGAAAGACTACTCCAGATAGGCCAATGAGAGCCGCTTTCCATGCTGATAGCAATGCTTTCCTGCCATGAATTCGGTAGAATATGCTTCGGTAGACTTCAGAAACCTCGAGAAATTACTCGGAGAAATTAGATCTTCTCAGCTTCTCGAACTGGGACGAAATGAAGTATGAACGATTGTTCAATGCATTGCTCGCTGTCCACGTGGTCCTATAGTTTATTGTAAACATTGTCGCGTTGACTACGGGTGGACGCGTTCAAAGATGTACTAAAACAAGACAGTTAATCAACGGGAGGCCGAGCTACCCAAGTGCATCATTATATTCACCATTGTATATTACTCAGAGTTTTGTAGATAATTATGTGCTCGATTCGGGAAATAAAATAATGAAGCTGAATAGGGGCATTTTTATGTCAATCGCCGGCTCCTTGGGTATCGGCATCGGCTGTATGGTGCTCCTAATCGACAGTCAAAGGAAAGAATCTATCGGCAAATTAGCTATAACGAAAGCTGCCCTGCAAATGATCGACAACCAGAAAGCTGTTTTGGAGCTGCTAGGCGGTTCCTATGTTGTAGGTCGAGTAAGTTTTTCAGACGGGTGGACTAGAATAGACAAAGAAGGGGCCAAGATCAGGCTGCCGATAAACGGGACTAGTGATAAAGCACATTTATACATTTACGGTCGGAGGGTTGGGGACGATAAGCACTTGGAGTTGTATCGCCTGGAGATGATGTTCAGTAAAATTAAGGAGAAAAAGTTGGTCTTGTTGGAGACTGAGGATGATAGTTCGCTGCAAGCCAGGGTAGCAAGTGACCAGAGGGTAGAATGACTAGAATAAAAGTTTCACCTCGTTCAGTTTGCGAGCTCTAGGATAAACCCTACTCGCGCTATCTCACGATGCTTTCAATATGTGAATTGTGATATGGCCAGCCGAGTCAGCCCGACGCACGAATCAGATTTGTGACAGGGATGAACTAAATGTACCAAATCGGAAGGAATGGAGAAAACGGAACATTTGTTTCGATAGATTTTGATATGTTCTCGCCAGGCTTGAAAGGGCTGGAAAACGGAAAAAGTAAAATAAAATATGTTGTAGTCAATTTAGATGGCGCCACCTAGAGTTTCCACCTGTTAAAGTATTCAGTCTACCCATCTCCATGGGATGGATAGAGAAGGCTTGTGGTGGGCGGTACCGAAGCGAGTTGCCGAGAGCAGTACATGCTCATGCGTTTTCTAAACTACTGATAGTAGCCAAGCTATCTGTCAGACGCGCGAAGACTTGCATTTTGGAAAGGCTCCCCGGTTGGAGTCACCAGTTGACTATTTGGAGAGCTTGCTAGCAGACTAGCGCCAAGAGAGTAACTCAACGGACGGTTGTGAACTTGAGCATCACCGGCTAACAAAGAAGCTGCCATATCTATTTAGCGAGCATCAAGTTGGATAGATACCGTGCGCCGGTGCTATTCAAGAGTTGATTAAAGTCTGAGCAAATGTGAGAAGAAATGACACAGCAAGATCAGGGGCCCGAGCAGATTGAGCCAATTGCATCGGTCTTGTCATGGAAACAGCAGCTCGCTCTCGCTGAGAGGGCCGAGGAAAGCCGATTGAAATCGTTGTATCAGGCTGCCAAAGACGAGAACGAGCTTTTGGAATTCAAGAACTACGAGCTTCTGTTCAAGATACAAGAATTGGAGCAAAATCAAAATAGAATCCTCAGCAAGCTAATGAGCGGCTGCAACGAAGGAGAAGCGCCGACAGAGAAGCATCTTAATCCATACGATCATGAGAGGAAAAGACCGGATGGTGGTGGTCGGGATGGTCAATTATGTAATCGGCACGACGGGCAAGCTTACAATACGGTAAGTGAGCACACTTTTCAGGATGCTGGAGGAACAAATGGGAACTCAAAATCGTTGAGTTCGCAACAAACACTTGCAACTCTATCCCATTTGGAGCGCTTGCGACTACCTTAATTAGTGTCCAGCTCAAAGGTAGTTGTTGTTGTTTGGTTTGTATTGTTTTTGTTTCCGCTTTCGAATTTGAGTTGAACCGCCACAACTTTGGCCTCTCGTGCAAGTCGGCTCGACTTGCGAGCTGCCGGCGCAGAAGCCAGCAATCAATCTTCTGGTTGATCTTGCGATCGCAGCGAGATTATCGGACTTGGATGAGGAAATTTCAGTAAGCTCTGCCTTGGCTGTCAGAGGCTAACGCTGCACTGTCTGGCTAGCTTTCGCTGAATCAACACTTTTTGTCTTACACTCGCCCGGCCAGACACTTTTCAGGTAAAGGTAAACTTTAACCTTCTCTCGTCCCTCCCCCACTTACCTCATTACTCTCATATATTATAATTATATGTGATGGCCTAACGAGAGCTAAGGCGAGCTCGATGGGATCGTGCGCGAGCTTTGCTCAATCGCGGGTTGAGGGAAGAGGAATGGCGAGCGAGAGTGGCTAGCGAGAGGGAGAGAGTCTCACCTGCAAGCTGTTTTCGGTGAAGAAATTATCGTCCGGTAAGCGATTGGTTTTTACTGTGGCGCAGATTGCCAATGATGCGGCCGAGATTGGCGAAATTAACGGCCTCCACCTGTTGCCGCCTCCGCTGATATTGCTGCTGCCGCCGCCAACACCTCAGATCGTCCACCATATTGTTAATTGCAACAAACAGCTCGCTGTCTAGCTGTCCCAGAAACGAGCTTAGCTCGCCGTACTCGAGCCACCTCTCTGCAGTAACTCCCGTTAATGCAGTTCCTGATCTTGGCTTTTCGCTTGTCTGCTTGCGGCTGTAATCGATGAGCCTGGATGCTGGTCAACTCTTTCTCCCATAACTCATAAGCAGCATTTCATTTAGACTTCAGACGACACAACACGGCCACTAGACTGATTGACTTTTAACACGCAACAAACAGCATACAACAAAATGGCCGCCCCACGCTTATTCTAGCTCTCCAGCTCGACAAAGTAAGCCAGTGTGATAGATAAATAGGGGGAGTACGAGGGAGTTGAAGCCTGTCAGTGTCTCTATCCATCTCTCCCTCTCTCTTTCTCTCTCGCGAACTGCCGAGGTAACATTATGTAATTTATGTACCTCTATCCCGAGTTGCCACACACAAACATTCATGTTAGCATGGGAATAAGCAGCAAGACAGTTATATAGTATCTTCGTGAGGGATGAGGCAACGAGCTTTGCTAGTAAACATCTCCGAGCAGCTAACAGGTAGCCTTGGTGCCCAATTTTAAGCCCTCAGGTTGCTGCGAAATTGAATTCTTAGCCCCGAAGGCTGCTTGCGGCATTCGCATTATAGAGGCTTGCGATGATATACCCATTCGCTTTCAATGCTCTGCTTGGCTTGCAAAATAAAAGCCAAGACGTTTTCCTAGTTAACAAGTAAGTTTGCTGACAAAAGACTTGTCCCATTCGGAACTGAGCTCAATCTTTTGCTTACCCGCTGAACGAACGAAAAGCCAGCCAAGCCAAGCAGAGGGCCGTGAGACTAACTGGCCCGTCCAGCGCCAAGGTAACACCTGCCATTGTTGGTGGCGGTTTCTTGTTTGCATGACTAACCGAGGCACAATATGATCAGCGAAAAGTGCTTGCGAGATAGGCATAGATAGTTGGAGGGTAGGCAAACTAGAGAGGGAGGCCGAGTGGATCTAAACCCTCTCTGGGCCCTCGAAATGAACAAAGTGGCCAGCCAGCGGCGGAGGCTCGATTAGCTTAGGCTCTCCACTCGAGCTAAACACAATTGTTTTGCAAACTGACCAAAGTAACTAAGCAAATTTAAACTATGATTTCTAGTTTAGGGTTTGGATTGAATTCGACGAGGAGGCAAAAATACTGAGGGCAATTTGGATTGATTGTGTCTGAATGCGCGCCTCTATTGGCTTCCTCTCAAGGCTTAGAACTCTAAACGTGTTCACGGACTCGCTCACTGCAGTGAGCAGGTCGGAATTTGCTCTTGAAGAGCATGCAAACACTCGTTTAGTGCATGACAAATATCCGTGTTCGCTCGATTCAGATCCAAGGAGGCTCTCGATCGAGAATCGTCCCTTTTGCGCATTTTGCTCCGATCTAGCGGATTGTTTTTCACACACGAACTCACCTGGTTCGCTAAAATTGCAGAACCGCACTCGCTGGCCAAGTGATCTGTCTTGAGAATCCATTTAGTTTTGGCGCAATTTGTCGCTGCAAACGGAGAGCGAGGGAAGGTTAGTGAAGCATTGAGTTTTGCTTCGGATCAAGCCGGCTGAGGCTGACTTGAATGCTACATTTGCAACCTGTTTAAGCAAGTTGAGAGAAACTAACGCCAACGGTCAAATCAAACCTCCGCTCGCTTCAAATTCAGACCTCTCACGCCAATTTGGGAGTCCATCTTAAAGAGACAGGACTTCTTTGGCGGGCAGCTGGCGCACAGTGCATTTGGCAAATCAAATTCATCATACAATTGCGTAACTGTCTCATTATTTATTCAGTATCACACACAGGCCAACCGTTCAATGTGTAAAACCTATCGGTCAGCAGCTCTCGAAGAGCCGCCTTTGCCGCAGCACTCTCTTGAAGGGATCCTGCAGCTTGGAGGGGATTATTTTCACAGTTGAGCTGAGAGGCAGCTGCGGAGGTAAAGCCGTTTCTATCCCTAACTTTTTCGCCGTGAACTCTCCTCCAGCGGAACTTCGTCTCGCCTCTGTCGCGGCAACAAGTCAACGACTGGCCGGCCAGGTGAACCTGCATCCGTTGAATTCGGTTTGCTTTGAATGAAGCGCAGGCCAGCGCACAGGTGCGCAGCTTGGAAGCGGAATTAATAATAAGCGAATCGTATCAATTATATCCTCAAGTGCAACCTGTTGTTGGCAAGCTAGCTGCCCCCTTCGTTGCTAACGAGATCGTCGCGTCCCTAAAGTCACTCACGGACTAGCTTGGATGTTCGAGCTAAATTTGAGCCCCTTAAATTGATAACTCGCACGCCGGCCCAAGACTCTCTAGCCGATCCGGTCGAGCACATATAATCTAGCGCTTCCTTCGGACTGGCGGCGGCTCTACCGCCTCAATCCAGCGCTTTGAAAACAAACAGTGGCCAGGTAAAGGAGGTGAGGGAGAAAGAGAGCGGCAGAAGTGTGGGTCTCTTTCCTCTTGCTCGGCGGCGGCGCCCGTTGGGTCAGCCCAATCTCTCGCTGGGAGAGTTTGGAATTTATTAGATCATTTAGAGTAATAACTTTGTTCAATTGCTCGCGCGAGCTTACTCAAGCCGGAGAGAGGCGAGGCGAGGCGAGGCGAGGCGAGGCGAGGCGAGGCTAGATGGGGAGAGGTGAGGGCTGATGGCGGCGGGCGAAAAGTGAGGCAGCCGCTTGGTCGAGGCGGCGGCCAGATCTTATTAGGCAGCATGATTTTTGATCTGATTTGATTAGCTCGAACGGCCAGGTAATGGTAGGCGAGCAGCGTGCACTGCATGGGCTTGCTGGCCGATGAAAAATTGCTCCCCAACTCTGGACGGCGGATTCCGCTTCCAGCAGGCCGCTCGTTGGGCCACCTCGCTGGCTGGCGGCCCGAGAGAGTTCAGCCGCCATCTTGGCCCAGAGTGAAGCCTCCCGCCGGCTTCGGGGAGGCTTGTTTTGAAGGTTTTAAGTGAGGGATCAATCAGCCGGATGGAGAGGTGAGAGCGGCAGCAGCAACTCGTGGACTAGGAAGTGCGCTGGCCGGCCAAAGGCCAAGTTGGCAATTCAAATTCACACTCTCGCCGAGCGGGCCGGCCGCTGTTGTTTGCTCAGCTCTTCGCTTGCAATCGAGTCGCCGCCAGATTCGCGCTCCTCTCATCTCAATCTCGATCCTCGAGCCTCGAGCCAGGCAGGCTGCGGCAGCTTGGGCGCGGCCGACTGGCAGCGCGCGCGCCGCCTGCCACCTGCAGTCTCGGTGGCCTCGCTTCAAGTGGCCTTTAGCGATCAGTGTTGCGATCAATCTGCTCGGAGGATCTTGGTGGCGGCCGATGGGCTTGCGCGCCCGATTGTCTTGCTTGGCCGGCGCAAGGGGAGGCCGGCAAGGATGACAAAAGGGGCGTCCAGCGAGATTAATGGTTGGCCCGGCCAGGGAGCTGCCATCGAAGCCGCAACCTGGATGAGCGGCAAGAGGGCCGCCAGTTGGCCAGCTTCGCTCGGCCAGTCAATATGCAAGCGAGCGCTTAGAAGCTGGTCCCAATTTTAGGGCCGAAAACGGAAGCGCTCGCACAGTCTCCAACTCGACCGCAGTTGATCATTAATGGGCTGCTTTAATGATCTGGCCGAAACTGCATTTCCGCCGTCAGCTTGGAGACGAGAGTCTCCTTGCGCGCAAAGCTGGCGCCTGTTTTATCCCTTCCGTTACACTCGCTCACCTCAGCTCACCAAACCTCCGCTTGCTCGGCCGCCGGCTCTCCTCCTGACGCTTGGGCCGATTAATCTGGCTGAACAATTTTTCCACCAACCCCAGCGAGCGAGAGCGTTCGGCCAGAGGGATTGATTTTCGTCTTACGTGAGCGCAAGCCAGTTATTTGAAGCCACCACAACCAGACTCGCTCGAACTTTGCCTCCACCTCGCGGGCTTCGGGTTACCTGGAGCCGGGCCAACTGGAAGCGCCAGCGCCGCCGCCGCCGTCGGCTCCCCTCTGTCGGCCGCCTGCGCCGCCCGCGACAACAATAAGTGCACTCCATCATCGTATCAGCCGGCTAACCGAAATTTTCGCCTTCTCTCTCTCGCGTCCTTTGTGCGTCCGGCTGGCTGGCTTGCTGGCTGGCCAACCGACCGACTGAACTCGGCTCCACCTGGCTCGCCCAACTCAACTCAACTCGACCCGACCCGGCCGGATTTGCCCGACGCCGGCGCTCAAACCAAACCTGGCGCTGCACTTGCGCCCGCTCGGCTGGACTGTACGAAAACTTGAATTTACATACATCACACCGGCTTCGTTTTTGTTGTTATGCGCCCGCTTGTGTGCAAACCTAAATCGTGATCGCCAACAACCGGCCGCCGGATTGACACAGAATCTGCAGCCGCCGCCGCCACCACCACTGGCTTTGCCGCCAGCGACGCCCACGACAATTGAAGCAAAAGTCGAGATTGCTGTCAGGGAACTCAAATCGCCAATAGTGGAGCATCACAAAGGATTTGGACTCTTTATTGATGGAGCCTTGGCGGCGCCGGCAACAAGCGCTGGCTGGAACAGCAATGCCGAGCCTACGGCCTGCAGCGCAGCCAACAACGGCCCAAGTGAGAGCCGAAGCCCGAGCCCAAACTCAACCGACGACACGAGCGCCCGCAAAGGCGCCACCAACTCTAGCGACCGGCGGCCAGCTGGGGGCGGCATGGGCGAGCAAGAGGGCGCCGTCAAACAGGTGAGCGGCTCCGAGCGACGAGACTCGAAGTGGGCCGAGCCAACGGAAGCCGCAACGGGCACGCAGGGTGCACGATTCTGCTCGCATCCGTCGGCCCATTTGGAGCTTGCGAGCCACTTGACAGGTTCGGCGGGCGAGCTTGCCGGCCATTTAGGCCAGCGTGAGCAGCGGCAGAGTCCCGATTATGCGGCTTGCGCACGGAAGACAAACAAGCGAATCTGTAGATCGCATGATATGGATTTGAGGCCGGCTTGTTGGCAAGCCACAACGGCGATGGCGATGGCGATGGCGACGCCGCCGCCGCCGCCGCCGCCGCCGCCGCCGCCGCCGACGACGACAACAGGAGCCAGCGCATCCACGGCAACCGCAACTCAAGCCGCAACCACAATCGCAACTCAAACCAGCAAAGCGGCCAGCGGCTCGAACTCAATGGAATCAACAGATTTGAGCCACGAACAGGCCGAGGATGGACAACTAATTGAATACAATGGTTGGCATGCGCAAAATGGAACTCAATTATGGCAACAAGCGGCTCCCATTATATCCCTTGACGGCTCAATGGGCTCGCTCGAGAGCCTTCAAGCGGCGCAACCGGCGGCTCCGGTGGGCGGCGCTCGAAGGCTCTCGAAATTTGCCAACGCAGCCGGCCGCTCGTCAGCAAATTCAGTCCAAGTTCCAATTCTCAATCCAATCCAAACCCCAATCCCAATTCCACTTTCAGTCGGCGACCAAGTTGAGATGGAGCGAGCGAAAGTGACGAGAGTCCAGGCGAAAGTGGACCAGTCGGCGAGCAAGCAAAGCTGCCCGATTAAATCGACAGCGAGCGGCCACTTGGATCAGTCGGCAAACGCGGCTTGTCAGGTAGGAAAGAGTCCAAACACTTGCCAGGACAGACTTGAGTGCGAGCTCGAGTCAGTGGAAGCAGCAGCAGCAGCAGCAGCAGCAGCAGCAGCAGTAGCACGAGCAGAGATGCCAGCCGAGGGTTGCGACAGTGGCGACCGAACGAAGCAACTGAGGCCAGCAAGACAGTGCGACGACAAGAGCAATCAGGTGCCAGCTAGCCGGCCGCCAAGCAGCACCAAGTTGCCCAGAAAATTAACCCCAGATGCAAAGAAGCTGGCCCAATCGCAGCCAAACCTGAGCACGGCGCCAGGACCCCAAACATCCTTGCGGCGCCCCACAGGCGGCGCTCGCATTGTGGTGCCGGTCGCGCGTCGCTCGCTTGCCAACCAGCAGCCAGTGCGCTCGGTGCTCAGCGGCGGCGCGAGCAAGTTTGCGGGTGGCCAAAACCATCTCCGCATCAGGAGCAAGTCGAGCCTCGATCAGTCGAGCTTCTCGAGGGGCTCGCTGCCGAGCTTAGGCGCTGGCTCCTCTTGCTGCTCGTCGCTGCCAAGGCGAAGTTGCGGCGCCAACTTGCCACAAGCGGCAGCCTTGGCGCCAGCGCAAGCGACTAAACTCTCGCCAAGTCACAATGGCGGCCACATTAAGCAACTCCAGCAGACAAACCAAAGCAAAATTCAGGAACCACTTTGCAGCAGATTGGCAGCCAGCGGCAACGGCCGGCCAAACGCACCGGCCAGCGCAAAGGGAGCTCAATCGGGCTTCAGGTATAGGAGCTCCTCATCAATTGGCTTTGTCACCCAAATACCAACCCTAATTAGCCAATCGCATGCCAGCCCATTGGCCGGTAATGTGTTGCTTGCAACGGGAGCGCCGGCCGCTAATTCATCGTCGTCCGCTTTGAATGTTGGCGGCCAGCAAGCGGCGGCGGCGGCGGCGGCGGCGGCGGCGTCTCCACCACAGCCGCCGCCCGGCAGAGAAACTAATGAATGTTCAACAACAAGAGCCACATTTAGCCAGACTCTCGAGGGCTCGAAATCCATGTCTAGCCTGCCAGTGTTGTCTATGAGCGATGTTAGCAAGCTTGGCCATGATTGCGGAGGCAAATTTGCAATGACTAGCCAACGGGATGATGGGCTGACGAGCGAGGGCGTTAGGAGCGCCAATGCGATGGAGCCCGTCTTTAATGCTGGCCAATACGTTTGCGCCCGAGGTAAACGAGACAAAACTGACGAGCTCAAAGCATCGTGTTCGTTATTGCCAAAGGCGAGCAAGGGGATCTCGGCTAGCTTGAATTGCGTGTCCTCGCTTGAAGTTTATGAGCGGCAGGTAGAACCAGTTAGGCAACAACTAGAGCAGCTACACGCCCGCCAATCGGCCCTCGTGCCCGAGGACCAACTGGACTGTGAAGCTGGAGCTGGAGCTGGGCCTGAGATTGAAGCGGTGGCTGAAACTGAGCCCTCGCTGAACCAGCAACAGCATCAATACAAAGCCAAGGGTCTGGCCAACAATAACGGCAACACCAACGCCGGCCAGCAACAGCAACAACAATGCGCTCAATGCAAATTGTTCCAATCAAAGTTGAACCTATTGATTAAGGATAGGAAGCAACTGAACGAGCAACTCAGCGAGCTCGAGGAAATGGAAAATGATTCGCGATTAATGAGCCAAAAGTTGGCACAACAACTGCAATTGCTGGAGCTCCAATTTGAGACATGCAAATCAGAGCTCCAAAAAACGTGCGAAAGCGAAGCAAAGTTGCAATTCCAAAACAAGCGGCTCAATTTTGAGCTCAAACAACGGCTTGATTCCTTGAAGGAGCTCCAGTGTCAGCTGGACAAGCTTAAAACAAAGCGCATACTTTCAACCAAAACAGGTGAACAGTCGCCAGCTCCACTTTGCGGCCCAAACAATGAGGTTACTGGCCAGCTCAACAATGGCGCCGATTCGACATGCAATGGTCATGAATTTGAGTTATCGTCGGCATCCTCAGTCGACTGCGCTCCAAAATTGATGCCAGCTGAACGCGGGACTTCGCCGGAGGCCAACGCGCCATTGGCCGGCGACCGGGCTGAAATTGAACCTGCTCGAGCGAGTGAAACTGGCCAGAGCCAAACCGGCGATGTTGATGTTAATGTTGGAACCAACGCCGGTGCGAGCAGTGACAGCGACAGTGCTATTGATTTCTCAGAAAAACGCGCCGCCACTAAGTTGCAAGAGATGCAGGCCGAGATCCAGCCAGCTGAACAGGCGCCGAGCTCGCTCGACGAGGACCAATCGTCGGCGGGGGCCAGTCTTAGGCAAATCTCGAGCCATCAAGGCGACGATTCGGCTTACTCAAAATCGTCGGCCTCCTCGGACACAAACTCCGACGATGGAAATCGCTCTGACTCTGAGCAGACGCTTGCAACTGTGCCGCCCGAATCAACACCGAGTTCGCTTCACCTGAGTTTAGCAACAGGTGCCAACAATAATTGCCAGACCAAAGACAAAGTGCCCGAGGTGTCGGCCCACGAGTTGGCCTCGAACTCTTCAAGTGGCGACGAAAGCGACCACCACGAGAGCTCGGCTAGCCTCTCGTCCTCAGTGACTTTGACAACAACATCAGCGGCCACAAACTCTGGCCAACCTGCAAGCGAGCAACCTGGCGGCGCCCAAAACTGCCTGACTGGCCGCCAGCAGGTACTTAGAAAGAAGATTTCAACCGCGCGCATATTGCGCGGCATCCAAGTTCAACAGTCAACGCTTACATCTGGTGGTGCAAGCTCGATCAGTAGGACAAATGGTGCCAATCAACGCGAACCAATCGAGCCCCAAGCCGATCAACTGGCTGATGGTGGCAGCTCACCTAGGGCGATCGTTGGCCAAGCTAGATTTGTGCAGATTGTTTCGCTCGATTCAGAGTTGAACGAGCGCCAGCTTGATGGACAAATGGACGATTGTAAGGTAGATAAAAGTCGACCAATTGCTCCAAGTGGCTTGATTCAAAGGGCCAACGGCGACCCGTGCGAACAAGCGCCAGCCAACAAGAGCGCAATTGAATTCGCTCTCCAGGGCATAGACGACCTTGAGCAAGGTCGCACCGATGAAGCCTTGAGATCGCTAACAAACTCTACATTGAATTACAATCGAAGGCAACAAGATAATGGCCAATCAACTGATCGGTCACTAGCTAGCCATCAGAGTTTAGTCCAGGGGCAAGGTGATGATGAGACGGCTAATCTGATCAATCAATTCAAGCAAGAGATTGCTGGCCTAAAGATGAGATTGCTTCAGGCACAAACTCTGAATGACAATCTAGTGTCTGAGCTCAAGTGCAATAAGGATCGTTTTGATTTCACGAGAACTCAGCCGCTCGTGGGCCAGCAGCAGCAGCAGCAGAGGCCTCTGAGCTCTACGCTCGTAAATCGACAACACGGTACTCATATGACATTTGGAAGCAATCAACAGATTTCGGCCAGAACTGAGGATTTGGGTGAACAGTCTAAACAAAGATCGATAATCTATGTGAACGGAATTAGAGCCTCGCTAACCCATCAGCAAACAACTCACATAACGGGCCCAATGGGAGGCAACCGAATGCGTTCCGATAACGGTAACCTGCGGAACTCCACAACAGCCGATGGCTATTGTTGTTGCCGTCCGATTGGCTATCAATATTCGAACAACAATCACCGAACAGCATGCGCACGGCAGATTGATGCCAGCAATCGCAGTTGCAGTTGCAGTTGCGCTTGCAAACCAAACAACAACAGACAGGACGAGTTTTTAGAGTTTCTGAGATTCTTGCTAGATAAGCTCCACTTTCACCATGGGCGCACCTTCGAGCTAGTGAACGAGTGCCAAAAGTTAGCTATGAACGCTTTGCTAGTGAGCTACAGCCACCAAGTAAATTTGGTCCACCACAACAGCGCTGTTATGGCCGGAAACCAGGCGACCCAAGAGCGGCAAGCGGAGTTGACCAACGGGGGCGAGCTGTATCCTGTTAGACCACCGCCAAGGCGCCGCAATGCGGCCAACCGGATGCAAGTAACAGACCATCAGGGAAGCATCATTAACGAGCCAGTTAAAGGTGCAGAGCAACAAAGCTGCCAGCTGCAGCAGCAGCAACAACAGCAATCAGGAGCCACAATCACTGGTGGGCGCAGTTATTCAACATCCGCTCTGCAGGCGGCCAAGCAAACTTTATTTTCAATAGTTCCTATCTATTACAACAGCAGCTCTAAAAACAATAAGGGGAAGCTACCCAATAATGCCTCAGATGAGGCGAAATCAACGACGAATTCTTTCCAAGACGAGAATGACCATCAATTTGCGCAGGTGGAGCTCAAGCGTCCTGTCTCTCCAGCAAAACGATCTGTCAAATCTAGGAGCTGGATTGTTCTCAATCGATCGACGCCAACCTCTGAAAAAGCTAAATCTCATTCCGAGGATCATCTATCCAAGTTACAAGCCGACACTAAAGTAAATAATAATAATATGGATCAAGCGGTGCAAAAACCACTCAAAGCCACCCAGATTGTCGAACAACAAATCTTTGACCAACAGCAATCCAACTATCCGGGATCACGTCTATTGGTTAAGGTAAAAAGCTCCCTTAATGAGGATATTGAACGGTACAGAGTTCAATTTAATGGACAACTGTTGGATCTGTTGACTAGGCAAAATTGGTGCGAAAGTATTATAATGGACAAACTGAAGAGCTATCAGGCACTTGAGAGTCAGCCAAGGGCTCGAATTCATGTGATGGATTCTTGCAGTGCCAAATTAACAAACATGACCAAGTCAGTCAACGTGCCAATCAATAGTATCAGTCTAAACCCAAATGGACTATCCCAGCAACAACTTCCGCTTGTGCAAGCGCAACAGATGAACCGTCAAAGTTGGCCAAATCAAGATCGTGCAACTAGCAGTTTTTGTTAAATACAAGAGACGAGAACGGTTTTTGCTTAGGGTTTATCATCAGATGAATATATCCTGATAGATTACCCCTATATAGTATAGTATTTTATAATATCACAAATAAACTCAAAGTTTTTTGTAGAAAGTTGTCATGAAGCTTCTGTGTATCAGAAATATTTGATGACAGTTGATTGATGTCGTTCCAGATACCAATTGGCCACTTATTCTTTTTGATAACTATGAGTTATTTAAAATTAAAAGATTGACCCCTGAGAAGGTAGCTAACTTAATTGTGGCAGATTTACACGGTTGTTTCGGTTTGTAGAATCTAAATCACAGAAAATCTATATCATCTTGAAGATCTTCATCATCTGAAGTCATGTAATCTGGATCCAAGTAAAGGGATTCCATATCATCGTTTGACCAGTCATCCTCGTCGGTGGATGTTAGTATATTCCATAATATATAGTTTGCGACAGTCGATGACGGTCCACGGGGATTGTAAACTCTTCTACGTGGCTTAGGAGTGTCCAGTTTGGCGATTCGTCCATCTGGATAGGCATGTTTGTAGAAGCAAGAGCCCGCAAATGGACACTCGCCCCTGCCTTCATCGAAGTATTTGCATGGTTTCGATCTGTTTAAAGTTCACAACGTTAAAATGTGCAAATGTGTATAAACGAACGCTACAAAGAATAAACATCCTATAGTACTAACCTTAAGGCTGCCTTGTAATCGCGGATCAATTTCTCCTTGTCATCTTGATCTTCAACCCAGTATTTACTTGGAACTACAAAGTCGCTACTAATCCGACACTCTGGGCAGGCCCTGTTCAGATGGATAAGTAAGTGATGGTAGTGTTAATCTAATGGCTAAAGATTGGATGTGCTGCACTGATCGTATTACGCACCTGATAGTTCGTGTCTCAAATTGCTTTGTGCCTCGCCACTTTCTTATACAATCCAAACAGAATATATGATTACACTTTTCTAGGATTCCAAAGCGGCTTGAAGTTATCGGTTTCTTTTCAACCACTGTATCCATACATATTCCGCAAACCTTATCTCGACTCCGTTGAACGGCAAAACTGTGTTCCATTTCGCGTTCATGTTCCCGGAGACAGTCTTCACGATGTTGGCGTTGTTGTGCCAAATCGTATGGATCTAGACAAGGGCGACCGCAAAGATCACAGTCCAAGCCATTGGATATTGATGGGAGGGAGGTAGAGAACCTTTGTGAGGCACCCTCAAGAGTAAGCCAATCTTGATCGGTAGGATGGACTTCGGTTCGTGTTGATAGTTGCTCTTGTTGGCCTGTTAGCTCGATCATTGATTCAGATGTAACTAGTGGATTATTTTCACCACTTTCGCAACTGTTTGACAATGCATTGGAGTGAAATGGCTCACTGTGCCTAAATTTGCAATCTTGACCGTAGAGACATTGATTAGCTAGATAGAAATGACAATAATCGTTTGGAATCTTGATGGATTCAAGGTTATCATGTGAAAAATTGCATCTGGAGGCCTCTCGGCAGTAGCCGCGTTCTAGGAACCTGTGGTGTTTTGTGATTGCATTGAGCAAGTTAATGTGGGTGTTCAAGTGTCTCAGAGATGTAGAGACAAATTTGGACTATTTTAACTTACGGGCAAAAGTATTTCTCTGTATCGACTAGGGTTTGAGTAATGAGAGGATGCAACGAGGTTGAGGCTGCCCCACTCATTGTACTTTGCTTTAGATGGATGAGAGATGATTGCGAGTTGAGAAATTTCTGTCTAAAGATGAGGTTGATTGGTGAACTTGATAATGTTGACAATAACGAGAATAATAATGAGAAGCAAAACGTCGCTCCTACAAGATGTTAGCTGTCTGTTTGTTGGTTGCTGATACGATGAGGCAACGATGATAACATAACACAACACAACCTCATCATCTAGCGCATTATTTTCGCAGTTACTCTGCAACAGTAACAACCAGGGTCAACAAGAGAAGAATAAATACAATATGCTGCCCCTTCTTCTTCGGCTGCTGCTACGGCTTTAGTCGCCGCTGGTAATTTGTTCGAGGAGACCAAGAGATTGAAGGAGAGTTTAGTTTGCCAAATTGGATGGTTACCGATCGAATAAGAGGAGAGCTGCAATGGCAAAATCGTATCGTAACTCCCATCCCTGTCTGTCTGCCACCAGTGCCGCCAGCCTGTCTAGCTCTCGTATGTATGTTCTGCTCTGCTCTTTTCTGTTCGCTAGAAATCATTCGATCCTTGCAGCTAGGTTGGCCTGCGTCAGCGCGCTCGAGTCCCGTTTAGTGCGTTGTCGGCTAGCGGGCTCGCTCCTCTCGCGGGCCTGGCCGCGCACAATGCGCTCAGTCCTCGCTTGATAACGCCATTTCTGGATAGTGCACGGAATTTCCAGCCACACTGTTTGTTTATTTCCAAAAACTACAAACGACTGCCACCATTGAAATGGATACCCAATCGAAGGAGGAGGAATTATTTGAGAAGTTGGCCGGCGAGGGCCCGGTGAACGCTGATAGGCTTCTGAATGACAACGAGATTCTGACTGAGGAGGAACGAAAGAAACCAGAGCAAATCTGTCAACCGTCAGCAGCCTCTGATGCCAAACAAAAACCAAAAAAACCTTGCGCCGACTGCACCTGTGGTCTAGCGGAAGAACTCGAGAAGGAGGCCCGAGAGAAGGTCGCCTCGGCTGGAGTCGCTCAAGCAAGTGCCGGTAAGAGCTCTTGCGGTAGTTGCTATCTGGGCGACGCTTTCAGGTGCGACTCATGTCCCTACAGAGGTATGCCCGCCTTCAAGCCAGGCGAGAAGGTCACGATCGACACAGCTTCAGACGACTTATAGTTCTATGGCGAAGCCTATTAATGACAAACTATTCAGTCGCCGGAAAATATGAAACGACAGTTATGGTTTCCAACCCTTAAAACCCTGATACGATAAGTTTCAGTACTTGGGGTGGAATGTTGATGTAATCTTAGCCGTGGCTTCTTCCCCCCCCCCTATTGCAATGTAACGAAGCTCACACGGACGAAAACTTCCCTCGTCTATTTCGCACACGATCTCTATTGTCTAGATTGTTGCGACGGATGGCCGATATCGTTGGCCCCTAATTTGCCACATCTCTTAACGATCTGCCCAAAACTCGCTAGAGTTATAATGAGAAATCGTGATAAGATTCCCCGAATGCCCAGATCGCCTGGCCTGAGTACAATTCCGGGTCGTTGCATATAGTCTCTGATTTGTGCTCGAGTTTAACTCAAACAATCGATTGTTGCTCTACTGCGCGCTATTAAACGAGCCAGCGAATCGACTTTCATCCTAGTTGCACTCGATCGATGGATAGGTCAGACTGTTGTTGAGCTTTGATGGAGGAACCACCATAGAGCTATGCATATCAGTGACTTGACTACTATGTAGCTGGTCAAGCGTCTATCTACCAAACGCCAAAAGAGTCACTCTGAGGTAGAGAGTTGCCCACTGAGAGGGTAATGAACTGGCCAATCAGAGCTGAAATTCCGGCCCAATCTCGTCTACGAGAGCCTCTCGAGATCCCTGCGTAACTCATCCTAAATCATTTCAGATCAGGGCTCGCTCTTGCACCATCTCAGCATCAATCTCCCTTCTCCGTCACCCTCATACCTAAGCGCGAGATCATCCACACTCTATCACCCCCTTGTTTGCCGACCGTTATCTCTGCAGAAGCTGTTGAAGTTTTATCCGTGAACCCGATTAATTGTCTCCTCAGTCCCTGGTTCTAAGTTCTAGCTCGAGACACAGTTGGTATTGGACGATGAGACAATTCAGGGTTTCCTTGGAGGGGGTAAACATTTTCGCTCACATCATGAGGATCCTCCAGCAGTAGGCAATCAGATCAGCATTGTGCAACGTTGTTTGGTTCAGACCTAATAGGGGTCGTCTATGATTGAGTTAACGTTACTTGAAGCGGCGTGCTAAGTTTAGCCTGATTCCCCGTCGAGCTGAAAGTTTTTTGCGGAAAATTTCCAGAATGATTCTAGTCTGCCATACAAAGTCGGTGAAACCACCAACAGGATTGGCTTGCGCAATAGAGAGCCGGTTAGCACGCGAAAGCGGGCTCAAAAACCAGAAATATACCAGAATCATGGCAATTGTAGGGCTTGTTGATTTCTACTCCGCTGATTTGGGGCGAAAGTGCAAGCTCGGGGGGAGGAGCGCTCTAGCCATGATTCAGAGAGGAAGAATTGACCAGTCCCTCGCGAGTGACCATCTTGCAAGCTTCCGAGATGGCACAAGGTTGTGAATGAAACCGGTTTGAAATGGCTTCTGCTGGACAGAATTTAGCGAGCGAAGGTTTCTAGTTGTTAAAGCTTACCTACTACCCCTAGCCTTGTCCACTCGGCTGCAGACTCGCAGGATGTCCGCTTAGCTAGCTTGGTGCGCAGTTTAAGGTATTGTTATGTAAGCGAAAGTTAGGCGCGCAGCCGCTGAATTGGAACAAGAACAAGTGTGGCTCTTTCTAGGTTCAACTACTGCGTATGACTGTCCATTCTCAATTCCTTGCGAGCTTCAGATAACAAAATCGAATGGCAACCGAGTGGGAAGTAACGAGAGCGAAATCGGGCCTTGCTAACTATTGGCTACCAGACCTCGCTACCAGCCCGACTGATCGTTAAGAATTGAAATGCAAGCGATGGAAAGAGTCGAATCACAGTTCACCTTAATTACTGGGGCAATCTTGGGATAGATTGAGGAGAATTTCGCGAGTTTATCAATCAATCAATTCCTTCCTCATTGGACTTGTTAGTGCCAAACTCGTCTGATTGTGTAGTAACGGAAGTGTTACCCGAGAGAGTGTTGCAACTCTGCCTCTTAGTTCACATGCGGTCTAGATCGCAAGAGTACGCAAGTTCAATTAGGAACGCAAGCCAGGTTGCTGCCTGCAAAATTGACAACCATGTTCAATATTGACAGAGAAATGAACAACAATTGTAGTGACAAGAACGAAGAATGCAGATCAGACGCGTTCATGGCCGCCTGCCTGACACAGGCCAGCAAGCGAGCAATGAGCGGGAACAAGGAAACTTCCGTGCACAAATTTAATGACATCAACAGCAATTGTGTCCCAAAAGAAGCCACAGGTGAGATCGGAAATGTTGCTTCCGACGAAAAGTCGAATCAAGAAGGAGAAAATTCAAAGGCTAATTTGGCACAAGAGATAGAAGATTGGCATTTGTTGGAAATGGAAGATCAAGCACCTGAACCAGGATCACCTGCAAATGGGAACTTATCCCTCACTCGCACTGTTGAATCCAAGTCTAAGACAGGGATTCGCCGGAAATATGTCGAGATTAACCCGCTGCACTTGGATGGCCCCTACAAATCTGTCTTGATTTACCTATGTACTGCTGTGTATTCCCTTCTTCCAATTGCATCAGTATTAGCAACCTTTACGCTCATCGCACTCCTATTCACCAGATTCTTCTATGTGCCTTTGCTCTATTTTGCGTACATCTTTTGCGACAGGAACACTTGCAATCGCGGTAAGTTTGTTGAAGTCATCTCCCATCGAACTCTCCAATCCTTGACTAATTAATTCGGTCACACACACACAAAACGCTTCAGGTGGAAGAAGAGTCGAATTTATTTATAATTCCATGTTCTGGTCCTATTTGGCTGCATATTTTCCCATAAAATTCAGATTCACGAGAGAGTTCAGTTTGGACCCCAATGAAAACTATATCTTAAGCTACCATCCGCATGGAATTGCGGCATTTGGATCTGTGACAGCATTTGCAACGAATGGGCTTGGATTCAAGCGACTATTTCCTGGTATTACAGCCAGATTTATGGTTCACGAAACCTCATTTCTTATGCCTGTGATGAAAGAGACGTTTGCTCTCAGGGGCGATTGCTCGGTCAATTCGCAGAGCATCGACTACATCTTGTCCGCTAAAACCAAAAGGGGCAAGGCAGGCAACTTACTGACTATAGTTGTCGGCGGTCTAGCGGAAGCAGATTTGTCAGATGCTGAGGCACTCAAGATAGTTGTAGCTGAGCGCAAGGGTTTCGTGAAGAAGGCTCTCATTCACGGCGCGAACATAATTCCTTGTATTGCGTTTGGTGAGAACAGCGTCTTCACCAAGGTCAACTTCAAACCATCATCCCCCATGTATCGTCTCGAGTCTTTCTGGTACAATACCTTTAAGTTTAAGCATCCGATTTACTACGGAAGAAGCTTAGTGTCGGAGAACCTCAAGGGTGTGATGCCTTATAAGAGGCCAATAACAGTTGTAATGGGAGACCCAATAAGCGTCCAGCGTCAACCGAATCCGAGTCAAGCTGACATCGATCAGCTTCATTCGCACTACCTGAAACAAGTGAGAGACATTTATGAAGCCAACAAGGATCTTTGTTCTGAGTATGACAGGAAACTAGAGCTCGTGTGAGCGCAGAGGTCCGAGCTTTGGCCCTGGAATAAAATACGGACATGGTATTTATTTTCGGTTTTGAGTAACAAAGAGGGCTGAGATGTTATCCCGCAGATGCTAGACTCTGCGAAAATCAAAACCAAAAATGAACATTGGTCCTTGGAGAATTATTGCACTTTGACTGCGTGTATGTGTTCTTGGTTTCTCGGTCCGAGTTATCACAATGTGACTGTTCAAATTGCCAACTATCTTAGGAGCTAGATCGGCACGTCGAACCTCGATTTTAGATGTATCATCGATCAGTGGTTAGGTATAGAAAACCCAATTGGGTTCAGAGCGAAGGCACACACACAGCACCGTGGTGTTTCTTTGATCATAAGGGGGTGAAAATTGAACAGTTGGTCATCGTGAGTGGGCAGCGACTGCGCTGTCTACTGGACAAAGAAACGTTGCAATTGAAATGGGGACACGGCCAGTTAAAGAGGCCAAGAATAAATATTAATATCTACCTCTATCTCGAAAACTGCTTGCGGCCTCGAGAGATGACAGATTTCAATTCGATTTCGAACTCTAAGCCGTCCAAATAAATCCTCACCTTTGATAAAGAGTTGTGCCGTGACGAGGCAAAGTTTAACAATTCTTTAAAACTACTACAAATCCAGCCCACCATTCTGGATGAGATCTGCGATATATTTGGATCTCAAGTTGATCGAATATCAGAGCGAAGAGCAATCAGATATCAATCCTGTTGAATATCAAACGACCAACTGAATCTAAAATAAGATCGGACCGGATAATCACGAATTTGGAGTGGAAAGATATTAAAGAACAACATACAAGAACCGACTAGGAGCACTATTACAATAAGAGATATGGAATCCATGAACTTCATTACGATGGATGAGGCAGTTATTGGGCTTCGACGGTACGAAACTGAGCTGTATGCAAAATTGCAGGAGATGGTACCTACCATCCCCAGGGACAGAGAGTTGAGTAAACTGGAAATAATCAACCATGTCATCGACTACATTGACGATTTGATGGAACTAGTCGCGGATAACAAACCATAGCTGACCATCCCTTGAACAACAATTCCCTACAAATTTGCAGCTCATTATGTGAACTGTCCACAATTTGAGAGATTCTGTCTCTCGTGTAATATGTACATATGATTGTTGTACCAGATGCCAAACCAGAATAGGTACGCTCCACCTGGCAGTTCAAATTCAAGTTGGAACAATTTGTGTCAAGATCTCACTGAATAAACACCATTCCGAAGTATAAATCTGCACTGAAAATTACTAAAAAGCCGACTGATCTGCCCTTAGTTGGACGAGTTGCAGCTATTCTGTTTCACCTCTAATACAGGCTTGCAGGACATTGAGAGCATTGATCTGGGATGCTCAGAGGGCTCGATGCGGCTATCCAAACTCTTGAAGCATATTGAAGGCAGATTCGACTCGAGCTCCTCCTTTCATAGAACATCCATTATCATGTCACGCAATAGTTTGGCGTTATCACACAACTTTTAGAGTGAGGAGGTCGAATCTTGGTCACCTGCCCGAGTCTGTGAACAAATCAGAAGGTTGTTTATACAGAAAATCGAGCAGCATGAACTTGAGTTACAGAACTATCATCGATTCTATTCGCTACTTTGTAGGCTCAAATAGCTGGCTCGATACCAGCTTCCGCCTGATATAAAATAGGATTAACCTTGAGTTTGCCTAGCTCATCAGTACAACACATTGGCTCCCAACTGGAGGCAGTTCCGCTGACATCTGTCTAGAGTTCGAGACTAAGTAGTCTTTGTAGTCGAAATTCAAGTCTTTTCATTGATTAATGTGGATCTCATTTCAGGAATTACTGGTTTCCTATTGTTATTCTAGTGCCATCACGTCAAATGCAAGTGGTGGATCGTTGACTTGTTGTCTTTTGTCAAGTTATTTTATCATCAACAGATCTTTGTCCAGGTAAACGAAAGTTTTTGTTCATGGCCAGATATGCTAGGCCGTTGCAATTTGCATCTTGGCGGGATCATGCCAATATTTAGCATCTGCGGGACGACGTCTCAGCCCTCTCTGTTTTTGACCCTCCTAGTCGGTGCTCGAAGTTAGAATCCCGACCTACGCCTATCCGGTTCTATCACCGAAAAATTCGTAGCCCGATTATTCTGCCTGCAACCCAACTGATCGGAAACATCAGAACTGCATCTACTAACTAGACTGATGGCAGCCATGATACGGTGAGTGATTAGAGCTGATTTCAAGATTTGATGTACCCAAAAGGCACCAAAGTTCTACATGCGACCAACTTTCCTTGACTTCACATTGAACGAGTTGCCGACATGTAATGTCATCACATAAGTTTCATTCACAAGACACTTTCTAGCTCAACATTATTCTATTCATTGATTACCGTCGACCGGTAACCAAGACCAAGTTTTAATTCATCATGGGCTCCAATCGAGAAATAAAGAAGAAGAGGAGGTCTGGTAAAAGTCGGCTGGCCATTTATGACCCCTTATCTCCACATGAAGACCTCGAAAGAATTGGAATTCTGAGCAACGAAAACGACTATGATTTTGGAACTCCAAATTTAGCTAGGAGAGAGAACGTGACCATTGTGGCCTCAAACTCTTCAAAAGACTCCCTCATGGCCTCATTCAAGTGGCGACCAACCGGAGATTCAAATCTTGTAACTCTCTTGACCAAATTCGAGCTCGAGCTCGGCGGTGAAGAGTTTTATGTTCATGAGCAAGTGGTCACCTATGAGCCCACCGAGTCGACGATAAAACCTGGCAGGATTATGCAGTACGGAGATAGGCAGTGTAGTTTGAAACTGTACATTGCAGCTCCCTACCGTCGGTTGAGACTTGTATTCATAGGCCACATGTTCAATCTGAAAACAAGCGTTCCAAGATTCATCAAGGCAAGCTTTTTAATCGCGCCAACAGGTGCAATCTTTGACTTCTGCGAGGAGTTCGATGCGAAGTTTATCGCGTCGCAGCTTTCGAAGAACAAACCCAAGCCAAAGCTTGAGGAAGCAATCGATTGGTTGGTCTCGCACGATAGGCACGAGCAGCTCGTCAAGCTGACTGGCGAATACTCAATTGATCCTGAGGCCGCTGGTGAGCCCAAAAACAAGGGCCACTTCCATGGTTGGGGCTTCCATGCAAGACGATTTCTGGATGAAAAGAGCGAGGCAGTTAGCGTCAAGAGGATTTTGGCTCATTTTGTCAACGGCCGAGCGTTCCATATTTACCAGAGTGGAAACTCGAAGGGCGAAATTGAGTCTGGTTATGTTGCCTTCCTTTGCAAGCCTCCGACGGTGCCGATTGATGCGCCGTCCAATCTCGACTGGAGCAAGGTGGACTCAACGAGCGATAAGTTTGAAATGGAAGTGAGTGGGCAGGGAAAGAGGTTCCATTGCGAAATTCGGCGCCGGAACGAACTCTCGAGGGTGCTCGACGCTAGTTTGGGGAACAGAAGAGGTTGGGCTTGGGTCTACCTCGACGATTCAATGGACACGAAACAGGAGTTGGCCCTGATGGAGGAGAGCTCTGCTCAGTACAAGGCTCTGTTGCAAGAGGGCAGATTAGCGCAACCTGTCAAGCTGAGGCTCGGCGACGGGCAGCGACCCCTTCTTGTGCACCTAGAGGCGGCCGCTTGCGCCTCGAGCGAGCTCGTGGGCGCAAAAGCGGCCTCGCTCGCCCAACTGCTCGCCTTTGCGCCAAAGGCGGCCGCCAAGTACAAGGTGCCGCGCGCCATCGTTCTAACCAGGTTTGCGCACGACTCCGTCCTCGAGCAGAGCGCGCCCATCAGGGAGGCCATCGCGAGGCTGGAGCGGCTTGTCGGCGAGACCAACACGGCCAACGTGCGCGCCGAGTGCGAGCAAGTGCAGCGAGTTGTGCAGAGCAGCGCGATGCCGGACGACGTGCGCTGTGCGCTGGCCGACGGCTTGGCGGCGCTGGCGGCCGAGCGGGCGAGCACGAGCTTTGCAGTGCGCTCGTCGTCGTGGGGCGAGGACGAGGAGGATATGTCGGCGGCCGGCCAGCTCGCCACTCTGCTCAACGTGGAGCCAAAACTTGACCAACTCGAGCGCGCAGTCATGGCCTGTCTGGCCAGCAAGTTCACCTTTGCAAACGTGCAGTACAAGCGGCAACACGGACTGCCGCTAACGCTGCCTATGGCGGTGGTTGTGCAAGAGATGGTTGCTTGCGAGAAGGCGGGCGTCATGTTTACGTGCGAGCCAACGAGCGGCGACCCGAGCCTGTTCGTGGTGACAGCAAACTACGGCCTTGGCGAGAGTGTTGTGAGCGGCCAGTCTGAGCCGGACACAGTGTTGGTGCGCGCCGACCAGAGGGGCGAGTTGCGCGTCCAGAGCGTGAGTGTTGGCCGGAAGGAGGTTGTCGTGGAGGCAAAGGGTGGCAGCAGCAGCAGCAGTAGTAGTAGTAGTAGTAGTAGTGGCAGCGGCGGCGGCGGCGACCAGCACGACCGGTCCAAGTGTTGCCTGAGCGAGGAGGAGGCGCTGCAGCTCGCTCGTTGCGGCCAGGCGCTCGTTGGCTTCTTCGGAGGCGCGCGCGACGTTGAGTGGGGCTTCAAGGAGCAACAGTTGCACCTGTTCCAGTCGAGGCCAGTCACTGGATTGGAGTCGTACTCGGACTTTGAGCTTTTGCACGAGTCTGACCAGCCGTCGCGAGCAGAGGCTGAGTTCACCTCTCG
>Ga0209372_1000195_pt1 | contig 43098 bp, 25 predicted proteins | sample AgamicAtPe_FD_187170 | JGI IMG/M metagenome (GOLD analysis project Ga0209372, IMG submission 187170) | Agave microbial communities from Guanajuato, Mexico - At.P.e (SPAdes) (version 2) | ecosystem: Host-associated > Plants > Phyllosphere > Phylloplane/Leaf | place: Guanajuato, Mexico | collected... | reverse complement strand
GCAGCAGCAGTTAGCAAGCTAGGCAAAGGTGGACGGGCTGCTGGGTAGGAAGCGAGCGAAGGAGGCAGAGAGACACCAAGCAGCGAGACTTGACGCTGTCTCTAACTCGGCAACGAGAGTCTGGCCAAGTGCCTGTCTGCAGCCGTTTTCCTCTGAATTGCGAGCCAACTCTCGGTTGCTCTCCCCCTTGCAACTCAAGTCCGCACTTTTAGGCACCACTTCGAACCTCCGGGATGCGAGTGTGCGGCCGGCGAGGCCGTGCAACCTGCGAACAAGAGTGCGCTCTGACGGAAGGTAGTAAACCTGACCAGGTGAGCAAGCGAGCGGGCGAGCGGCTAGCCGGCCAGCAGTGGCAATGAAAGTTCAGGTAGGAGGCGATGGCTGACCAGAGGGGGCGAGTTTATGCCAAATGGTCAACTTGTTTTGCCCGCCAATGAATACTAATTGAACGCTGGCCAGCTGAGACAACAGCCTCCGCCCCCACAACAATGAGTCGCACAGGCGTGGCCACTGGAACCATCGCCGTCTCTCACGTTCAGCCCGGCCGGCGAGATTTTTGGCCGGCCGTGTCGGTTAGTATCAGTAGGCTGGCGCTCTGTGAACTCTCTCGCTCTCTCTCTCGCTTTAAGAGACGACGACTGTCAGAGATTTCGGCCAACAGAGGGGCGAGCTGGCAAGGAGTCGAGCCTCTCGCTCGCCCACGTGAGCTGCGACCGGCCAGCACCAGATACTCGCCAAATTCAGGCGCCTCTCACAAGAGAGTAGTGCAAACTAGAGCTACTAAAACTCAGAGGCTTCACCTGGTGCCCGAATAGCCCCTTCCAGTTTAGACATGGAGTGAGCTCTTTCATTTTCAAGGCGCATCTGGTGCCTAGAGCTCTCGTCTTGATGGAATATTTCACGAAATCGCTGATACTAACCCTGTCATTCAAGTTGTCGTTTATACTATAGCTGAGCTCCGTTTCTTCAAATCCTGTGGCGCTCATTCGCTGGTCGGTGGTTGATGGGTTGGCGTGCGTTGTTTCGTTGCTTGTCTGGTTCGTGTTGCTGTTGTTGGTGTTTCCGTTTGCGCTGGCACTGTTCACCTGGCGGCCGCCCTGGTGCTGGATGTTCGCGCTTGCCGCCGCCGCCGACGAGGACGAAGAGGCCGCGAGCAACATGTTATGCTGGGATTGTATTGACTGGCACAAGGACTGGCTATCGGCGGCCCCGTTTGCTTCTGATGAGGTCGAGGTCGTTTGAGCTTGCGCTTGGGCACCATTGTATTGCTGCAATGGACTTGCTGCAGTCGCCTGCTGGCGGCCCGAATGTAGTTGCTCTTGTTGTCGCTGCTCGCTTCCAACCCCACCTCCAACAGTGGAAAGCTGAGGCTGGTTGGTGAGAGGCGACAAGCCCGAGATTGGTGTCGACGGGCCCGGCGAGGAGCTGGACGGCGACGCTTGACTGGTGGTGCTGTTGGCCCCGTTTGGTTGGTTTGCAGTACAGCTGCTACTGCTACCGTTGGTGCAGCTACTACTGCTGCTACTCCTGCTAGTGCTACTGCTGCTGCTGCTACTACTACTACTACTACTACTGCTACTACTACTATTGCTATTGCAATTGCTAATATTGGTAGTGGTGGCTGCGGTTGCAGCGGCGCCAGCATCGGAGGTACCAGCAGTGGCGCTGGTGCTGGGATGTGCACTGTCTGCGGTGGCACCTGCAGAGTTTGCGCTGCTAGCCGACATGAGCAGATTATCACTATCTGGCGAGTTCAGGCAGGTTTGAATTAAAGCTTTTCCAGCGTCGGATATTATCATGGGTTGCAATTTTCTTGTTGCAAAGGTGTAAACGTGACCAGTTTCGGACGCAACCAAGAGCATCACCTGGGTTCCAGTTAGGGTGGCTAGCTCAAAGGCCTGGCGAGCGCGTGCATGGGCGTTTAGTGTGCCGCATAGAGGGAGCAGGGTGATAGTTTTAGAAATTAGACACTTTGCGATAACTGCGACAATTGGCCATCTTAGAGGTGCGAGTTGTTCGCCTAAGTGCAAATGTTTGCTTGGCTAAAAAATCAATAATGTTTCGTTAAAACGTCTGCTGCTGGCGCAACATTGGGAGTCTCTCCACAAGATGGTTTCCCTATGCAGTTCGAACTCATGATTAGTGAGCCTCGCTGCTTGTCCAATAAACAACAGTTTGATTCGCTTGGAAGCGGCAAAAGCTAACGATCACTCGCTTACCTTTTTCATAATTCCAGTCTTCCTCTTACTGAAGGTGGTGTAGCGTCTCAATTTGTTGTGTATGAACTCCATCTTGATTCTCACTCTCCCCTTTGTCTTCTTTCCATTTGCTGGAAGATCCTTCTTCATGTAGCTTAGGCCAGTTTGCGACTGGAGGCCCGACACCAAGGCCACCTGCGGCTGCTGCTGCCGGTTTGACTGGACGGTGGGGGCGGCGCCCTGCTGTTGCTGCTGCTGGTGTTGCTGGTGGAGACCCATGGCTTGTTGCTGGTGCTGTTGGTGATGCTGGAGCTGGTGGTGCTGTGATTGCTGCTGCTGCTGCTGGTGTTGTTGCTGTTGTTGCTGCTGCTGTTGCTGGAGGTGCTGGTGTTGTTGGTGGAGGTTGTGGTGGTGGTGGTTGTGGTTGTTCAAGTTGTGGCCAGAATCCACTTGTTGCCTAAGGTTTTGCGTTTGACCTGCGGCGCTCAGGTGAAGCGAGGCGCCACTTAGGTGATGATTAGTCGCAGCTTTGTTGCTCATAGTGAACTGTTTCATCCTTGCCTCTCGCTGCTCACCATCTTAACTCAACTTTTGGCCTCTCTCCTTCTGACTGCCAATATTGCACTTGATTTAGTGGAAAAGATTTCAGAACGCGACATTCATAATCCCCGCCGATAGTAGGTCCTCACATGCTGTCTCACTAAATAGACCCGCCTTTTGGCCGAGCACTGCTCGAATCCTGCCCGTCTCCTCCCAACTACTGAGAGACGGCTCTAACTGGCTCGCAAGCCGTTCGCGGCTTCGTCGTCTTCGTGTTCTTCTTCCTTTTACTCTGCTTGCTAACTCGCCGATTGGCTAGCGAGCTCGGGCGGCGACAAATTTGACCTTGCAAATGGATTCCTTCTTACCTCAGACTATCTGGAAGAGTCGGCCGAGAGTTAAGAGTGCGAGCACGAGCGATGGATGAGAGATGAGAAAAGTTGGAGAGATAGAGTGACAGTGAGGGAGAAAGTGAGGAATCAGCCCATGCACTATTATTCAGCCCATGCCTTTGCCTCTCGCTTGCAAACATCCCTCCTGCACCACAAAAACTTGCCTCTAGCGACCAAGCGCCTTCACTGACTATCTGTGTCCCTCTTTCTCTCTCTATTGCTCACCAGCTTTCCCTACCTTTCCTCTGTCCCCGGTTTCTGCCTCGCCTTAGCTAGCTCGTCTCAGCAAGCGGCTCTCCTCCGCCACACTCACAAACATACACTGTCGTAAACTGTATCACTGCCAATACTAACCCGCCAACCTCCTCCTGGCGCTTGGGGCCCAAAACGTGCGCTTGTTGCTGGCCTGCTAGAGGCGCAGTCGCTAGCTGCTCCTGCTGCTCTAGCTCGAAGCGCGCGATCTCCCTCTCTCTCTCTCTCTCTCTCTATCGGCGCTGCTTCTTTATGTCTCGGGCCTTCGCTTGCCTGCTTTCCTGCTCTATCGTTGGGCCAAATCGCGCAAACAATGAGCGCTTGGGAGATCCAGGATGACGCTAGAGCAAAATGGGCTCGCCCTTAGGAGCTCCTATGATGATAATCGGATTCTCGCCTTCGCCCACCAGATTTAGCGCGCTGCAGTCCTACGTCGGAGCCGTCTGCAGTCTGGCCCGACTTGCTTGAGATCCCGAACTTCGGGCGCCGCTGCTTCCTGTTGCCACTCTCTCGCGCGCCGCCTGAGGGCCCGCCTACTTCGTGTAGAAAGTTTCACTTCTCTTCTCGCTTAAACGCTTCGCTGGCTGCAGGGCAAACGCAGGATCCTATCCTATCCTATTACTCCACTGCCTGCTTGCTTGCTCGCTCGCTCTGGCCCCACTTCCTCCCTCTCTGTCGCTAGTCTTGCTTCCCCTGGATCTGGATCATCTGCTTCCTCTACATGCAACGCATTGGCCAACGCGAGCCAAGAAGTTTCATCCGCCGGCCGTCTGGTCGCTCAACGCGCTCATCCCGCTTGCTCAACGCAGAATGCTAGTCTTAAAAGATGAACCCTCAAAACCAATGCCGTCTCGGCTCTCGGCTGTCCAAGACTCTCGTCCGTATCTTCGTCTGGAATGCAAGTCGGAAGGAGCCCGCTTGTTGCGCAGTTGCGCAACCCAGGGATTCAGCCGCCTCTCGCTCGCTCCCTCTCCCCCAAGCAAACAGCCGCCGACGCCTCAACAGCTTTCCATGCGTCTGTCCGCCCGAGCGCCGAGCATTAAAGCCTTGGCTCTGCAACAGCCATTGCAAGAGCATGGGCGAAAGCGAGAGAGAGGAGAGAGAGAGCTTGTAAGATGTTGAACATCCCGTGGGCGTACGAGCAAGCTTCTGGCGGGAGAAAGTTTTCCACGAGATCGCCAGAGACCTCTGTCGGTGATGGTGGTGATTTGTAGGTCAGAAATTTAGTCTTGAATTGGTCATCGCTCAGGTGTTGTTCGAAGAATAGATAGGCAACTGTTTTTATTCAATCAAGATAGTCAGATTTATAGTAGAGCTCGTTGAGCAATTGGTACACGTAACTAGGCGAATTTCCGCCAATATTGGATACAAATAAAGTTATGAGCTCGGGTGGCACATAATCGAAGGTAGAGTGCAGAGATTCCACTGTTGTACCTCTGAAAGTGCCCTGGCTTGGCGCTGGGGTATCTCTACTCGCGGCCGGAGTGTAAGGCTCTGGAAAAGCTGCGTGGAGGTTAGAGAATTGCTTGAATGCTGCTGAATCGTGGGATACTAAATATTCGGGCGTCAATTTGTACATCGGACAACAAACTATCAATGGGACAGAGAAATGTTTTGCAGCTAGAGCGACCGAATGGGAGCCAGCCGGGGCCTTGATTCCACCATTGGCCATCATTGAATGGCAGCCAATTATTACCTTGTTCACGCGTGACATTATGGCAAACACTGCGGAGTCTGGTATTATTAGGGTGCTTATTCCACTCTTGTTTAATGACTTGGCCATCTCGCGTCCACTATAAAATGGGGCCAGTTCAACGACTATCACGTTGAATTTCCTTTTCCCCGTCTTACTACCATTAGCTGCATGCCTAAGAAAGCTTTCGATCACTTTTGATTTGCCTAAAGTTAATATATTCTCTTCAGATTGAACATAGTCGATCGCTTGCCGGGCAATACTCTTAGAACTAAGCTCCAATTCGTTCATGAGCTCTTGCTCGATTCCCTCAAGTATGTTCTCCTTGACACCGGTTTGTTGCAATTCTAAATCTAAATTTGTATCGTTCGTTTCGTCCCTATTAGATTCAAGTGTATCGTCTTGGCTATCCCTTTGCAAAGCATTAAAATTCTGACACTCGTCCCTTATGATTCGCATGATCCTTCTGGTCATGTTAGCTGCAGCCGTTTCGACTAAACCTAAACTGTCAATGTAGGCACAAACCTCCTTCAAAGTGTCCATCAGATCTCTTGCCCTCGGCCAGGGATTCTCCTTGACCAGATTGTTCATAATGATAACTGTTTTCTTCGCTACATCGTAAGATCTCTCAAACTCGCCCAATCTAATATTGCGAGTAAAATCAGCTAAACCGGATTTGACCAGGATATCATTGATGTCTAATTTTGCAGAACTCATTGTCATGCTTCGATATCATTCGAATGAGTAAAAACTCGATAAAGAATATGCGAGTTTGAGCCAACTTTTGACATTCCTACTGCATAAATACATGATTTTCGGGACATTCGCGCGCGATGTGCGGCGCGGGACTTCTGATGGCTATGCAACTGTTCAAAATTGATTTTGGAATCAAGGTTTATCGTTAATCGTAAGTAAAGATCACAAGGTAAGGGACCTTATGATTGAACCTCCCAAAAGCGTAAAATCGATCATTGGCTGCCTCAATGGCGCCCAGCCCCTCCCATACGTTGGTACCGAATGCTTTGCTTGCCTTGTTATGTCCTAGGGTTGTTGGTTTGATTTGCTCTTCAACTAGAACCCTTGCGTTGGTCTTGAGGCTCAGCTATAGCATAGGATGTTGATCTCAGCCTTGTGGTTGAATGGCCATTATTTCCAAACGGAGGCACAAGAAACTGAGACTCTTTAACAGCGGCGAGTCTTGTTTAATTCAAGCTCGCAGCCACTTGTTGCCTCAATCATGGCGCCGGCGGCAGATCAAAAACAATGACATATATACAATAGTATCGATTGGCAGGACGTTGAATGCTGCCTTATCGAGTGAGTGTAATCTAATCTACGCTTTGATCGCATCACAAACCAGCAACCCATGGAGCCAAAACGGAAGCCAGAAAGTTCAGTAAAAAATCTTTGCCTCATATCGTTAATGGCGCGAAAGCTTTCATTATTAACATATGTAGACTTGTCTCGAACAAGAGACATACGATGAATGCTGCCATTACTGGTGTTACGATTACGATTGTGATGATGGTGTTGTCGGCACCAACACTGGTGGCGATGGTGATGGTGGCCGCAACGACGCCTGATAAAACGCCGACAAAGATGTAACGATTCTAAGCCATCTCGAACTCGCTACTGCGTTAGATGATCCTCAGACCAACGTGCTGGTACTTGCCAGTCTAACTTGCCACCCGCGAGCCACTTTATCAGCAGCTATCGATCGAGCAAATCGTATCGTGGTGACATTTGTTATTGGTGGCCTTGGAACTGCCACTCCGAAGCGTGTTTGCCTTTTCAACCTGATTGGCCAACTCCAGTTCCATTCTGCTCTCCATTGGTTACCATCGAATAAGACAGAATCAAGCCATCGAATGCCTACTCCTTTCTGAGTCAGATTGCCCAGTGTTAAATAGACCCGAGCTGGAGGAAGGGAGCACAATTAGTGAGAATTATTGCATTCTTTGACCGATCAACGACCAGAAGGAAGATGCATGAATCTTCCGGATGCAATTGGGTCGTCCGGATGGATTTCGCACTGAGGCTATGGTTGGCTTGCATGCTAGCTGTATTTGCATCGTTAGCTCAAGCTGAGCATGTGGATCTGGTTGAATACAAGGGATGGACGGAAGTTACTGCGAAATGGCCACTCAACGCTGAAGAGTATTTCATCACTGTGTCGAAAGGGCACAGCTTCATTGAGGTCAAGTTGCCTCCGCAAATAGAACAAGATCTCGATGTTGAGCTGCAATATTACTACGAATACAGTCGCGTTAAGCCTATCATTTCAATGGTGGCTTGCAACGTGAACAAGGACGTTATCACGGATCGAGCAAAAGGTCAATGGCTAACCCATGAGGCCTCATTGGATCGTGAGAATTGTCGACTCAGAAACGAGCTCTCGTATGATGTTTTACTTCATGACGAGAACGACGTTTTCGCATGGAGATTGATGAAAATTCAAGGTCCCTCAAGGTCAATCCCACATGATAATGTTCAGCCTTCTAGCCCGGAGATTGTTTCAACCTCTTCACCAAACTCTATAACGACGCTCAGTGTAGTACCAGAGAGACCGACGACAGTTGCCACCATTCGGCCGCAAGATCCAACTTCTGAGCCACCATCACCCCCAACTACGCCAGCTCCAACATTTACCTTTCCAACATCCAGACCGTCGATCATCCCAGAGACTGTTGCAACGACCAAACCCATACCAGAACCGCCATCCACCCCCGCCACTCTTCCGCCACCAACCCTCACAACTGAGCGGCCGTCCGCTTCAAGTTCCAATCCATGGAGTTTCTCTGAGATCTTTACTACACTAAAACCGTCCACAGAGTCTCCGTCCACGATTGCCACGATTCATGTACCCAGTTATACCACCGAATCATCTGCTTTTCCTACACCAAGCTCCCTAACCGCTAAACCATTGACCATAACTGAGGATATTATGACAGAGAGAGCATCAACAAGGTCACCAACACTACAAACCACACCTCAATCTGAGTACAAATTCACCACTCTTCCACCCGAACCAACAGCAGCATTCTCAACCGCATCACCCATGGCTACATTCCCTCAGTTTACCTCCGAGCCAGAGGTAGAAGCAACCACCAAAGAGACGAGAACTGTTGCGCCAAATGTGCTACAAAGACCAGAAGCTGGCCCCTCAACACCAGATGCAAAATCTAGGCGCAGAAGATCAATAAGTGGTCCAAGATTGTCGGATCAGCAGCCCGCCATTTGCAAACCGAGCAGCTGTGATAGATCCTTGTTCAGATTTGAACGGTTCAAGACAATAACAAATGGTTTACCTCCTGTAACTGCCGGACAACTTGGTCCAGAGAATAAGTACTATTTAAGTACGAACAATAACCCGTTGAGCATACATTTGGAGTCTGAGAATGATCTCTCAACTGTTGATGTTTGCACAAATCTTAAATTGTACATGGATTCTGGAACTCAACTTGAGTACTCAATTTTAGATCAGACGACACTTCCAAGTTCGACTTTGCTCGAACGAATTGAACGAAAGGCAACTGACTCAAGCGCAGGCAGGTGGGAACAGTTCAGGAGATGCATCAGCGACTATATGCCCAAATTGAATCCGGCCGGTAATGATCCCCATGTGGCCAGACTGCTTCTAACTCCAAGCCGTTCAAGCGCAAACAAGATGCTTGCCATCCAAGCAGATTCCCGATCGTTGGAGCTCCGCCACATAACCCCCACCTATCCTTATATTAGGAACGCGCTCTCCCTAGAGGACGCGCAAAGGGTCGAGGATTATTGGATTGTCGATAAGGATGGAGTCAAAAAACCCGAGTTGAAATTCGTTGAGGCTATTCAGCCAAACGGGTTCAAGAAAAGGCAGCTTGTTGTTAGCAACATAGATCCAAAACAGGAGTCTTTCGACATCGTAAGCAGATGGATCAAGTTGGAGGATTTGGAAACCTTGGAAAATCCAATAACTTTTACATATCGAGCTGACAAAGCCGATTGGATAGATAAAATAACCTTCGATTATCAGAAAGCAAACGATGAGAACAAAGCTTGGAACTCACGATTAGTTTACTCAGCACCGCAGGTAGACGGTAGAAGTAGTGAGACAAGAGTCAGCATCGATGCGACTGAATCGCCGTCCACTGAGTTGGTCACCACTCAGGGGCCAGAAAGAGGGGAGCATGGATTGATTTCAGATGAGCTGTTGCTGCCGATCCGAGTGAAGGGTTTGACTAAGGACGAATTTAGGTTTAGATTGAAGCACTATGTTAAAGAGGAGCTCCGTCTCGGTTCACTAGTTGGCACAGATCTAGAGCTCAAACTGAACAGCTTGGCTTTTGGAGATCTTTGCGCCAATGGGTCTTATTGTCTCAATGGAGGCATTTGCGAGCCAACAGGACCAGCCTCAGCAGAGTGCACTTGTAAGCAGGGTTATCATGGCTCCAAGTGTCAGATTGTAAAACCTTGCGAGGTAATCTATGGCGAAATGACAGGAAAGGAGCTATGCGAGCTTGTCGGCGGCGAGTGCGTCTCGGAGCTACCCGTTTTCAGGTGCAGTTGGCCAAACGACCAGTATTATCGGTGCAAGTCGCTCTACCAAATCGACCCAAAATCGGGCCAACCCATTCCCTTGCCACCTGATGCCGAGATCGATGAGCTGGCGCGACTAAAGGAGGCCTTCAACAAGCAAGCGCAGTTAGTCATAATACTGAGCGTCTTCATGGTTGCACTGTTTCTATTCTCGGTGGTGCTCATTGCGAGCATGGTCAGCAGGTTAATGAGATCTAAGAGGCGCTTGAAGAAGACTCAAAGCGAGGTTCATGAGCTAATGCGCCGTGCGCAACCCGGAACCTCAACCACAGCCTTCGGAGTTGGACGCAACCAAACGAAAATTCAAAGGCCAGCGCCCGTCGTCTCCTACAACAACCAGGCCTTTGATGTTGAATAGAAGAGTGTAAAGTGTTTATATAATGTGTGATCGGTAATGGGCATTTACTCGTAGACAAATGATAGCAGGTTGGCCCTGACTCGCGAGCCAGATTTACATCTTGCTGCCTCTATTGGGTTAATTCCGCGAAAATCGGGCAGCGTCACCGGGATCTAGTGAAAGTTGACCATAGTTAACAGAACCTATCTGATCTTGGCTCATTTTGCTCGTCATGGAAGTGAAAGTTTTGGTTGCAGATCGGACGATAAAGTGCATGGATCTCACATCCCACACGACGCCAAATATGTACGTATGTTCATATAGTTGGCCCAATGATGCGCTCGCTAGCTAGCGAGCGCAGAAGAGGACTTTCATACTCTTGCATCCGGCGGCGAAAATACGAATGGAATATCCACCATGGTTGTTATAATTTTGTCTAGTTTATTTACATTTGCGCAGATTTGCTTAAGATCAAGTCATCATCATAAATATGTTCCTGCTTGGACTTATCTACATCCACTAGCTGAAAGTACTCGTTCACTTCTGACTATCTATCTATATATCTCCATATATGTATATACACGCACGGAGAAAACGCATACTCGCATCAAGTTTTCAGTATTTTCCATAACCTCAACCGTCCCTTCATCCATCCTCTATGTCGGTGCTTGCATTTGGAGTGGACAATATGTATTAGTATACTGTTGCCACAAATATCCATCGCTTGATGTTTGAGAAGATTTGAAATTTTGATTTGAACGAATCTCTTGTCTCCTTTGAGCAATATGTGTGCAAGTAAAAGTTTGTAAACAGATAGATGAAGATGAAGGAGAATACTATATTCGTTATGAGAAAGACTTTTGGAAATTGGCATGTTGAAATAAATAGTGGTTGCGACGAGTGCACAATCATAATGAAAAATTGCACAATTTGAGCTAAGGTTAGATACTTCTTCCACCACAAATAGGGTTGCATTACTTTGTAGGTTGCGAGCAGATAATATGAGTACATGACTGTGTGTATAATGCTATTTAAAAAGGGAAATATGGCCGAGTTTCCGCCTGGCGCAAACTTTAGAAAGAACCAAACCGCAATTGGAACGGAGAAGTGATGGAATACGTGGAAGGCACTGACTTGGCTTTGTTTCTTCCTTAAAGTGAAGCAAATTGTGTCAAAGAACTCAATCAGTCTTGATAGAATGAATATGTAGCCCAGTTTTATGATATCCATTGACTTTTTATCAGTCGCCGAGTGGTCGATTGGCCGGCAGCCCCAAATGTCTAGTCCATAGTTGAGCAGTCTGCAGGCTTGAACAATCCCGTAAATGTTGACGAAAACCATGAACAAATTGTACATCCTTATGGGATTCTTCAGGTCGAATGGTTTCCTGTCTGCCATAAGGCGTGGCCCAAGCACCTTGACTATGTAGAGGTAGGTGAGGCACATCGCTATCACTGGCCAGGGGCCGCCGCCTAACATGGGGTATGACTTGACTCTCGGATCTCCGTGTTGGTCCCAGAAGCCCTGGTAGATGTAGTCGAGCGAGTTTGCCAGGTTGTCTTGGAGGGTTGCCGGCACTGGCACTGTTTCAACGAGCGAGCTCATCTTTGTTTAGCTATTGTTGCTGCTAATTGTTGTCGCAGGTGGTCGGTTGAGTTGGGTTCTAAGTTGAAATTAGTGGGCTCGAAATGTGATTCAATCTAATTTGCTTGGACACTCTGGTTTCCGGTGAACTTGAACCCGATTTGGCGGAACTTTGGCAATTGATTTTGGAACTCTTGGCGATCGGGCTACTTGTTGCCTGCGAGCGGTCGCCTGTTCTCTCGAAACAAGTCTAGTCGCTATCATGCGATTAGTTTGCGGCCAGATTCATTTATGAGCCACCATCAGCTTGGACGGAGGCATTTTATGTCGCCAATGAGGTTTGCTCGCGCACTAACTAACTAACTAACCAACCGACTGACTGGCTGACTATCTCTTAGCCTCACTGACAACAGCCAGAGATGATTGCACTCAGAGGAGTTTGGCGAGCTCAACTTTGCCCTGCTCCTGCCTTATCTTCTGGCGCCTTTTGCCCGCTCTTGGGCCTGCAAATGGATGCAGGCGATGCCAATAAAAACAACTGCCGTCGCTACCTCGAACCCAATCAACCCCGAACAACTTTGGCGCAGAGTAGCTGTTTTACTAAGAAACTTAGTGGCGTTCATGCAAAGTAAAGCGAGCCTCTATGGGACGCTGAAGTCGTCGGCGCGCGCCAGCTCGCGCTTGATCAAGCAGCGAGCGGCCGTCCGGAGGGGAAAGAGGGAGGCGGGAAGGAGAGGGATGGTGATGGAGCTTGGACGAGTGTGGGCCTTGGAGCGAGATAGCAGGCCGCCTGAGGATAGCGCCGCAAGGCTGCTTGGCGCGGTGACATGCAGATTGGCGGCGGCGGCGGCGGCAAGGTAGGCTTGGTGGGCGGAGCAAGAGGAGGCAGCGTGTGGAAAATCACGCAGAGATTCGCGCTGCTCGCTCGCCGAGCAAGCTTGTCACAAATTTTTCGGGCGGAGAGGCGAGAAGGAGGCGGTCGGCTCCGAGCTGGCTGGCTTGTCGGCTCTCTCCAAGCTGCAGCTAGGGTGGCAGATGAGATCCAAGCCGGCGTAGGGCAACCTTGTTTCTGCTCGTAGGAGTCGCCTTTAGCCTGCGGAGTGCAAGCCGGCCAGGTTAATTGGGAATTCGGGATTTTGCGAGCTTGGCGCAGGCGCTCAAGGCGGCTCACCGGCTTTCAGCCGGAATATTTGCGGCGGCGGCGGCGGCGGCGATGGTGGCGGCAACTTCCTAGCCAAGAGGGTTTGTGTTCACCTGTGCGAGAACTTTTCTCCAGTGACGAAATGGAATTTTTAGCTTCCTTTATCTCGCTAATTCAAATCCACAATGACTTGAACGCGCATCGCCACGTCTCCCGATCTGATTTTCAACTAAAGAGTGAAGAAACAACGACAACAACAGAATACTGGCAGGTGGGGCCACCGCAAGGGTTTTGCACCGCGAAAGAGATAGCTGCACACTCTAAGGCCGCCCGCTCGAGTGCCCAAATCGACTGATGCCCGAGCTCGCTAGCCATAAAGAGAAACGGAAAGAGCGTTAATGAAGTTGCGAGAATAGTTTTGAATATTCATGCTCGCTCGTGAGCCGGCAGCAAATCATTGCTAAGCGAATCGCGGCGAGACGGCGCCCACGAGGGAGCTGTTGTTGGGCTTGCGGTGCCGCAGCTAGGACCATCAACACTTGTTGATATTTAGACTTTTGATTTGAGCCTACCTCTTGTGCCCCATTGTGTTTGCCAGCAAAGCCGATTGTGCAACCGATTGATCGGCTGAACTCACCCGCCAGCCAGGTGGGCCGCTAATTTGCAAACTCATTTGTTAATAGCAAAAATTATGAGCGACAACAACAACAAAACCAACCGTTAGCTGGCGAGCTCTTGTTTCCAGCATGCGTTGTTCCGGGAGCCCTGCAACGATCATGTTCCCGGTGGCGAATTTAGCTCTTACTTGGTATCATTGGGCGCCAGCTTGCTGACCTTTGGCTCCAGCCGCCAAGGGGCCAGGACGGCGCGAGTTCAGGGCCAGCGCCCAAAGCGAGTGCTCAGGCTAATCGGGCTCGATTTTCTAGAAGTTGCTGGAAATTCGCCAAAAGTTAACTGATTTTAGGTGCTTGAGGCGCGACGATACGGGGAGCATAAACTGGCTCTCTTATCGATTTTGATTCTCGAATCTTAGAGGCGAGGAGAGATTGAGATGGGTTGGGGGGAAGTCAAAAAGGGTCAAACTGAGAGAAAAAGTGGTCGCTCGTTCGATTTTTTGATTGCGACACCTGCAGATATGGTTTAAATAGGATTCGAGAATGGAACAGATGGGATGGATGATTAGGAGGAAGTTACAAAAGATATCATGGTCGCTCGCTTGATTATGTGAGCCGAGCTCGTGGTAGCTCAGCTCGAGTGTTTGATGCAAAACTCGTTTGTTCGAAAACTCTCCAACCACTCGCCGAGGGCTTATAAAACATCACCTTACAGGTGCAAGTTTGAATCCGACTTTAGATGGAGGCTAGATGAAGGGTTGGTGGAGAGAGGCAGAGGTTGCAGGCTTGGACCGACCTGAATGCATCCTCAGTGCCAAGTCTCCCGACGATAACTCTGTGCCAAGGGCTGCCGCAACACGCGCTAACTCACGTTACTTTTTATGCAACCATAATCGCCAATTTCGTTCTCTTGAGCTAGACATCTAGATAAAAAGAGCCGCTGGCGAAGAGAACCTGAGCCAAAAATGGGTTTCAAGTTTTACTAGTCTCAGTTATGTAATGCTTAAATTTCAAAGAACCTTGAAACATCGAGCATGCATCCGCTGGACGATCTGTAGCCGAGGGACAATCTGGCTTGAAGTCTACTGGTTTGATCCATCCTGAGGCATATTAGCCGGGAGACTCAGACTCAATCCTGGCCGAGGCCAACATTTTTCCAATTTGAGCAAGGTTCATTGTGCTTCAATGAGATGGTTTACATATTTTTAGCAACGCTTTTGGACTGGAGGATGATCTGTTGCATTCTAGATTCTTCGAGTCGGCCAAACTAGATCCAAAGACGAGGTAGCGTTCGCAGAATCATTGTCTATGTTTGTGTAAGCAACGGTGGCAGTCGGGCGAGGTCCTGGCGCAGTCGTGATCTCGTTTCAACTCTTCCAATCGATAGGCAAACATACAAATACTTTAGCTTAGACTAGCTAACCTGTCCAACCTTGACCTTGTGCTTGCAACCTGTTGCTTTAGTTTGGAAGAGTCAAGCTCTTCTCCTCGTTGATCGGTGCACAACTCAACCCTTTGGGACCATTAGCACTCCATATGCCCGCTAATTCTGCCGATCCAATAAACGGTCAACCCCACTCAATTCCATTAGGGCTAGCGGATACGAAGTTCAGCTAGAATCATCTCGGTAATTTTCGAGCTCAGTTTATATGCATGGTAAAGTATTCGAGTGCAACGCACTTGCCCCAGGACCAAGCTGGCCGGCCAGTCTGGTGTATCATCCCTGTGCTACATGATGCGACCAGTTGGACGCAAACTTGGCTAATTTGGATTTGCCCATGAACTTGGCAAAACGAAGCAGCCAAGTACTAAGCGAGTTGTCGGCTACCCAATGAAAACTAAGACGCAGGCTCGCAAAGCCGATGAAAGTTTGCCTGCTCTCCTCTTGTCATGTTGGCTTACTTACAGCATCATGCTTTTTGTTTCAAAACAACCGATCAAAGCCTCTCCCTACCGGACATCATTAAACGGGATCCAAGCGGCGGGAGCCGGCAAGAGGAAACCTGGCATCAGCTGGCCAACAATGTTGGACACGAATTCCAGCTAGTCTGCTTGCGCTCAAACCAAACAGGCGAACAGGTAAGAGGAACAAGTTTAATACTGGCGCTCGCTAGATGAATTTATCGACCACACAACCTGGCTGGCCAACCCTATTAGCCCAGCTAGCCTGCTCACCGCCTGTCTGATGCTAATAAACTCTGAATGAACATTGAACTCATAATCATGGTTTCAAGAGTTTCCAAGGATGCTCTTGTTCTTTCGCACTAAATTTGCCGTCCAGCCAGCAAACCCTTCGGTCTACGCAAAGCGACAAGCCAGTCGATTGAGCCATGACATCAGTTTTGCCGCGCTCAAAATTGGAACTAACCATTATCACTCGAAAGCTTAGAAACAAACGAGTAAACTTGAATCTTGAACTTTACCGAAGAAAACGAAGGGCACGATCTTGATGTATGAACTCAGAGGCTTGGTTTGCGTCAGTTGAAGCGCGTTGCTTGATTAATTGGCCACCACCAGTCCACCAGATTGACCTGAGCCGGGTGGAGAGCTGATGACGACGAAAGTCGGGAGTTTTCTTCCCGTCGGAAGTTTACCATGAGGCCTCCTGCCGATTCTCCTGCTTCTTGCTGCCTAGCAAGCTCGCGCCAGATACCAATCGACGGCGAGCAGGCTTAAAGCTAGCTAGCCGAGCGATGGCGGCTCCATTGTTGCCTCCAGAAAGCAAGCGAAACTTTCGGCTAACGCCGCCACCTGTTTGCAATTGTCGCCATTGTTCTCAAGCGGGCGCATTTGTTTGTTTGTGCCTATCCCCTTGCTGGCTTGGCCAGCTTTGATCGGCTTTATTTGTGCTCTGGCCGTCCACTACCGCTTCTGCTCAGACTCGCCACTCGAATTCCGCCCGCTCGAGGCGTAGGAGGGCATTTAGTCAACGGAGCCCGTCGAGCTCCAATCCAATGCTGCTGACCATTCAAAGTGATTGTTGGCTTGCTCGTGGGCCAGTCGGATTGGTGACCAGTTATGAAAGCTGCGCACTTTGTCCAAGAGTTAGGCGCAAAATCAAGTGGTCGCCGGGCTCAATTGTTGTTTGCTTATGTAAATGCAACACGATAAGTGTCATTCACCGTCCCAATGAGCCGGCAAACTTCAAATTACCAGACACCGTTGAAACTGCCGCTCTCTCTCCCTCTCTCCGCCTCGCTCGCCGCCGGATTGGCCCTGCAATCGGCCAGCCGGGTACTTTCCCCGCTCTTTATCGTGAGCTCTCTCTCTCTCTCTCTCCCCCTTGCTATTGCCCTCTATTGGTCTAGCTCGCCCTCTCAATCCATCGTCACTGGCTTGCTTGGCGCCCGTGCTGGCGGAGGCGGCTCGAGTTGTGGCGGCCGGACAGGTTCGACTATTGCAAGTATTTCGCTCAATTATCCTCCCCGTTGCCTCTATATTTGGTTATATACCTTTGACTTTAACGCTTCCTCTCGAGCTTAGCCTGCCGACACGCAAGCTTAGAAAATCGTAGCACCACATATGCAAAACTTTCATAGCTAAACTAAACTGATAGCATAAGCATATGAGGCTTGAATGGAAATTCTCGCTCCTCTGTCGCCTTCGTGTTTTTTGAAACCAAACTGCCGCCACAGCTCACCTGCTGGCCGAGACAGTGCTCCTCTGGAATCCCAATTAAGTCGCCAAATGGGCAGACTTTCAAACCAAGAGCCCTCGCTTGGTGCAGCCTCTGACGACATTGGCACCTGTTGCAAGGTGCGCTCGCAACCTCTAACCTTTCTAGACTAGCCTAAGACTCCCCTGGAGCATAAATTGTTCCTTCCCGCAAGTGAACTAACGGAACCTCATACTTTTCTTCCACAGCTTGTCATGAACCCACTTCTGCGGACTCAGCTCTAAATCAATAACTGACGCACTAGAGCGATTGTTACCTTTGGAAGGGGTTTATTTGGCCCACCAACCTGCAGTTAAATGGTTGTTTTTGTGCTTGATTACGATCACTTTGAGGAGCCATTTAGCGCACGAACTGGTCGTATTCTACCCACTTGTATTCCAAGCTGGTTGTTTTTGGTCGCCATTGTGAGAGTTTTGCTTGTTTGCGGATGCACGGAACATCCGAACACTCCACTGTTAGATTCGCCACCTGAGCTCAAATCTGTTGGTGTCGAAGAATTGGCCTCGCCACGGGCAGTGGCTGAATCGCACGAGCAAGATAATCATTCGTCTCCCATTAAGGTGGCAATTTCGAGTTACAAATCTGGCAATGAGGAGCGCGCAATGAAGGCCGATTTGGCGGGTAAGATTGTAAAGAAGGTAAAGAAGACTAAGAGGAAGGCGAAGAAAAAATTGCATCATTTAATGCATAAGGCGGCACATAAAGTCGGCGCCAACTTGCATCATGTGGCTCATGGGTAGAGAATGGAGGCTAGATGGGGGGTCGTTTTCGCAACCCGCAACTGATCGGATTGCGTCAGGGCAGCCGGCATGACGGAAGGATATAGAAACTCACACCTTGGTTCTTTCTATTAAGTCGAGATTCAACGACAGGTTGAAATTAAGTTCCTCGCATCGAGAGTAACAATTCAAGGAGATTCTGGAGTAGATGTTGCGACTTACTATCAAGTCAAATGAATGGGTCAATGTGGCTGTACGTGTTAGACATGGAGGCCAATTGTAGTGTAGCGAAAGTCGTTGATTGACTTGACGCGAATGAATCAATCCTCTATTCTGGGCAGGTTCTTCTTGTAACCACGCCAGTCAGCGTTTATCGATTTAGTCGGCGTTCAATTCAAGATAAGTCGTTAGCTAAGCCTATGGCAAATGTTATCCTTTCAACACCAGCTTCTCTGGCAAACCCATTCTGTTCTATCACATCCAGAAGCGAGTTTACTGTGTCTGGATTCACCCAACGCTCTGTATAATTCAACCTTTAGTTTCAGGTCTACGAGTTTAGACCTGAAACTTGACTGCTAACTAGGGATTGTGATCAGTAGCTTGGTGTTTGTTGTTCCAAGAGCTTTTGATGGTTTGTTCCAACTCCATGCAAGCGAGCGTAAATAAACATGCCCACGTGCATTCGATTAGTCAGAATCAAATAACTGTTCGTAGAATTCAACTGAAGGCTCGAGAACCCGAGAACAGATACATTGCTTACAGCTCATTTCATCCAACAAATGCTAGTCCCGATAAGACCACATGAGTCACTTGCTCAGAGTCAATAAGTTGGGTACTGTAGGGAACTCTCAAAATTTGCTGGATTGAGAGGCTGAGATTTGGCAAGCCATTGATGATACACACTAAAATACGGCAACCTAGCTTGTTTACCGACAAGACAACCAGTGATAGCTGTATTTATTTTTGTCGTGAGTACATACTAGGAACTGAATACTGAGGAAAGAAATTTAAGGACTCAAAATACTGAGAATCAACCGGCAAATTCATCCAATAATCCCATCTTGACTCATACGGCTTCTCTACAATCACTCTTCCCTGCCCCTGTATCCAGTATCTCAGATCAGAGTACGAAGTGCTCTGCTATTAGTGTAGCTCTTATACTCCAACATTGTTGGATTTCATATCAAGCACTACAATAAGAGCCACACTGTTCCTTCGGATTTGAGGTGACGAAACCAGACTGTTAAGATGGTTCAGGCAGCGCACGTACTGGTTGGCGGTGGAACTGGATTTGTTGGGCGCCATTTGGTTAAGTGCTTGAGGAGCAACGGTGCGAAGGTACGAGTGATAACCAGAAACCCTCGGAGACCTGATCAAATCTCTTGGGTGAGTGAACAAGCCTCGATTTGACGACTAAGAGGACCTCATCAATGAATTAGCTTAACCTAGCCAAATTGCGTTCAATCTACCGAACCTCATCGTAGGATAAGATTAGGGTTGGAGGCCTGCCCATCGAAACTACTGACGTGGTCAATCTAGCCGGTCGAAACATCCTCGACATGAGATTGTGGACTGACTCGTTTAAGAAGGAAATTTATGACAGTAAGTTTTTGTTCGAAATTTCGAAAGAAACTCCTTAATTGGCGCGGAATAACTTGTTTTCTATCTTGAGGATATCTGCTAGATGGGAGTGTATGATTGGAATAAGGCGTGATTGGTGGCACCACTTAGCTTAAATTTTGTGAGATTTGCCTTCAAGACCCAACCCAGATCCGCTTGTGTTATGACTAGCTCGTACCTTTGATGCCTAATTTCTTCTGCAATCAGAATGGAATCACTCAACAGTAGGCATTAAACACCTTTATCTGTGACAATTTTCTGACATTTAAACGATTATCGCAACCGATGTTGCCGATAACGCCTTCCCAACAGGCCGAATCGATACAAATCGCTTGCTCGTCAACGCAATCCACTCTGCCATAACGAAGCCCAAGTCGTTCGTTACCGTTTCCGGTGTCGGATATTATGAACCCAGCGAGACAGCTGAGTACGACGAGAACTGGATCCAACCTGATGGAGACTCAAGTAGGATGAGCTATCTGATGAAGCTTGCAAGAGATTGGGAAAGGTCAAGCGAGTTGAATGAACAGAATGCACCATTAACTAGAAGGGTCATAATAAGGGCTGGTGTTGTCATTGGAAAAGACGGAGGAATTGTGATGAATTCAAAGTTGCCCTTCACGATCGGCTTCGGTGGTCCCATTGGTAGGTTTGGTTATAGCATCAACTAAACGCATGCTATCTGTCAATTGAAACTAATTACGAGTTGAACGATCAGGTAGTGGAAATCAGTGGTTTCCTTGGATTCACGTGGACGATTTGGCAGATATGTTCAAATTCGCCATCCAAAACGATCATGTCACAGGAGTGATCAATGGAGTTGCTCCAGAGCAGGTTCGGAACAAAGATTTCGCCTCAGCATTCGGCAAAGCGCTGAATAGGCCAGCCCTAGTATCAATGCCATCCCTCGCTGTCAGGCTCTTATTCGGTAGCGAAAGAGCTGACATTCTACTCAAGGGTCAGCGGGTCAAGTCTAGATCTGAACTCTTAGGTTTCAGATACTCTCATCCTAAAATCGGCGAAGCTTGCCATGCGAGTATTCACGCTAGAGATTAATTAGGTGCGGGGTATCGATAATATTAGAGTGCAGTAGGCAACCTAGTTAGAATCCTAGCAAGTATCTGGCACTAATCTCTCATACGCTGTATCGTCTTGGTTTAGCCAATTTTGTGTCCACTTTTCTTTACAACAACCTCGAATTGCCAAAGAACTGTCGTTGATGATGAGGCTGCAGTAAGCGCCTGAGAGTAAGTGATTAGGCGATCCTCGTCGTAAATTATAGACCTGTTCGTTTCAACGACGCACAGAAAAAGATAAATAAACAGATCGGGACTCGAATGGGTCAGTTAGCCGATGGAATAACGTTAAAGTGAAACTCAAAACCAAAAATAAACGCTAGTTTCTGACCTAATCCAGACGACCTCACGACGAAAACAAGTATAGATGATGAATCACGATGAACAATATTCCTCTTGTCCCCTATTTAGATATCAATTAGTTTCTACACGGGATACCACTCCAGCCAAAATCAGCGTCCTACGGTCTACTGAGAAAACACGGATTATGTCATCGTGTCGCGGTCGATTCAATGAGTGGTGACCGATGCCGATGTGAATATAAAGTTTGCAACCAGAGTACAGATGGTAACGGCGAAGAAATCGTCCAGTTAGAGAATCAAGAAGCCCCGCGACCTAAGGGACATGTCATAGCACTGCCTCAAAAACTCTCCCTTCCCTAAAATTTTGGGCTCTGATATAATGGGAAGAGTCAAGGTATTTTTTAGAAACTTTTGTTTAAACAGAAAGCCGGGTCAAGCAGACTGCGAAAACTCTTTCAATCATAAGATAGACGTCTCGCATCTTGCAACTCCCCATGTTTCTTCAAATTTATCTCTCACTCCTGGGTCATCCTCGAGCTCTATCCTGAATGGTGAAAGTAACAACGATAATGAAAACCACCACCAATATCGGGCTCACGGCTCGAGTATAACTAATCAACCTGAGCCGCGGGATTACTCCCGCCAGGACGTTGCAAGCCCATTCTCTCATCAGCTTGATAGCAACCGTACTCAACCTTCTACACCCTCCTCTCCATCTCCCCCTTCTCAACCGCCGAACCCACCTCAAGAACAACAACAGCGACAACATCAGAATCTCGGCTCTCAGAATCAAGCATTCGATCAAAGTGTTCAAATCTCTAAGGGTACTGCCACTAAACTTTCGTATGATATCATATCGGTGAGAGAACCTCTGGCGAAAATATTGGCTGAGAGACAGCAGGCTCAACATCAGCGTCAGATGGTAGGGGAGCACGAATACATTGAAGTTTATGGCGAACGTGGGTCGTCTTGTTTCTATGAAGAGATTGCAGGCTCTACTACATCCTCAGCAACCTACGATCAGATTGGTGTATCGCCTAATCATAATTACCAAGCTCTTGCGAACGCTTATGCTGTTTCAAACCGACCCACCGGTTCAAATCAGGATGAGTCTAGTGCTGATAACCATCGTGAAAACATTGCTTCGAGTCGACTTCAAGACAGCCCACACAACGACACGCCGGCCCCCAATCAGGTTCAGGACCCAAGCACGATCATAGCCAGAGGTGACATACCCGCCTCGTGCAACTCCACAGCTGACGAATCAAGCCTGCCGAGACAATTCATCACACGCATCCAGAACAACCCCTCACAGTCTATTCCGGTATACTCTGTTATTAATAGAGCGGCTAGGAGGAGTAATGCAATTATCAGAGCGACCATTGATAGTTGCCGGCCCCCTCAGCCACCACCCAAAAATCTCACAACAGCTCAACAGCCATCCACCAGTGCAATTTCTAGCTGCCAGGAGCCCAGAGGGCAAAGCTCTCGGGGCGTCGACTCAGCTGCAAACATTTCTTCTGGCAGAAGTTACTCTCAATCAAACACACCCTTTCATAACAGGCTACCCCAACCTCCGCCACGGTATAGTAAGAAGCCCACTTTCAATGCGACAAACCGTCCACTTCCACTACCAGACATCTTTGAAAGCACGAATGATCCAACGTATAACGAGATCAACCCTTACCCTCTACTTGATGAGGACTTGGAGTCGCTCAACAATGGTTACGAATTGTTGTGTTCTAACCTAGACGATGACCAAATTGATGTGGGCTATGAGAGGATAAGAGAATCGAGCAGATACAGCGGAGGTAGTCTATCTAGTCAGTTTTGTCCATTACAAATGTTAGATAACGACGGATATGAAAGTGTCCAACCTATCTACTCATCTCCTTCCAACGCCCTGGTGGAACCCAATTATGAGGCTATCGGTTCTGCTACTGCTTCAGAACTAGCTGCGGCAGCTACTGCTAGATTGACTGCCGCCGCCACGGTCATAGAGCAATTTCTCAAGCAGGACCAGTAAATGACATCTAGGCTAGCCTAGAAAGCTCTAATCAAACATGATAAACCAACAAATTTTGAGAGTTTCTTGGTGGCGAATTTGCCATCCGGTTGGGAGTCTCAACCAGATACAGGTTTTCGTTACTCTTGTCTAAACGGACAAATTTTCCTCAGCGCATTCAACGGCTTGGAGAAACGTGGATCTGTTGTAGTCGGATCTTTTTTTGATATAGCAAAAGAGTTTAAAATATTGCTCTCTGTCGAGATCGCCCGACCTGGTAGATTCTGTTATGTTCAAGTTTTCTATATCATGCCTGCAGTTTTCAAACCAGCCTTCAACAACAGGCATGACTAATCTCGTTCTCCTAAACATGAGCTGATTAACGAAGAATCTGTATTCTAGCAGGGATCTTGAGTCTAGTTTAGTCATGATCTCGGGTCTAGGCTCAAGCCAGATAACATGCACCTTCTTGTAAGACGAGCTATTCACTTTGGCGGTCTTTTGTATCTTCTTGAGATCTATCTTGAAACACGGTTCAAGTTCGAAAGAAGCCAATCTTTTTATGTCAAACATTGTGTTATATAATATAGTGTTTGCACGGAAGTGATTCAAGTTTCCACCAGGTTTGGCATTCAGATAATTGAACTGTCTATCTGACATGAGGAAGTAGTAGTGCACTAGAGTATTAGAACATAAACCGATTTTGAGGGACATCTGATAATACAAGTTTTTGAGAAAACCCGCCTCGTATCTGCTTTGTAACAAGGGTACCAAAAATTTGACAACTCCAGAGTTCCCCGGTCCAAGACTGTCCCTACTGAGGCTCTCCAGCACTATATCTGAACATATCTTTTGCGCAACATCACTATGAGCTCTGTAAGATAGGTTGAATAAATCTTCATGATACACATGTATTCTCTTGCTGGAAAAGTTCTCACGGCAGTGTAACTGTTTAGCAGGGCCCGGTTAGTGGATTGCTCTGGATGAATGAAGGCTATGGATTGTGTCTGTTCTTGGCCTCTCGATGTTATACTCACGCGAAATTGCTCGGCCATCTTGCGATCTCTTTCACAAACTGTTAGTGAGCCAAAGTCCCGGGAGAGGATCTCACGAGAAAGGGGCCCTGGGTGGTCGGTGAATGGCAGGATGATAGAATCATTTGGCGATCGGATTAAAATGTTGCTCAGTTTTGCAGCAGCCTGAGGGCACTTTATGGTGAAATAATTCACTCGATTTATGATTTTTGCCACGTTCTTGTTCATACTTTCATTTCAAAACTTTATTCAGGGTTATGTCACAACATGTTGTCACAACCAAACCACTAGTATCGGCCACGAGGTCGCCCTGCTTGTTGTCATTTGAGGATTACATCTCACCTATGCTGCCAACTTTTTAAATCACGCGCCACATTCAGCAACCCAACTCCAAGAAAGCCGAAACTTCCGTAGATGCATGCGCGCCCAGCGTTCCTTCAGAAGGCCGGGAATGCATGTGCTACTCCGGCGGCTCTCCTATCAGCATGTTCTAAGCCAAATGGGTCCCTTGCATTGCTAGTGAACCTCAATTGCTACATCAATTATATACTTCACATCCGTATTTCTGGTCGTCATTCTAACATCCTGAGTTCGGACTTCCAGAACATCCTATTATATTAGTTTGTAAACATGGCTGTAGGAAAAAACAAGGGACTAGCCAAATCGGGAAAAAAGGGAGTCAAAAAGAAGATCGTGGACCCATTTTCACGAAAAGAATGGTACGATATCAAGGCACCATGCATGTTCAATGTCACCAATGTGGGCAAAACACTTGTCAATCGCACCCAGGGAACAAAAATAGCGTCCGAGGGTTTGAAAGGCAGAGTCTTCGAATGCTCACTCGCGGACCTCCAGAATGATGAAGTATCTTCGAAAAAGTACCGGCTGATTGCAGAGGAGATTCAAGGCAAGACGGTGTTGACTAACTTCCACGGAATGGATCTAACAACAGACAAGCTCCGTTCGGTCGTCAAGAAGTGGCAAACACTGATAGAGGCCAATGTTGTCGTTCGAACCACTGACGGCTACTTGTTACGAGTTTTCTGCATCGGTTTCACCAAAAAGATGCCTAATCAAGTTAAGAAAACTAGCTATGCCCAGAGCAAGCAAGTGCGTATGATTAGGAGACGCATGGTGGACATTATCACTAGAGAGATTTCAACTGTAGACTTGAAGGAAGTAGTGAACAAACTAATTCCAGACTCTATCGGTAAAGACATAGAGAAGTCATGCCAATCTATATATCCTCTCCACGATGTGATGATCAGGAAAGTTAAAGTTCTGAAGAAGCCTAGGTTCGATCTATCAAAATTGCTCGACTTACACGGCGACGGAAAGGTGGTGGAAACTGGCAAATCGGTCAAAGTTGATCGACCAGACAAATTCGATAAGTATGAGCCACCTGTTCAGCAGGCGGTATAGAAGCTGAAAAGGTCTATGTCCCGCAGGTTGTAATTTATGAGGAACGTCATTAGATGTGGCTATTGTTGCCATTATAAGTCTAATAAACGAACAAAAAAGAAAGCGCTGTCTGGATTAAACCTTCCTTTGAAAAGAGATGCAATAAACACACAGCATCTGTTTTTATACAAGTTTTCAAAGCAGACATGACCCCGATGGCACTTCGAATAGGGGGTGAATTTGTAAATTCATTTCGTTGCATTGGGACGTTTCACCCGGAATTTAGTGATGGCTGCCCTGAACGAACCATCATGGGATAGCCAGAACGTATTCAAGTTAGCTAAAATTCGTGCATCCAGCTTGTTAACTGTCAAGTGTTCCTTTTGTGACAGCAGTGCCGATGTACACCTGCCACGAGTGTGGGTTTGTTCCAGCTTCGCCAGGCTCTTATTCCTCGGATGACGATCAGGTCAGCGAGAATGGCCTGGCACAGTCGTTGGAGCAGTTTAGTCGCTGGTTTCGTTCCAGAAATGTTGATCCAAATGATGAATATCAGAATTATAGACAGATAGACCATGCCGTTGGACTCTTTACCAGCACGACCTAGTAGGCAAAAGTTAGACCTCTGGAAACAAGCCGCATGGTTAATAGATTCGGGAACTTGATAACATCGACTTGGATTGGTGGTCACAGGTAAGTAGGCGCTGACTGCACATGTAAAGTGATCGCCGGTCGGCAAGTTTTTGAAGCAGAGCGAATTTTCACAGCCGACCAACATGAGCGGTATTCCTCGACATTATTATAGGGTGACGCTACTTGTATCAAATATTCACAAGTTCATCATACTGAGTTCGGAAACCCCCTGACCACTTCGTCTTATAGGGAACTACTAAAAACTACGGCTCCAACATTCTGCAACGCGAATGCTTGTGTCGTTCTTCAGCTAACTACACGGCAAACTAGAATAGACCAACATCATCGTATTATTAAATAGCACTAGGATTATCTTTTACAGGCTTAGCGTAAGGCCATCAATATAACTAAAGTTCACGCAAGTGCTAACTGATCGTAATTCGTACCTACAGTTCAGTGCTGAGCCATAAAAATCACATCCATACAAATAGGGTTGAGATTACACCTGTCAACAATCTTGCAATCCCTGTCATCATCAAGCGCTTATTGAGGTTGTGCAATTCGGAGCGATGATGTTAGTGATTCAGCATTGATTGTTCATCACCGATACTAGCGCTGAGGACGATAGAATTCAAAGAATAATCCCCTACAGTTGCCTGGCTTGGGGGCGCGCCAGCAAAACGCTTCAACTCAGGTACATATTCATGAGATTCGTGTTGTGACAGTTTGATGCTCTAGTCAACAGTATAACGGCACAATAGGTTTATGTTCTGCCACCCGTTGGGAATGATTATTTAGTTAATTCGATACAAACAATCAAGTTTCGATCACGCTCTAGGGCATCCCGTCTAGACGATCGGTGATTGCAACTAATTATAACTTATTATTGGTATAACAACGTCTTAGTAGAACTAACATCGATGCATACCTTCGAATTTTTGTCTATATATAGAGAGATCTCATTTTGTCAAGGAAATTTAGTGCCATAGACACTAATTGACCAGGTCGATCAAATGTCTATTGATTAGTTTTCAGACGAGCCCTATCGCAAATCAAGAATCACTCTCACCCCGGTGACAGTGAACAATTCCTCGATAGCTGGGCTAAACAAACTGGCCATTCACTTCAAGTCAGAATCTCATGAGAAACTACCAAATTATATCAAAACCTGCTATCACAGCTCACTATGAACCATTCTTATTCCTCAGCTTTCGCCAACCAAGTCAAACAGATGGAAAATTTAAAGATTCTGGGTGATTCACAAGAGAAATCATCCATATTTAGTGAAGCTAACGGTGCAATGGCCATGGATTCAGACTATCTCAACGTATTTCACAAATCTGGATTCCTGGAGGCCTTTGTCGCATCATTATCCGTCATCATAGTCTCTGAATTAGGTGATAAAACATTCTTCATTGCCGCAATATTAGCCATGAAAAGCTCTCGCCTTGTAGTTTTTGTCGCCTCAATGTTAGCCTTAGGCATCATGACCGTTCTAGCCTCAGTGATGGGCGTTGCGACAACTGTCATTCCGAGAATATACATCCACTATACTTCCGTGATCTTGTTTGTTGTCTTTGGATTGAAAATGCTCAAGGAGGGTTATGACATGTCGGCCGATGAAGCAAAAGAAGAATTAGATACAGTGCAGTCAACCATAGAAAAGAAAGACCAGAATACAAGTCAACCTAATGGCAGAAGCTCCTGTTACTCAAGTGAGGACGTGGAAACTGGTGTGATAAAATCGATACCTGAAGTGCCACTTAAGACCAGAATCAAACGAAAGTTCTTAGTTTTCGTTTCGCTTGCTTTTATCGAAACTTTCACCATGATATTTCTAGCGGAGTGGGGCGATAGATCACAAATCAGCACCCTGATATTGGCTGCGCGCGAAAATGTGATTGCTGTCACGATTGGTGCTCTACTTGGCCACTTTCTGTGCACAGGCCTTGCAGTTCTTGGTGGCCGGTTTGTTGCTCAGATGATATCAGTCAAAACAGGTGAGTTTAGAAAATAGTGCACTAAGTTGTCGATGGAAGTCGATCCTGCTTACCTAACAGTTTTTTCATTCCACAGTCACCATCATTGGAGGCATTGTGTTCTTGTTATTTGCCGCTTTTGCTACCTTCATGGGTGAATAAAAGTGAGTGGCGACGTATCGCGCTCGAGAAAAGTTTGTTATAACCCTAATCGAATCATCAGCTTCGAGGCTACTGGCTCAGATGGGACATTTAAGTTATTAATCAAAGTTGCCTTTTAGATGGCAGGAACTCTAGCCAGATTTCTTATTTGCCTTTCAGGCTTGAGGTAAGAATCTGCGATTAGATTCGACTCCACTGTGGTCGGTACTCTACTCATAGCCACGATCGGAGTTTTGCTGCCCTCGGCAGACGATGCAGACTAATCCGTCGATTGTTTGTAGAGTCAGAGCACACTTGGGGTTGCTAACTCAGCCCTAGGTATGGTCCTTTGACTAGCTAGCGATATCTGATTCGCCAGAAGATTGGCTGAATTGATCAGAATCAGTGTTTGTGACGAATCGTCAATTTCGTGAGCAGCCAGATCAGCATCAATGCTGCTGGGTTGCATATATTCAGTCAGCTCCAACTCAATGGGCCGCAACAATCCTGGTTACGGTCATTTTAGGAGAACCCCGCGATTCGATCGAGAAAGCAATCAAAAGCACCTGTGGTTTGGCGGTGGCGAGTTTCAGCTTCGAATGGATGCTGCTTCCCATAATTCGGCTGAGCGTTCTCAAAAGCTACCTGATGCCAACAGATGCTCACTAAACGAATTTGGTTGTTCTTGTCTTTATACCTCTCTCTCTTTCTCTCTCCTAGGATAGAAACCTGCATGATAAGTGCTGTTTGTTCCGGTAGGTATTAATTGTATGTTCGCGCTGGCGGACGTAGGCTACTGTTTTGGGGAAAGAGGGGCCGAATAGAGGGGGTTGGCAGTCTTTGAATTGAACCATACAAACGAGAAAGCCGAATCCGCGGGCCAAATGGATGTCGCCCACGCATTTGGCGTCCGAACTAAACGACAGAGAGTATCTGGAATCTTAGCTCTTTGATTATCGAGAAATCGCGACCGGTTGAGCGTCACCAGGCTAGCTTGTCGTCGCTTTAGACAGAATCCTACACGTCTTACTCTCTACCTCTCTCGTCCTGCGATAGCTGGAACACACTAGTGTGTTGGACAGAGGGTATCTTAGCAGCAACTACCTGCAACTGAGCCACTTGACTTTGATTCAGCTACAGCTGCATTATCACCACTCGAAGTCCATAAACTGCTCGCGAAAGTGGCTTGCGACAGCAAACGCACAGTTGCATGAAGTCAATGCAAGCCCGTCAGACTTTCTTCGGCATTTTAAGCCCGGAACGATTCCGAAACCACTTTCTGGGAGCTTGATATCGCTATGAGAGTTGCGCAGGATCCAACAAGTTGATTTAGAACCACCTGCTTCTTGACTTTTCCAAGCTCGTTTCCCGTTAAAGCTTTTGCCTGTTCATTGTTCACCTTTTGTATCGAACGCGCGTGTATTTGTCTTTGTTTCGGGCGACAGGTTAATTGCGTGAGACCGATGTCGGCTCCATCAGAGGAATTCTTAAGCTTGATTGAGTGAGATTCGAGCAAGCGAACAGAGATTCAAAATTCTCAATCTAGATCCTCAATTTTGCGCCATGAAAAATTAGAATTGCAAAACAATGTCAACTGAAGGAACAGGTAAGAACTCAAAATTCTAACCACAATCATGAATTCAACGAGATTCTTGCGTGCCCTTTGCCTTTTAGTGGCGATTTCAGTACACACTGCCAGTTGTGGAGCCCAAGACTTCGAAGATGTAACACTAAACATTCAGCAGCCCCGGGATGACAACAGTCAAGAGGCCCTCAAGAGGCCAGAGAGGGTTACCGTTGTGGCGCCGAGAAATTTGCGCCCCCAAAGTGACTATCATGTGCTAGTCAGTTTGGCCAACAGTGAGGCCCCAGCAACCATTGATCTCCAGCTTACAGGTGCTCGCGATTCCAATCGCGAACAGACGGACGCCAAATCAGTTCTCATCCAATCTGGCGAAACTCAGACTTTAAAATTCAAGATCGGCGATTGGCCGCCAGCCGAATACACTTTGAGCGCAACAGCCCATGCGACAGATAGAAGCTGGAATTTTACTCAGGAAGCGACACTCACTTATCGGGCGAAAACTTACTCTGCTTTCATCCAAACAGACAAGGCCATTTATAAGCCAGGCCAGTTGGTTCAATTTCGTGCACTATTTCTAACCCAAAATTTGAGCCCATTGGCAATGAAAGAGGAAATCAACGTTACAATCAGCGACTCAAAGCGCAATCTCATTAAACAATGGACTGGCCTTTCGAATTGGCGCGGCCTGCTCACATTGGACCTGCAACTGTCTGAGGATCCAGTTTTGGGTGATTGGACGATCAAAGTTGAGGCTCGACAGCAGGAAGTGAGCAAGCGATTCAAGGTTGCCGAGTACATATTGCCAACGTTTGATGTTAGCATTCAGTTGCCGAAATATGCAACCTACAATGAATCCTCCATAGTTGCGACGGTGAGCGCCAGTTACACGTATGGTAAGCCAGTCAGCGGCCATGCAACCCTGACGGTGCAACCACTTGTTAGGCTGATTCAAATCGACACTAGACCCCTGAACCAGGCTCAATTCAGGGCCCGTTTGGTGAACGGATCAGCCGATTTTGATGTTGACGTCCTCAAGGATTTGAAACAAGGCCGCGACTTGTTCGAGCGCGCGATTGAGTTCTTTGCGCTCGTTGAGGAGGATCTAACTGGAAGGAAGTACAACAGAACCGAGCTCATGAAGGTGCACGACAAGAATGTCAGGATCGAGCAACTCAATGAGGCCGCCTTTAAGCCTGGCCTCAGTTATCTGCTCCAATTTAAGGTTGCTTACCAGGACGAGACACCCGTTGAGGACGGCGGCCCTGAGCTTGAATTGCGTTATGGAGTTCCAGGCCGCACGTTGGAGAGGCTCAAACTGCGACCGATTGGCGGTTTGGCCGAGAGTCTCATTGAGATCCCTCGGAAGGTTCCCTCATCTCAATCTGCAGAGAAACTGGTGGCGCCATCGCTCATAGAGCTGCAGATTACTTACCGGGGCCAGGTGCACTACTTGAACCCGCTCACCCCTTTCATCTCCGATAGCCAACAGTATATGAAGATCAGCCTACCTCAGCTGGAAACAGCAGGCAGCCACCAGCAGAGGGGCCAATCCTCAAGGACGGGCAAAATACAGGTGCCAAGTGTCAGCGTTAACGACGATCTCAGAATAAAAGTGCGAGCGACCGAAGGCATGCAACAGGTTACCTGTCAGGGATTGGCCAGAGGCGATATCATTTGGGCGCTGAGTCCCGACGCCAAGAACAGAACTGAATTCGAGTTTGAGGTCAAGATTGACCAAAGAATGGCCCCAGAGGCAATGATCATGTGCTATTACATTAGGACAGAGAACAAGGAGATGATCGCGGACGTAATCAGGGTCCCCGTTAGCGGACAGGTGAGGAATATAGTGAAAATCAGCACGAGCCGCGAGGAGGCAAAGCCGGGTCAAGAGGTGGAGGTTGGCATTTTCACCAAACCAAACTCGGTAGTTGGAGTGCTGGGTATTGACCAGTCTGTATTGCTGCTAAAATCAGGCAACGACATAAGCAAGAGCGATCTAGCCGAGGACGCAAATCTCTACGGTGGCTCAACGGCGGCACAGGTAGAGCGAGCTCGAAATGCGGGCAGCCTTTTTGAATCAGCGGACGTTGTAGTTTTAAGCAATAATTTGATTTACAACGGGCTTGGCTTTCGAGAGGGCCGATTGCTCTACATGAACGCCGCCTTTGGTTCGAGCGAAAGTCCAGTAGCAGCATACCGAAGTATTGCTCTAGATTCGATTATCTTGGAGCACGAGCTTACACCGCCCGAATTTCATATCAAGAGGCCAAAGGAGGAGCCGGCCGTGATTAGGAGCTTGTTTCCCGAAACTTGGCTTTGGGAAAACGCAACCGCGGGCGCCGATGGAACTGTCCGATTCAAATCCAAAATACCGGATTCAATTACATCCTGGGTGCTAAGCGCCTTCTCAATCAACGAAAACTTTGGCCTCGGCCTGTCAACCGGCAAGACCTCGGTTCGCGTGTTCAGGCTATTTTTCATCAAACTGAACCTACCCTATTCAATTATAAGAGGCGAAACGGTGAGCATTCAGGCAATTGTGTTCAATTACTCTAAGCGACCAACTGCTGCAAAGGTGACACTCGAGAACGCAAACGGCGACTTTGAGTTTGTCGAGGCCGCCAACAATGTGGAGGATGAGCAGCACAGGTCTGAGAGTGCAGAGTCAAAACTGATCCGAGTTCCAGCCGAGGATGGAGCCGCCGTTTCCTTTCTCATAAGACCGCGCAAGTTGGGCCCCATCGACATTCGCGTCACCGCTCAGGGCGAGCTAGCTCGCGACGGATTGGTGCAAAAGTTGCTCGTCAAACCTGAGGGACAAACACAACATCTCAACAAGGCGCTCCTAATCAATCTTCCCGCTCCGCAGTCGACCCTGACGAGGAACTTTTCCATTGAGGTGCCCGCAAATGCGGTTGCTGGTTCACAAAAGGTGTTCGTGTCAGCTGTCGGAGACATTTTGGGCGCTGGCCTGAGCAACGTGGACGATTTGCTTCGCTTACCCTATGGCTGCGGCGAGCAGAACATGATAAATCTAGTTCCAAACATTGTTATCCTAAACTATCTCCAAAACAGCAAGCGATTGCGCGAAAGTCAACGTGCAAAAGCCGTTAAAAACATTGAGGCAGGGTACCAGAGACAACTGAACTACAAGCGCACTGACGGATCCTTTAGCGCCTTTGGGAACAGCGACCAGAACGGAAGCGTATGGCTCACCGCCTACGTGCTTAAGTCTCTGCAGCAGGCAAAGTCCATCATAACGGTGGACGAGAAGGTGATCAGAAGGGCGGCCAACTTCATCGCCCGTTTTGCGCGTCCCGATGGAAGCATCGAGGAGGTGGGCATGTTGCACAACAAGCAATTGCAATCGTTTGCGGCCGACCAAAACTCAGCCTACCTGACCGCTTACTGCATGATCGCTCTCCTCCAGAGGCCGATTGCAGCGGACTCTGACGCGCCAGCTCCAGTGCCGTTGGACGAGGTTCTCGAGCGAGGATTGAACTTTTTGGAACGCCAACTGGAGGAGCTAGTGGCGGCTGATAGTGTCTACGAGCTGGCCATTATCAGCTACGCTCTTCACTTGGCAAACCGACCTGCAGCCGCCGACCGAGCCTACGAGCAACTCTGGACTAGGGCGCGCGAGGAACGCGAGCTTGTCTGGTGGGAATCAGGCAAGAGCTTGAAAGCTGGTGGCGATGATAACGAAAAATTGCTTGCAAACGAGGGATCCATTGAGCGTGAGTTTGAGACAATTGGAAGGACGAGCACGTCTACAACTCCTCCACCGCCGCCACCCCTCAAGCCGCTGCCTGTGAACACAAAACACTCGGCTCACCTGTTTATACCCGACAGCTTATCCATCGAAATGACCTCCTTGGCACTGCTGACCATCGTGCGCAGGGGCGAACTTGACAGGGCTCTACCTGTGGTGAGGTGGCTAATTAGCCAGCAGAACTCAAACGGTGGCTTTGCGTCGACTCAAGACACTGTGTTGGCAATCGAGGCTTTGGCTGCCTTTGCAGGCGCGAGCGCAGCCTCAAAGGCGGCGCCCTCGATCGACATGGAGCTCGTCTATCCGAGAGTTGGCCGCCAGAGGACGGACATAAGGCGCAACAGTGTTGATCAATTGCTCATAACAGGCTCTAACGCGCTTGTAAATCAACAAATCAGGCTACCAGACAACATAACCTGGGTTCAGCTCCAGGCAACCGGCTCTGGCGCTGCGGTTGTGCAAATATCATGGCAATACAATCTGCTAGTCTCGGCCGAGCAGCCCGCCTTTTATTTGAGTCCAATTTTGGATAAAACTTCAAACATCAACTACTTGCAGCTAAGTATTTGCACCTTCTACAAAGCAGGAGACTCGAGCAACATGGCTGTTATGGAGGTGGAGCTTCCGTCTGGTTATGTGGCCGACGTTGAGGCTCTGCCTGGTCTTACACGCCACAAGGACGTCAAGCGAATCGACACCTCCGACGGCGACACAAAGGTGCAAATCTATCTCGACAAAGTTAGCCGAGAGGAACTTTGTGTGACGGTTCCAGCGCATCGCACGAGCAAGGTGAGCGGAAACAAGCCAGTGCCGGTCAGCATCTACGACTACTACAACCGCCAGCAAGCAGCTCGAATCTTCTACGAACCCCAGCAAGCGAGCTCGTGCGATATCTGCGACCAAGATTCATGTGGCGACTCTTGCTTTAAAAAACCGAGAAAGTCTGATAGGTTGGTTTCATTGCACGAACAACGAAAGATTTCGAACCAACAAATGAAGCAAATGAGCGCAAATCTAACTAACAGCAGCGGCAAAAACTCGTCGCCGGCGATCCAACTGTTGCCATTGGCTCCTATCTTCATGACACTCATGTCGGTCACCAGAGGCTTGATCAATACCTGATCGCGTGGAAAAGGCTTAGCTCGCAACTTGAGTCGATCTTGTGAATGAGCCTTAGAGCGGTAGCTCCGGAATCTCTAGATCAACCGAGTGGAACCTCTCGCGGCTTGATTTGTTCCCAAAGAGAGAGGATAGAAGCGAGCGGGTTGGCGGCTCGATGGCGCTACTCTGCTCGCGATTTTGATCGCTGTCCATCAAACGTCTTGCGAGGATAACACCTAGAATTAAGCCGCTCGTGAAAGCTAACACTAGAACGAGGATCAAACCGAAAGTTTTGAGCTCATATTGGAAGAACTCAAATGTTGGTCTGGCGTCCATTTTGTCCAGCCGAATTGAATCCAATGCAGCACTGCTATCGATGTAAGCCTCTCTTGGCTCGTAATGCCAGATAGTGGAATCATCATCTGCTCCCTTGGTTGAAACAAGAGCCGAGCGATGGACACTTTTCGTAGCCTCGGCCAAGGTTAGAGAGTTGAAGGTGCAACTGAGTCTTGTATGATTCACTAGGCTCCCATCTGCGAGTTTCTTGATGAACTTGCTCTCCAGATAGTCGAATGATCTGCACCAAGGCTTCAGTCCGATTGTCTGAGAGAAGCAAAGCTTTGCACAGGCCTCGACGCTTGAAGTGGATGCAGAAACTTGACTGTTCTCCAGCCAACCGAGCTCGCGTCTCTCTTCTGGCGGCAGCTGCTCAGTCAGAGGATCCTGAACAATGTCTAAACTCGATTGGAGACTGACCCCGTAGACTCGCTCGAATAGCATAGTGTAAATAAACTCAAATACCTGCAGGCTAACCTTCAGTTCTGTTGTTTCTCGACCTTGAGTAGCGTTACCGTTGGTTTTTATGCTCCTCTTAGCCCATTTGGGTCGCGCGAGCATGCACAATCCATTTTTGCTCAACTTGCTTGGCCCAAGCGAACCCTTTAGCTCGTCCGCGAGCGTTGTTGTGGCCAAGTTAAGGTAACCGAAAGTGGCGCACCAAGACCCCATACTCTGTTTCTGCTCTTCTGAGGCCACATCTGTTGGATCACCCATTTGGGTGGCGCCACTGGCTAAGGAAACCGGCCGAGTCCAAGGATCTCGCTTCAGCCACTGAACGCTCTTCTTCAAACACATTTCGGCGCATTGCTCCTCACTATCAACAGGCCTGAGGGCTGATATCTTTAGGTTTCTAGTCACAAGGGTGGGAGATTTGAACATTTCCATGGCAAACTTGTTGTATATGCGACATCTTCTTTCCACTCGCAACTCTACCGAGACACGAGATTGCGCCGATGAGGCGTCACCAGCTTCGCCTGATTCAACCGCCTTTGGTCTCTCCACCAAAATAGAGCCTCGTCTCTTCCCCTGAGATTTTAACTCCGAAACTTGGGCCTCGATTTGGGTCAAGAACTCTGCGTCCCTGAACTCAATCTCGGACACTAAACACTCGACTGATCGGCCGTCGGTGCAAACTGAAAAGGATTTGCACGTCAAGTTGGCCATACAACTCGAATGGCACAACTCCAAGCTCATGCCTGAATTGATTGCAGGCGATGCATCCGTGGAAGTTGCATCGGGTAATATTTTGGGCTCGACAACTCTCCCATTGCTCTTAGACAATCCGAGACCATTTAGAATCGAGTGGTCTCTCTGTGAATTCGCGTGTGGTTCGTGCTGAGAAGCCGACCATTTGTCGGCCAACAAATCGAGCCTATCAATCTTGAAACTCAACTCAACTACCCGCCCGCTGCCAGTCATCTGCACCATGGGCAGGCTCAATGTTTTTGACTTGAAATCAGTGTAGAACGTTTTCCACACCTCAATCGATGGCTTGAATTTGGGGTCAGCCACGAAGTCGATTCTAAGGATCGTGCACGGTTTGTTATCCTTTGATGAGATCGTGAAAACGTTCGAGTCTACAATGGTTGAGTCAGTGTCAGATTTCAGTTTTGGTCTTGTATCCAAAAGGCAACGCTGGGAACAGTAAGTAAACAACAGAGGCCCGAGTCTTCGCAATTTTGCCGCCTTCCAAAAACAGTCCTCATAGGAACTGGCATCAACTGCATCCACACTGACAAAAGGCATTCCAGTTCCTACCTTGACTGCCTCTTGTAGCTCAAACTCTCGGTTACTCAGGCGAAAATTGAAACCAATGAATATTTGTCCCTCCTCGGATATTCTAAGTTGCGATTCCAAGTCATGGATCTGTAAGGCACTTAAATGGGAGCCACCAGTCAAAGCTCTTGCTAATGCTTTGTTTCTAACATGGCCATTCTTGATCATGCTCATGATTTCCTCTGTCGGCTTGCCCTTCTCTCCGCTCAGGTAACTAATGTCAAAATTAACCAACGACTGATCATTCACAGACAACTGGGGTCCGCCGTTAGTGCATTGATCCCCCAAAGAGAACAGCTCATCTTGGCGGTCGCCATTTGGCGCATCCGAGAGATGCCACCTGAAGTCGAAAATCTCCACCTTGTACAACATTTTGTTGCGCTGTAAGACATCAATCCGCAACAAGGGTCCGATTCGGCTTTCTCCAATAGCGGCTGCTCCATCCTTGGCTTTACCCGATTCGAGAGCCGAAAAATGGTAGACGAGAGTGAAAGCGGAGGAATCGTTGGTGACAGAGGAGAGTCGCTGACCAAAGGTATCAGGTGGGAAGAGGTTGGCAGGTAGTCTGTCGCTCACCAGCTCGAACGACACCGTCTCCATTCCCCGGATCATTCTGGCGCCAATCTCGACGAGTTTGTCGAATGGCACCACTGGCTCGTAGGGGCTTCCCCCAAGTTGGTCCTGTATTGAGCTAGCAATGCATGAAATCGGCTGCTCGCTTGCGCTAACCTGACGCCCAGCCAACATCGCATCTTCCACCACACTTAGCTTGAGCGTCTTGTGCTGATGAATGTTGAACATCCGCCTCTTGTTCAGATCATAAATAGTCACCGAATAGTCTGTTTGGCTTAGAGGTTCACCATCCTGTTGTTTCATCGAATCTCGGCGCAAAACGTTCATGTAGCCGTCATAGGCAACAAAGTAATCGTTCAACATTTCAACATCATCCGCGAACCAAATCCTGTGCACCTGAGCCCGAAACGAGACCACACGAGGCATCTCCAGCTGCTTGCTCATAGTTGGCTGCAGCCTCCTGCCGCAACCAACGCCAACCGGAAGAGAGAACACGCTTTCACTGTCGCCCTGGCTCAGGTAAAATCGCTCCTCGATTGGCTCAATGCTATAGTAGTCGATCACAAACTCGAACCCTTTTGGTAGGACTAGCCTAACTCTCATCGGCAAGTCGAGTTTATTCCAGTGGGCGCTGGTCTTTCCATAGTAAAAGTTCAACTCCAATGGAGACTTGGTACTGCCAAAGTTGAAGGGCAACTTGTAGCGAAGAGTCTTGTAGTTTCGTATCACCTGTCTATCGTCTGGTATTAGGACTAAATTGTTCCTGTTTAATTCAGAGATGAAGAGGAATCTTCCAACTCCAATCAGGTAATCAGGTAGTCCGTCCTTGTGTTCCAGCCAACTTCTGCCGCCAAAATAGTCGCGGACACTCGACGAATAGCCAAATAAATCGCCGGCCAACGTTGCCGAATCCTCTGGCTGGCAACCATTGGAAAGACTTCCCTTCACCACCTTGACTAGTCGATTTGCAGAGTTCGAATGAAAATGGTAGTCGAACTCTTGGCTCTCCTTTGACAAATCTTCATAATCAAACGCCAATAACGTCAATCGCGACCTCTGGCGAACTTGAGAGTAGGATTCCCTCGAGAACACCTCGCGTATGACCTTGAACGGGGAGTCTGACGAGGGTCTGATGGACCTAATTCTGGCCTCAAACTGGAGACCCGGGGCATCAAGAGGAGACTGGCCTTGGTCAGCGTCATCTGCTCGAACGGCTCGAGTCCATAAAAGTGAGACTGTCAGCCAAATAAAAATGATTTGCTGTTTGACGTTCATTGCGAAAGGATCTTAATCTGGCAGATTTGTTACGAGCGATCAGATCCATTCATGCAGGTGACAGGGTGCTGTCAGTGGAAGAGGAAGTGTAAATGGACGGGAGGTGAAGCTTATCTGATTCAGCACTCAGCTGAGCCATTCAGAGTTTGTTCGTTGCATGGGCTTTGGCCAAGATTTGATCCCATTATGGTTGAGCTAGAGAGCTCCGCATTCGTGACGGGCGAACCTAAAACTGGAGGATCTAAGTGGAGGCGACAGCTCCAGAGGAGTGGACACAACAACCTGAGCTAATACGCCAGTTAGACAGTACACCTGCGCGTAGAATGCCTCGATTGACCTTGGGTTCAATTTGCCCACTAGGAGAGTGAATGAGGAGGCCAATTTCAGCGGGGGGGGGGCAGCCTTTATTCAACAATGCAGGGTAAGGAGGATGAGCCACTAGTGGCGTAGATCAGCGCGGATGCTCGCCTCGAGTTGCTGGCGAGGCTGGGCTCCGTTCAAGCGGTTTGAGGATTGGCTTGGATGCCGGCTGCCGGCGCTCGTGTCGCCCTGAAAGGAGCTCTGGTCCGGGAGTGTGTTGCTCGTTTGCAACAGACCCGGCGCCCCGCAATCCTCGTCCTCGTCAAGGAAGTTGCCACTGCTTCCAAAATGGCGATGTGCAACGCCAAGTGGCGGCGGCAAGGGATGCTGCTGCGACATTGAACCCACTCCCATCTGGAGCTGCCCTTTCGATTGGGGGCCACCGGCCGCCAGTTGGGTTGCCCTCTGGTCGGCGGCCGGACCAACTCGGCTTGCTGCGGCCAACACTGCGGCCGCAACAGCAGGACTTACTGGCCCAAATATGGGGCCAGTCTGTGGGAATAGAAAGCAGGTTAAAATTTGATTGTCACTTCGTTCATCATGTTCAGTTTGTAGAGCAACAAGCGGCTTTTTCTGGTTATCATTCAACCATAAGGCAGTTAAATTTGGCAATTGGGCCATCGAGCAGGGCAGGTGGCGCAGGTAATTGTTCGCTAAATTAAGTACGCGCAACTCTCTGAGCTGGCCGATCTCCTCGGGTAAGCAGAGCAGATTGTTGCTGGCAACGTTCAATATTCGGATGCTCCTGCATTTGCCAATTGTTGGCGGCAGTCTAGTTAGCGCGTTCACGTCGGCCAACAGGATTTTAAGATCCTCGAGTCGGCCGATGGATGGAGGCAGCGATTGGATTCGGTTGTTGCTCACAACCAGCTCTTCAAGCTGGCCCAGGCTGTTTGGTTGGCCGATGGGGGGGGGGAGGGACGTTTGGGTTAGTTGTTGGTGCTGCCAGTCGATGGTTGGTGGGCGAAAAAAGAGGGAAGGCGGAAGAGAAATACACTCTCGCTGAGCGTCCGCTTACCTGCCAATCTCTGCGGGAAGATCAACCATTTCGTTGTCGTCTAACTTGAGCGAGGTTAATTGGACTAGATTGCAGAGTGAATTAGGCAGGTGTTCAATGTTGTTGCTCGATAGGATTAAATCGCGCATCTTTAGGCACCTAAAAGCGTCGGCATCAACGTGGCTAATGTTGTTCTTGCTTACATCTAGATACTCTAGCTGTTGGAGCTTTCCCAAAAAGTCGGGCAACTGTTGGATCTGGTTCTGGTCAAGCCAAAGCTCTTGTAGGGAGCTAATGTTGCCCAAAACCTCAGGCACATTTAGTATATCATTCTGGCCCAAATCAAGCCTCTTAAGTTTCACCAAACGGGCCATTGATTTGGGCAAAGTTTTGAGATCGTTCTCGCGCATTTCAAGAACTCGCAACTCGACCAAGCGGCCCACATTTGTTGGTATAAAATCCAAATACGTATCGTTCAAATACAGTTCCTTCAAGCGCGATAGATGCAATAATCCGTCCGTTAATTTTCCGAGCGGATTCACAGACAAATCGAGCGATTGTAGCTGACGGCAGCGCTTAATTTCGTCCGGCACTAAGCTTATGTGATTCTTTGAGGCGTTCAAGTGCTCTAATTGTGCCAGATTGCCGATGGCGCCCGGAATGGATTGGATGTCGTTGTCAGCCAGATGGAGGCGCTTGAGTTGTTTGCAGTGGGCAAACAGGTTGCGCGGCAACTCTTGGATGCTGTTGGACTCGAGGCAGAGCTCCTCAAGCTGGCGCTCGTAGGTGTAGATGAAACTTGGGATTTCGCTAAGCTTTTGGTGGCTAAAGTCGAGCCGACAACACCTAGCGTCCTGGCTGAAGCTGCTGCCCCGTTTCTCGGCCGCCGCCGCCGCCGCCGCCTGCTGCTGCTGTTCCAGCTCCGCCTCGGCCGACCCTCGGGCTTGGCCAGCGCGGCCAGCGGTCCCCTTGGCCGCCAAGTGGCCGGCTTGCTCGCGCAAACTGGCCGCCGACGAGGAGGAGGAGGCGGCGGACGAGGGCCCACAGCAGCAAGCTCGCATACTGTTGGCCAGGGTGAACGTCATTCCCGTTGGCCGGAGCCGAAGTGGAGGAAGCCGGCCGCGCGCGCAATGAGCGCGCCCTCCTGGCCCCAAATCCCGCCGAGTCCGATTGGGGCGCTCAGCCGCTCGCTGGCATTCGGCCGCCGCTACCTGCTTAGCGAGATGGAGAGAGAGAGAGAGAGAGAGTGCGATTAGATAATGGCTGTCAGGCGCCAACAGAGAGCGCTGTTTGCTTTGCCATTGGCGTCCCACTCAATGCTCCCAAAAGTCTCGCCATCAATAACTTGCGCTAGTTTGCTTGGGCATCCCGCCGTCGGACGTGAGTGCTCAGCCGGCCGGCCGGCCAATCAGACTAAGAGCTGACTCGCTTTTGATGGATTGTTCGGCGAGCGGCGCCCAACTTACACTGCCGGGCCCGAAATGCAACAAACAACCCAATTTCAGGTTCCGAAAATAACCCCGTTAGTCGGTGCAAAGATTCAGCCCTCGATGGCGGCGCTCGATGGACAGCCCAAGGCGCCTGTGTTCAATTAGCACCTCAGGGGCGCGAACGAGCTCCCAAGGAGCAAAGCGGCCACCAATCCAACCGCCGCTACATTTTCCTCTCTCCTCACCGCTAGTTTTGCAACCACAGCTCGCGTCCTTCTCGGCCGGCTTTGGCTCGACTGGCACTGGCACTGGCTGCTCTAGTTGCCGCTTTCCTCGGGCTCAATGGCCAGTTGGCGGCGGATCAGCCTCTCAAGCGGCGAGCTCGGCCAACGAGAGAAGGGCGACACAAGTGCGGCTAGCAGCGGCGGCGCCACCTCCCCCTCCCCCCTTGGTGCCCAACTGAGCTCATCGGTGCTTGAGATGACGAAAATTTCCATAGAAGGAGGGCCAGGCTAGCTTGTGCCGCCGAGAGGGCAAACTGGTCGCCCCCAATGACGTTTGCTCCCTCAATTGAGCCAACCAAGTGGCAGTAACTTGCAGGCAGGGCGGGTGGTCCAATTGCTCGCCCTTGCCCTCAACTCCGAGCAGTCGAGCAATTTAAAACTCTGACCGCCCTTATTATAAACACAAAACCGAAACTTGCGCCGGATGCTAACTCTCTCGCTGCAACAGCAGCACCAATATAAAGCCACCCAAAGCTCAGAGCTTAAACTCGAGGCGCCAAAACAAAACCGCCGAGCAAAATTCTACTCACCTTTTGGGCTTGTGGCGCCAAACTAAGGCTGCCCGCTTGCTTGCAAAATCCAAAACTTGGAAGCTAAACACTGGCCTTGCCAGGTTTTGCTCACAAAACTCTGCTCTCGTCTGAGGCTCTATATGGGCGCGCGATGGGCTTTGCTTGGACTTGGAACTTGCGGCTTCCTCTTTTGCGCCCGCCAACTCCTGTTCTACTCGGCTAACTCTAATCTAATCGAATGAAATGGCCGCCGCTTGCATCCGGCCAGGACAGGGGCGCCAGTTTGGGGCCCAAAAAGTTTAGGGCCAGCGGGCGGGCGACTGCGCAGGAGAGTTGAGCGCGCCTTTGGCCGCGAGCGTCGCCGCGGCGCTCGCTCGCTCACTCGCCCGCCGGCGCCCGAATTGGCCGGCCACTCTGGCCAAGACGGCGCGGCGAGCGGCTAAACGCTGTCGCCGCCGCCGCCGCCGCTGGTGCTGCCACCAAAGCCGGCCCTCCCACGAGAGCCGTTCAAGTCCTTCCAGCTGGCGCGAGGGGTTGGCCAAGCAAGCACTCTAAGTAAACAAGAGCAGCCCGTCGTCCGGCGCCACCACCTCTACTCGGAGCCTCTCGAGCGAGCGAGCTAGCGCCTAGCTCCAATCTAGCGCCAGCCAAGCGGCAGCGCCCCCTCGGCGGGAGCCTAATTTCTATTGGCCCGGCCGGAGCTTCCCGCCGCCGCCGCCGCCGCCGCCGCCGCCGCCACTGCCACTGCCACTGCCACTGCCACTGCCACTGCCGCTGCCGCTGCCGCCGGCCGGAATTCAAAGCGCTGCCTGTCAACAAATTAAAGTGAGCAGCAGCCAGCTAGGCCGGCGCCAACCACGATTATTTGATTAATTCCCGCCGGCTAGTTAGCCTGCCGGCGCTTCATTGATTGATGCCCTGCCTATGGTGGCCCCAAATGGGAAGCCAGTTAGCTCGCTGGCTGAGGGCCGATGGGGCGGGAGAGCGAAATTTGTCACTGCAAGCGCAATCCGCCCAGCAAACAACTGGCAACACTTGGCCTCCAACTGGCCGGCCCATCAAACTGCCTTTGGCGCCCAATTTCAATGGTCAGCTCTGATTAATTCAGAGCCCACTAGCTGAGACAGTGGCGGCGCTGGATTGGCATTGCGGCAACCAACCCTCGTGGGTGGA
>Ga0209372_1000189_pt1 | contig 44628 bp, 20 predicted proteins | sample AgamicAtPe_FD_187170 | JGI IMG/M metagenome (GOLD analysis project Ga0209372, IMG submission 187170) | Agave microbial communities from Guanajuato, Mexico - At.P.e (SPAdes) (version 2) | ecosystem: Host-associated > Plants > Phyllosphere > Phylloplane/Leaf | place: Guanajuato, Mexico | collected... | reverse complement strand
TATCGAGAGCACCACAACAAACAGAAATGCGGCAGCAATCGAGCAAAACAAGTTTATTCAGCTTGAACGCCAACATAAACGGAAGTTCGAGCGAAAGCCCACTCTAAACTCGTGCTTAATTCACCCTCTCGTCCATATTGGTTGGAAATAAGACTCCGGCCCGCTATACTAATCATAAATCCTCAGTTGCAGGAAGTTGATGGTGAGTATGCTCGGGTTTTTGTGAAACTTGTTGCCAAATTCCTCCTGATCGCAGTAAGAATAGGGAGCTTGACCAACATAGACCGTCGGCCTGTAGTGCCCGCTAAGCTTGACCAAAGAAACATTAGTGGCACAATGCACATCCCATCTCATACCTTCTACCTGCACGCGCGTCTTAACCTTTGCTGCCAGCTCCTTGGCGCCAGAATTGAACCAAATCTGGGTTAAGCTGCACGCTGAGCTCAGCTCGAGAAACATCATATCGCCCGTCCTATTCGAAACTAGTGCGTCCGCCTCTAATGGAGCGTACAGCCCCAAAGTTGGCGTTGACACTGCGTCGATTTTGATGTAGCCGACGAGCCTTGCACTGGCATCTATATGTTTGGATGTTAAAGGTGGCATTATATAAATTTCAGGTACAGAGTAATTACTATACATTGTATAGGTAGGAATAATTGGTTGTTCATATCTCTGAATTGGAGCTGAAGATAGTTCTGCGATTGGACTTGCATAACTGCTTGGTCCTACCTCGTGTTTTGAGTGTATATTCAATACCTCTTTATTGGTGAGAGTGTATTCGTCTGGCCTGAGCCGCAAGGCTGCGCATTTCGTTCTTGCCATTTTTTCGGGAGTCTCTTCGCTCGCTTGTTCGCTTGTTGACAGCAATTTGGCCAAAACTACGAGCGTAATCGGTGCTAACAAAAGAACAAGTATCAATAAGACGATGCGACCATTTCCGCTCATTGCCAGGACCTTTAACCTTAACCGCGCGCTCTGCTCGGTGAACAGATTTCCACCGAACAGATCCAGTCCTTGGAAGACACTCATCGACCCCATTTCAGCTTGTTATGATTAACTCAACTTGGTTTGTGCTCGAATGTGGAGCAAAGATTGAGAGGTTTGCGCTGTATCGAAGACTTACAGGGACTAGAATACGAACGCCATATATATATAAACTATATATACTCGCGCCGCACAACCAGACATCAGCCCATTTCATTCTTGCGTATCTGTTGCTAGCAAATGAGATGCACACTTTGCAAGATCCAATCCTGGGGCGTCGAGTGTCATTAACTCGAGGTCATTTGCATGTCTCTCCCGTCCTGTTAAAAATGTTTTGGCTTTATATTTTTATTTGTTTTGGTCGTGAGTATGTTTCCACGACTAAAATAAATAAACAGTAACGGGCATCTGCTCATGAAGTTCGATCCTCCGTTTGATTCACAAAAGTTTGTCACTAACACAAATGTGGTCAGAATCACCACTCATGTGGATTGAAAGCAAAATAAGCTCAACTGTCAGGTGAATGTTATTCCTTCCAGCTAGCAGTAGGAGGATGGAATACTGAAAAGTCCCCGTGCTGAGAGCTCCGGATTTCCATTCATCCCAAATTCGATTACGTTAACAACAAGTTCCAAGTTCCAAGTCCTAGATCAGATAGTGATTCTTATCCTCTGTTTAACAACCGTAACTCTTAGACAGTGAACAGGCGTAATGTCTATCTACTGTGCGCGTAATCGACGGGTACCGGATGTAGTAAAAGCTTATTCTTTTGTTTATTCTTGTGTTGCCACCTTCAGGTCCAGCTGAATGTCTGCTGTCGTCACTTGAGTCTGGTTCGATTTCAAGACCAAGTAGAGAGAAATTTTCGCACAATTTGCACCCAAATCCAACCGCAACCCACTCTCGGTCTGTCGAACCCTCGCTCGTGGCAGCGTTAAGAGCAGATACCTCGCAAAAGGATCCACCTTGTCTGGTCCAGTCAGATAGGAGAGTTAGCCGCTGAAATTTGCGATTGCCTTGAGATCGGGCGATACAAGATTTTGCTGACTCGGCCAGCTAGTAGCATGCTCCAGTTCTAACAATTTTCAGATGTTCTCTCCGCTCTTCGTGTAGCGGATCAGGACGAGTCTTGGGAGTGATACTGCAGCAGCCAAGCACATAATCGTCCGAAACAATTTGTAACGGGAAGCCTCCGTGACTTTTACCATATTAAAATTGATTAGTTTTAACTGTTAAAAAGACGAGCCACCTCTCGGTCAAATCCTCTCTGAGTGGATTGGGAAAAATCGCGTCAGCTATTAAATCCAAACAAAGCAATTGCAGACAACAGATATTCAGAAACTTCAGCCATTAACTGCACTCTCCGACCACAAGGAACAAAGTTTGTTTATTTCTGGGGAACGGGACCGATCGCCATAGACCTCTGGAGTTCTAGGGGCGCTGCTTGAGTTCATTGGGCTCGTAGTGGTCGTCTATAACTCCAGATGCGTTGTCCTGTCTACCTGTTGGCGCGCTAATGGAGCCTCACTCGTCAGTCTGAGTGCGCGATTGTGATTGCTGCTGGCCAGCCACCCGACGCTCCACCAGCGCTGCTCTCATGTCTGGGGCCAGCTTAGGCTGAGCCGCTCGCTGCTGGTCGTTTTACTATTTCCCAGATTCTTCTTCCATCTCTCTGCGGTTTTCTTGATCTTGAAGTTTGCTTCAACTTCAAGAGGAGCTTAAAAGAAGGAAGCGAGAGAAGCTGAAGAAGAAAACTGAAGAATCCAGAACTAGTAAATCAATTCAGGAGCTCGTGGCGACCATGAGTACAATCGAAGGTGGTTAGAATTGAATGATATAATAGAGGCGGCTTTGGACGGAGTAATCATTAATTTAAAAAAACGGCAACACGACACCAATAGTCAGGAGAGTTCGAACAAGAGATTACGGCCAGATTCCATTACCGAAGGAGATGAGCAATCAACAAAACGGGATCCAGATTCAAAGTCCCCCCAGCGACAGCAATCATCAACTTCTCCTCCCACACGAGCTAGCATTAAAAGGAACGCTCTTTGGCCGGAACTCGATGATTCCTCTAACGAACAATCTTGACCAAAACATCTTGCTTCTATTGTCGTATTCTCTTTCGAACACTCTCACTCGTCTCACAACTTTGCCTATAGGAGATCGACTACACCATGGAAAGCAGGTCGTCGCGTCGCTCTTTGAAGAATTGCTCCTCTATTTCTTCCACTATCAGGAGGAGCTCGATCTCGTTTTGCGGCTTGTGGCTCGCCAGCTGTGTTTTCTAAACTACTCGGCTCGTAGTTAGCTACCTCAAGACCGAAAGAAATTCAAGCAGAATTCATGCCGCAAGCGAGCAAGTTGCGGCTGGACTGGAGTCCAAGTGCGAGGTCGTTTCGTAGAGAATCGTGGTGAGGTTTGCCCATTTCTTGCACGTATTTTTGCGCATTAGCTCGAGCACTTCTCGGTCTGGTGGGAGGGTCGAGCTGCAGTCGACGACTTCCATTCAGCTCATCTATGAGAAACCAGACAACGACCTATTTCTGAATGCAGTTTGAGAGGCTCCAGTGCTGATGCGATTGAGTCTCGATACGACTGTTTGGTCTATTTGTTCATTAAACATGTGTTCCATCGTGCAAGCTACTGTATCGTACCCTCTCGTTCGCCCTGTGGTTGAGCGGCTTAACCTGAGCCTGATTGAAAGAAGAAAGAGGAACGCAACTGGGAACCAAATCCAGTCCGAGAGGCCAAGAACAGAAACGCACAGAACAGATTCTCTGGTCCGCTACCTAGCAATGCAAGGCGAGCACGCCCATCAGCAGCAATATCCCGCCAATCTCAACGTTTTGCGTTTCTATCACACCTTTAAAATTTGATAGAGTTATGTATAACGCGGCCTTGCTCACATCGTACTGACACTTAACTGTGACTCCTTCATAAGGGTAGTCGCTTTTGGACTCAACACCCGGCAAGGTATTGATGCCTAAGATCGGAGTTCCCCCAGAGCAACCTCCACTATACTTCGAGCAGTCAATCAGATTCTGGGCGCTTAAATCCTGAAGATCTGTGCAAAACGCTCGCTTTGAAGCCCCTTCAATAGCATCAATTTTTGAGGGTTATTTGGCGGCCAATTGGTTGAATATGTCTTTGTGAAAATATGCTTCAATTAGGAGGAACTTACGGCAGCAAAAGCCCACCCCGCGTTGCACGAAGAACCTGGAGGTGTTATTGTTTGTTTGATATTCAACTTGGTCTGAAATGAGCTTCCGATGGACCAACCTCGATCTTTCGCGGAAGTTACGACACCAGGTTAGTTGCGCCAGTCAAAGTTTCGCGGAGCGAACCCGCAGAGCACCAATGCGAAAATCTTGCCCGACTTCATCTGCCGGTTACTCGAACTAGTTGCGCTTTCTTCGCTACAGGAAAGGTGGACGCTAGAATCTGGCTCAGTTTTTGACGCGAACTGAGCGACAATCGTGTGAGCAGATTGGCAGCTGCAGTCAGGGGAGTCGATTTGCACAATCGAGGGTCCAACACGAATCGTCCCTACTTGTTCCAATCGGCTCCTCGGTGGGGAGGTCGATTCACATGAAGGCTGAATTCGAGCATAACGTAGTAGGCTGTTTGACTTTCGAACATATGGATTGGCATGGAAACCTCAGCTCAGGCTCGTGCTCTGACTCGGATTGTGCTGGCCGATTTTGAGGATGTTAAGGTGAACAGAGCTACTGAAGCAACGAGCCCACTGCAGTCTGTTCGGAGGCAAGTGTCTCCTATCAACAGGACGATCTACTCCCGTTGTTTCATCGCAGCGTGTTGGAGGGGCGAATCGGCCAGTATGAATAGGATCAGCGAATGGCTGCAGCGTAGCCATAGAGAGCCAACACAAAAACGCTCAAGCTAGACATAGACAACTAACCCGAAAGTATCCCCATCAAACTACTCTGAATGTCACTACCATGCAGTTGTTTTATCGGTTCAGAATGACCTAAGCACGCAACTCTGAAATTTAAGCCCGATTGTCTAGTCCTGCAAACCGGCCTTACCTATTAGAGGAGTGTCGTGTAGCCACAGGCAAAATTGGGCGATATCTGAAAAGTCATGCGGTCCCGTTAAATTATATATATATAATCGATATATTATCCAGGCCGAGACTAGTTGGATGAGATCGATTCTTTGTTCGAAGATGCCGAGTTGTCGGCTCCTAGAAACTAAATGCGAACGCTAGACAATCAGAAGCCGATCAAAATCATTCTCTCGGAGGAGGAATTTAATTCTCTCGACAACAACAAAAAGCGAGCTGACTGACCATCGGAATCCTTTTACCTGTGTTTTGCGTGCGCTCAAGTTGGCGCAACTTCTCGTCTCCATGTCGTTTTTCCAATAATGTGGTCAGTCAAACTTGTGCCATGAGCTTGAGGTTTCGGGTTGAGTTTCGAGATTCGAACGCCCGATTTAGACTAGAATGACACTTATGTAATGCAACCCACGCGAATGATAGAGGGAACCGAACTTATCCGCTGTAAACGGCGAAGAAACCCCTAGGAAGACTGGCCCAGTCACCATGCTTGAATATCACCCTTTGAGAAAACAATTTCCACATACTAACGATACGGTCTTGTCTGCGCACTGATCATATGACTCTTAGTCTGTCCAGGTTGCGCAACCACCTGAGCCTTTTCAACAGCCTTAAGCTGTTGCTGGCCCTGACTCGAGTCAGAGTTCTTACGCGAGTTGTTGGTCGGAATGGAGCGACAGAAGCAGGTTGCAAAGAACAAACTGATCAGGATCACGGCTCCAACTGCGCCACATCCCAGAGCAAAATTCCATATCTTCTGTCTAACCAAGCGCTCCAAATCATCGAGACAGCCCTGTTTGGTAGCAGTGCAACAATTCAATCGGTTAGATTAGCTCAAGCTAGCTTAATTTCTTGCTAATAGAGATGGCGCTCACCTTGCGATACCTGTAACTTTGGTGAAACCTAACATCCGTCGACTGGCACATACTTTCGTTAACTGGACGAGGGTTTATGTGAGATTGGTCGTCGAGAGTGTTGCGAAGGTGGCAGCAAGTGCGCGCAACCGTCGCCTCAAAGCCACCCAACCGCTGCAGGCGCCACAGTGATTGATCATAGTCAAAGTGACCTTCTAAGCCGCAACACTCGTATTTTGTTTGGATCTATGGCAACGATTAGATTGGTCAGCGTTTCCTATTCATAAGCATAGAGTTGGTTTCGTTTTTAGTCAGAAACTTACATAGTCAATGGCGGCAGTGAATGAAGCCTGAACTCCATACTCAGAGCGCAGCTTGTTGCCTAACCTTAAGCGGACGTTTGCAACTAGACGCTCTTGGAATATGATTGCAAGCAGGCCGGTTGCGAGATCGAGAGCGAATATGGCCAGTATAAGAAATATGTACTGTTGTTTGACATGAGAACGAGTGTTGGGTTAATTTAGTGCTAATTAAGCCTCGATTGGGGTTGATTGAAATGACCAAGATCAGGAGCACTAACCAGACCCAGGATCCATCTGTTGTTCTTGAAAATGGCCGAACATCCGCACAACCCGACAAGGGCTGTTGCGCAGCCCAAGGTTATATAAGACCATGACAGTAATTGAAATAGCGACATCCTACTGTTCGGCTCGAACACAAACAGCTGAGACAGGTTGTACTTGTGGTCCTCAACAAGCGATAGGATACCCCAAGCACCTAAGGCTATACCGGCCGACTTGGTGTTGGTGATGGCGGCGGATGGAAACAGGTTAACAAGTCGCCAGGTGGAGGCAGGTTTTCGTTTCTCAATGACAAAACTCTTACCCAAAACAAAACATTGGTAATAAATAATGAGAACTTGGCTAATTTTCCGCAGCACCCAAGATTTGGCTTTCTGATCGCCATATTTGCTCTGTTGGGTACATAATTTCTGGCCCCTATCGGGCCGACCGGCTTGCGAGAGCCGCCCGGCGAGGAACGATGGTGGCGGTAAGGCTCTGAGGTGGCCAGATGCTGCTTACTACCCTGCATCTTTTTGCCTCTGCCCTTGACTTTAGTGACTTTGATCAAAGGACCGCTTGCTCCACTACCGCTACTTTGGCTTGATTTCTCAACTGTGGCAATTTTGCGTTCTCTGTTTTGCAATTGCAACTGTTGACTTTTGATCTCACTAGGAGGACAGGCCAGAGAATAATTTGAAAATTCGTTTGCTTTGACCTTGAACGTGGGTTGTTGGTACGAGAAGGTATGATATTGGTGGTGGTGGTGGCTTAAATTTGGCTGGTTGTAAATACTTGCAGCTTGTCTGTCTTGAGCGGAGTTCAAGTTGGTCTTACCATAAAATGTCGCTCGGTCTGCTTCGTTGGCATGGGCAATTTCGGGGCTCTTGTAGCGAGCAAACGTTTGATCCAATTGGTCGTCGGGTCTTGTAATCGGCACCACATGGCGCTGTTGCTGCTGACCGGCCCAAGGTAACCGACGGTTCGTGTAGTCCTCTCTAGTGTCGCTGCTCGCGAACCTTTGTTGCAGCGTCACCTGCGAGTATCTGTCAGTTGAAATTGCATCCATCTGATTTTGGTCGAGTAAACTCATATTGTGACGGTGATGCTCTCGATAGACATCCATTTCGGCCGAGTCGGCGCAATCGAGCTGACGCAGGTGCTGCAATGACTGATGCTGGCGGACGCTGAAGCTGCTAATGTTATTATTATCCTCATCATCGATAGCATCACCATCAATCAAGTCGGCACCATCAACGTCAAGCTCGCAGTCCATCATCATCGGCGGCGCTCTCATGGCGCCGGTCAGTTGATGTTGGCGCACCTCGAGATGGTCAGCGAAGTCGCTTGGCAGCGGACGTAGACTCTCAATCTCATCACCTCCTGGGGAGGCATCGGTGCCCACGAAGTTTTGCTGCCTGTAGTAGGATTGCGGTGGCTGCTTGTTAAACTGCTGGGAATCGTAGCTACTCGAATTTTGTTGGAATCCGCGCCCGCTATTGCCGCTACCTGAAGAGACGCTCGAAGTGTTGATACTTTCGCCATTCTTGGCAGCAGATTTGTTCTGGTGGAAGTAATAGCTGTTAGCGTTGGAACCATCATGACTGCCACCGTTGGACCTACGGTGCTTGTAGATATCGCGCCCATAAGATCGGCCCAATAACTGTCCACTTTTGTGAGCCGACATCTGGTCGCCCATTGAACTCAACATGATGTTTCACCCTCCCTCTGGCACTCTGACACTGATGGCTGTTCTCGAATGGATGCTCTCGTTTGGACACTCTCACATCACTTCTCTCACATCAAGCTCCAATTTCTCGTTGACTCAGGGACACTTTGGTTGGGCTCCTCGAGCGCGGACGCAGGAGTAGCCTATAGGCCAATGCGCGTAGACAGCAACGGCGGCGGCCTAACCGTCCAAGTGGCAACCAACTTTCGTAGACAAATTCCCACCTGAACGCTCAGAGAGACAGCTCCTTGATTGGCTCAAGATTGATGATGATAGCTTGCACAATCGATTGATAGCTAGTTAAGCGGCGGTGGCCAGATCGCCAGTGCTCTAGCTTGGCGGGCTCAAACACAATGGCCTTTTAGAGGGATGAGTGTTGCCTGTTGACTTGGGCGCTTGCGTGCGCCATGCACCTTGATAGTCCGTTACAAATTATCGCTCTCGCAGGATCCTCGTTGCCAACTCTCTCAGCTCGCCACTTTTTCAATAGCCAACCCGACGCTCACCTGTTGACTCTCTCGTTCTCTTCCAATCGGTCGCCAGCAAGCAAGCCAAGCAATGAACCTCCCACCGTTTGTGCTTGACCGGAATGAGCCCTCTACCTGAGCGGGCAGGTGAATCAATTGGAAGTGTTTGGCATTTGTTTTGCAAATTTTTCAACTGACCACTCGGTAACTTATGCGCCGCGCTTGTCCGTGAGCCGACGTTGCTGTAACTGAATCCAGCCTGAAACTGGCAGGATACTTGGACTCTCTGGCCAACAAATGGTGACTGCAACAACATCAACAACGAGTGTTTGAATAAAGCGGACGCAACAAATTAGAGTCACTGCAAACAAGCTTAGGTGGGAGGGGGAGGCAGGTGCTCTTCCCTGTTTCTTTTGGAGGGCCCGCCCGTCGGCCGGGCCGGCCAGCCAGCCAGCCAGCCTGCCTGCCTGCGAGTCTACATGTCCTGCCCGCCGACCGCACTTGATCCGAAAGGCGATCTGCGAGTGACTGGAGCTCTCTGGCGCGGCTCAGGGCATCTATGGACAACAGGTGGATACTCGGCAACTCTACATTCGAACGCCTACCCCAAAGCGAACAATAAGCCGGTTCCAACGATGGACAGGCAAATGATATCCATCAGCTTGAATTTGCATATGCTCACAGCGAGTGTGTACTCTGGCCGGGCCAGTTAGATGGCAAATTTATTATTGCCCAAGCGGCCTGTTTGCGCCGACGCTTGGCCGAGATCCGAGTGGCCGTTTGATGTTGGAATGGACGAGCTCGAGGCGGCGAGCTAGCGGGAATACGGATGGACGCACAGGCTCCACAGCAAGCGGCAAAACGGACGGATCTATTTCGCTCGAATCTGAAAGTTAAAGTGAGAGAGAGAGGCGAAATCTCAGTGCATTCACGAGTGTCGCCATTTTGTTGTCTGGCCTGCCATGGGCCAAGGCAGTGGGGCGGCTGCGCAAGCTGGCAGGGGCAGTTTGGGCGACAAAATCGAGTGAGAGGCAGCGTTTTCACCAGCAGCTCGCTTCGTTGATTTTCGTTAACCAGCTCTAAGCTTTGCCGTTGGCGTTAACCTGGACAGGTGGAGCTCATATCTGAATGGCACGAATCTGATGCTTTTGCATTGTTGTCGTCGCCGCCGTTGCTTGTTACTCTCGGCGATGGTGGGAGAACAATTTGCCAAATCAAGTCTGTATATCGGGCTGACATTTAGCCCAAAACAACGGCATCAAAGCTCCTCTCGAATGGGCTTAATTCAAGCTTAGCAACTTTAGCCCATAATTTGGACTACAACTCATGCCAAGATATAAATTGCGAACAGTAAATTCATTATTTTGATTTGCGCTAATGCAAGCTTTCGCCATCTAATGAACTCGCTCTAACCCAACAAATGCAGCCTTTGCTCTCGAACCAACCCACAAACTGCCAACCTATCAGCTAACTTTGATTGATCTCTTGGTGCGAGATTGTGATTTGCTTTGTTTGGTGACGAAGCGAGTGTAAGTTGAGGCCGAGTTTCACTGGCAACTCTAATGGCATTCAACTCGCTAGATCAGGTGAGCGCCTGGCCAGACATTGAAAGTTTGGCGACTTAATTAAGAACGCAGGCGTCGTCCAGACTTGTGAACGGGAAAATCCTCGCGTGGCTCTCACGATTTCGATCCTCCACTCTGGCTCAGCCCTATGCATATCTGGCGCAATATAGCTGGAAGTCATCGAGGGCGCGCGACGCAACTTATTGCCGCCGGGGATCGGCAGGTCAGCGACGAGGGTTCCTAAATTAGGCGCTGTTACATAATCCGCTAGCACGCAAAATTCATCCCCAGTTCTAAAGTAAAAGCAGACCAGCCTGCACTTGAGGACGCTTCTCTCTCCCCTTCAAAGCTCCACCTATCATGCTTTGCAGAAACTCAGTATATCCGGTGTGCGAAAGATTCTTTCCTGTTGCTGCCCAAGTGAAACAGAATCAACGGAGGCGACTGCGACAAAACCATAGTCTAGTTCGCAAACATCACAGTTCATGCTCAATCGAAGCCAACGAATTAGGAAACTCCCCATGGATTCACCGATTCGTCCACGGTCGTCGAATTGACGCCCATGGGACCTAAGGTGATCTGTGAGATCGTTGGAGGTGGAAATTCTAGTTTATTTCTCTGTTGTCTCCCACAGTTCAAGCTAGGGAGGTGTGCTCTTTCTGCATGTGTCTTCGAACGGTCAGATCGGATAGGAGACTGTTATTTTAGACATTTACTCTTGGATTCTCGTGCCAGAACAGTCAATTCTCGATCTTATCGATCGGCTATTTGTAAGGTAAATTGGACCATCGTGGAATTCGATCGTCCTATCAGCATTGTCGTCGAAGATGTGTGGATTTGCCCACTGGGCCTCACCTTAAGTCAAAGTAGTATATTTTCTACGTGATGGGTCCCGAAATTCAAGGCTTGAATTTTTCGCACTGCAGGGCAACAAGCCTGCAGCTGGGTAAAGGCCGTAAATGCAGCAACGCATCGCCAAAGAAAATATAATTATTGAAAACGTCAGATCGTCAGTCCCATATCTCCCTCCGAATATCGATGATACATATCTACCGGTATGCTTTTTGCTACGACCAGAATCCAGCCTGATTAGCTTAGTCTCATTGAGGTAGTCATATCATATCTTGGTCACCAATATAACGGACTGAAGTAACCAGTGATTTCTTTCACCGGCAACCAAGTTGCACGCATTTCAGAAATGCTTCCTCAAATTCTCAAGTGAAACAATCATTCTAGACCAAACTAATTTTAGGAATTATTTGACAACTATTCTCGCTGCACAATTTCCACGATCAAAGATGTCATTTAACAAATCGGGAGAGTCGAATGTCGCCGAGACACTGGCGGCCGCGTTTGGCAGAACTCTCGATGGCCAGCCTTCGTATAAAACCATGACCTCATGGTCGCAGACGAACTTTAGTATCATAGCGAAAATTGTTAAATGGCTAAAAGAGAGGCATTTGAGCGGTGATAGTGAACCTTTGACTCTAGACGACATTCTTGATGAAACGGAACAGATGGACATAAGTACACGAACTCGAACTTGGCTCGAGAATGAAGTGTTGGAACAGAATCCTAGAGTCCGCGTGATAAAGCCCGAGGACAGCAAAGAGCCAACCAAATATCAGTTCAAACCTGTCATTGATGTCAAGGACAGAAAAACCTTGCGAAAGTATCTCATGGATAGATACCAATCTGGCGAGGGCGCAATATGGATGGATGACATAATGGAATCTCTGCCCAACGCAAACAAAGCCATAAAATGGTTAGTAGACAATGAATACATTGTAGTAGTCACACGGCCGATGGATAAGAAGAAAGTAATCTTTTACAATGAAGGCAAGCAGGACATAAAGGTTGATGACGAGTTCATTAAATTGTGGCGATCTATATCTGTGGATGGAGTTGCGGATGATAAGATAGAGGAGTACCTCGAAAAACATGGCATCCAATCAATCCAGGATTTGGCATCCAAGAAGATGGAACCAATTCAAAAGAGGCGAAAAATTATTCGAAGACAAAACAAGAATTTCAAGGCCCATAATGAACATATGAAAGATATACTCGAGGATTATTCATAATAGAAGCGCCCGTTTGCGCGCTTCACTGACTTGCCCGCGAAGCTATGCGAGAGAAAGGATGCGCCCATTTGAAACTGTGATCGAGTTGTATATAGCACAATATGAGTGAGAGTTCCATAACCCTAATAAACAAATTTAGCCATGTTGTCCTCAGCTTTAACTATTTATTGGTTTTTACCAATCACTGTAACCTTGCTAGTGCCAATAAATGTCCACAGAAACAATCAGGCCGCAGCCTCGGAGGATGAGGAGCGGTTGGTGAGGGATTTGTTTCGAGACTACAACAAGCTCATAAGGCCAGTCGAGAATTCCAACGATACAGTTGAGGTTGAGATGGGACTCTCGTTTATCCAGTTGATCAATGTCAATGAGAAAAATCAAGTCATGACCTCGAATGTGTGGCAACAATTCCACTGGAAAGACTATCAGTTAAAATGGGAGCCAGCTCATTATGGAGGAATCGATGTTCTCCGACTTCCGCCGGATAAAGTTTGGCGCCCAGATATTGTTTTATTCAACAATGCTGATGGAAACTATGAGGCCAGATACAAATCAAACGTTCTCATATATCACGATAGCAAGGTTGAATGGATTCCACCTGCAATATTTCAGAGCACTTGTCGGATTGACGTCACTTATTTCCCCTTTGACCAACAACGATGCGAGATGATCTTCGGAAGCTGGACCTATACAGGCAACGCAGTGACTCTCAAATTTTACAAAGATCGAGACTACGTTGAGTTGTCCGATTATTGGAAGAGTGGAACGTGGGATATAGTTGAAGTTCCGGGGTGCCTACAATCATTCAATGGCTCAAAATGGGGTGTTACGACAGAAAGTCAGATCACCTTCTACATAACAATCAGGAGGAAAACTTTATTCTATACCGTGAACTTAATTCTACCAACAGTTCTCATCTCGTTCCTGTGTATTCTGGTTTTCTATCTACCGGCGGAAGCAGGCGAAAAAGTTACCCTAGGCATCTCTATTCTCCTATCATTGGTCGTATTTCTACTGCTCGTATCGAAGATCCTACCACCAACTTCACTGGTTATACCCTTGATAGCAAAATACCTACTATTTACGTTCGTAATGAACTTTTTGTCAGTTCTCGTCACAGTGGTTATAATCAATTTCAACTTTCGTGGACCAAGGACGCACACTATGCCAAATTGGATTCGAATCTTATTCCTGGAATATTTACCAATCGTTTTACGAATGAAGAGGCCAAAGAAAACCAGACTGAGGTGGATGATGGATATGCATGGATCGAGCCCGCCTTGTGAGCATGTTCCCATTGAACCCAATCTGGCTGGCCAGCGGGATCAAACTCTAGACAGCACGTTTGCTCATAGCGGCTTGGCCAGCCAGCTCAGTCCAGCGGCAGCGAGAGCAACCGAAGCTATCGAGTTTGTTGCCGAGCATCTCAAATGTGAGGATGAGTATGTCCAAATTAGGGAGGATTGGAAATATGTTGCGATGACGATTGATCGCTTGCAACTTTACCTCTTCTCACTCGGCACAACTTTTGGCACTCTTTACATATTTCTAGCAGCACCACATTTATTCCAGACGGTAGATCAGGATAAACTAATACAGCTACAAAACGCTGCAAATCAATGATGTAAAAAAGATTTTCGTCATCGGCTACGAAGTCACGATATTGTGCTTTTAAAGTTCTACATCCGCTGGCGGTTTTCTAACTGAGCGCGAAACCAGTGAGAAAATCGTCACGATTATGCAAAGAATTGCAACTGAAAGTGCGCTATATCCGGCAATGCGCCACATGAGAACTGGCGCTATATCATAGGAACGTCCACCAACGATGGCGCCGAGGCCAAGTCCTAGACCCTGTTTATGATTGAGCAGAGCGCGAGAGGTTAGAGAGGATATATTGATTGATATTGCGTACGTATTCGAATATATGATAGTTACCTCAAAGGATGCCCCCAAGACTCCTTGTAAAGTTGCGTGCAAGGAGTTTTTGAGCTGTACATCACCCGGATCCGAGCTACTTGCGACAATTTCATCAATCTTTTGGCTGTAGTAGTTGGCCTGGTGCGTCAGAACGCAATACATTAAACCGAAGGCTGGCCCTTGAAGGAGCTCAACCAGTAATATCCAATAAATGCTGACATTTGGTATGACATAAGAGTACAGTAAGTAGCGGGCAGCAAAACTTAGCAGGCAGCAGACCAAGGTGAAGGAGCAGCCCAGTTTCTTGAGAATCCTTCCAGCAAGAATGAAAAATACAAGCTCTCCTCCTAGAGCTTGAACAGGAAGTGCTAAGGTTGCAATTGTTGAAAAATTCTGTTGATCTTTGGACGCTAATTGTTCGAGATATCTGAAGAAGAACTGCCAGTGGATTCCTGTCATGATTCCGCAAAATGTAAATAAAAAGATGTAAGCAAATATGGACTTATGCTGGCTGCTTAACTTCCAGAGGAGGGAAAATCGTTCGACCTTAGGTGACTCTGCGGATGCACCATCGCCACTTCCGACTAATCTTTGGTCGGTAGTTGCACCGTAATTAGCGCTCGGTAATGGACCTGAGTCTTGAGTTTCTACACGATCCAAAACCTTGAACTCCTCTTTGTCATACCAGAAAGCAATTAGTAAGCTATTGGCGATTAAAATAGCAACCATTGTCAGTATCCCAGGGGTATATTTTGGCATCGAGGGAATCTCGTTGGCAATACCCCAAATGGCGCCAAAGATCCCGAACCCGACTGGACCCCAAAGACGATATTGCCCGTAGCTCACATCCTTTCTCTGACAAGAATTTATGGCTAGAGAGTCTCCAATTGAGTTGACTATGCACATTGAGGTGTTACCGATGAGAGCGGCCAAACAATACAGGATCCATACTAAGTCCTTGTTTCCCTCAATCAACTTGGGGAAGAAGGGGTAGATGGCTAGAGATCCGTATCCTAAGATAGTTGTAGATATAAAAAATAACAAACAATGGTGATGGGCAGCATACTTGTCGGCGACTGAACAGATGGCTGGCTTCGCAAGGAGAGCGACGAATGGTAGTACTGTGTATAGGATTCCTTGTTGGGTCCCTGTAGCGCCCGCATATTCCACTGCATAATTGAACATAAAAGGTATAATGCCAACCAAAGCTCCATACCAAAGTCCGTAGTGAATCTTGAAGATCATTGCTAATACTGACTAAGATTTCTTGTCAATTTAAATATGTATACTGATGTCTTGAGGGTGATCCTTTTGGGATATAATTATCAAATGATGCTGTTATGTCAATGACTTGACCGAGTCTGGCGACATAAAGTTTTGAGCATAAACAGGTTTCGATCACAAAATTTTCCCACTAGTCAAGTCAACTCATTTTTCTAGCTCTATGATTGAGATTTATCTTCGGGCACATGCAACACAGTCGATGGATAACGATTACTCCAGAGATGTGACCAGATCAAGCGTATTGTTATACTTGACACCGGTAGCTATGCACATAGACACTGCTTAATCTCAAGCCCAAATTCTGCTCGGGGATCACTTTACTGAGTTTATCAGGCGAGTTGGGTTATAGTAAATGAATGTACCGACTATGGTGCAGAACTCAACATTGGGAAATAGGCTACGTATTTTTTGGGTTTCGGGTGCGACAAATTGGCATTCTGGCGCCGGTTCTTATTTCGAGAAAAGAAATGTCCTCGATTTGTGCGGTACCCAATATGAAAGACCGTTTTATTACAATTGAAAAGCTAATACCATCAAACAATCCGAGATAGATGAGGCGTATTCAGTTTGGTATGGTTGGATTGATCGTTGGATACGGTCCCATTTGTGATAAATGTACATAAGGATAGCCAACGTGCGAGGCAGACCTGGCGATTAGCTTCGGGAAATCGCCATGCCTACTCTTGCTGACGAGTGAGAAGATTTTATTCAGTTCGAGTCTTAGATACACTCAGCTCGTCAGGTCTGAGCGCTCACATAGGGTCGATCCGGACAAACGAATCGTGCCAGAGCGCTAGAGCGGGATATCGCATTGGCCTAACCCCGCGCGGGTCTAACTTGATGTCGATCTTATATAACCCAGGATGTTCGTTTATGATTGATCCAGGTTTTGGTTATAGAGATCTGGCACCATACTTTGGTGCCTTGTAGGTCGTCGATTTTGACGAATTTGTTTCACATACTCTCTTACAAGGCTCCACTGCATAAAAAAGGACATTCGAAATCATGCTTTGACAAGACTTTCGTGAGTAATTGTAGACACGCCTTGGGTGAGGCGCATGAAGGCGGATTGTAGGCTCGCCGCACCGAGGAGTTAGAGACGGCGAGCTGGAAAAAATATTTGCACCGATGGGGGTTCAACCCCGTCGTTGAAAGGAAAGATATCGATGTGTTGTTACACCAAATAATGTTCCGATAGGATTTAAGTCTCATAAGTCGACGTTTCATAAGAAAGGTTGTCCCTCCTTGGCTATCCAAATAAAAAGCTATTTTGCTTGTCTCGTCCACCATAAAACAACAAAAGTTAGCTGCCAGAAATCGTCGATGTCCGCTCAAGGCTTTCGTCATTGATACTGATGGTTTATAAAATTTAGATCACAACAAACTAATTCACAGCAAATGCGAATCCTGTAGATCTTTCAATATGGTTCTTCTGACTATGATCGGCCGCTCGGAAGACGGCCTCCTGTTAAGTGCCTCTGGTATCAACGATAACGATTTCAGCGGAAATAGCTCGGTTGAGTATCAGAACCAAGCCAAGCAACTGTTCAAGACCCTCAGGATGGATTCGCCTCCCCAGATGACAATTGAAACTGGACCATATGTGTTCCATTATCTTCTCGAAAACAGAATATGTTACCTGTGTTTGTGCGAGAAAACCTTCTCGAAACGTTTGGCCTTTTCCTATTTAGAAGACCTAGCAACAGAATTCCAGCAACAATACGGCCAGAGGCTATATACTGTGAACAGACCATATTCCTTCATTGAGTTCGGTAAGTTGATCTTGTTGAATTTAGCTTGAAAGAATCCACTTGTTCTGTTTGATGGGTTTGACTTAGAATTTTACTGGGATCGGCACAAACAACTACAGGAGTATTAACTAACAAACAACAATCTCTCTCTCTCCCTCTCTTTGTCGGAACCCTTTTGTAACATTATCACACTTTCAATGAGCTCAGACACGTATATACAGTCCGCGAGGAAGAAACTCAACGCCGCGCGCTCGAGGAGAAATATAAACATGCTTAGCAATGACTTGCAGGATGTTCAGAGAATAATGGTTCAGAACATTGGAGATGTCCTACAGCGGGGAGTTGCAATAAGTGATCTTGATTCCAAGGCGAGCAATCTGTCTTTGATGTCGCAGAATTATAAGAAGGGTGCTCGCCTACTGAACACCCGAGCCACTTACGCCAAGGTTGTAGCCGGCAGCGTGATCGCTCTGTGTTTCGTGTTGTACTTTTGGGTCCTCTAGGTCTATCATATAAACATATCTCCTCCAATGTACCAATAAGGGACAATACTACCTCCGAATCAACTCTTGATCAAGCCGCTCTTTAGCACGATACACTTTAGACTGAATGTAAAATGAGCCGCCGTTCTTCCTATCGTTTGCCTCAAATAGGTGTTTATAGTTCCTTTCAATTGTTTCTGGATCTAAATTATCGACATTTAATATCTTCATCGCCTCATCTAGAGGCATCTCAGTCTGAATAGGGGGTGGAACGTTTTGAGGCCTCTTATTGGCGGCATGTTTTGCAGACTCAAGCTCCTGTCTGATGGCTCTTGATATGGCCCTTCCAAGGACCTGGGTTCCAGCTAAGATTAGTTGAGCTAAGATCCTAGACATATTGAGTGTTTTTGAAAATACTCGGCTGCAATCCGAACTCAATTGATGAACATGTGACTCTTGCCGAAACAGCTACACACAAATGCAAAACAATCGCTGACCTTCTCAATCTCGGATCAGTATCGAGGGGGCGAAAAATTTCAAATTATGCCGCCGGTCACCACGCTTGCGCAGCGCCCGAAAAAGTGCTCTTGCTCATCCGGTGCTTTAGCAATGCAGTGCTCTGGGCAAGAATTTGCCGTGTGCGATAAGCATGGTCTCTCGCCGATAAGGTTGTGAATCCTCCATCTCTAGCTGATAATCCAGGCCCCTACGCTTACCAGCGACACTTGTATTGTTTTTCCACATCTCAAGTCACCTACTGGTACAAGGATAACTATTGAACTTTGGCCCAACCAGTAGTGTGCTTCTTCCACTACTGCTTGCATCCTAATTTGATTACAATTGAATCAACTCACCACTACAAGAAGCGCAATGTCAGGCAAGACGGTAGCCACAAAACCTAAAGTTCCGCCTAAACCATCAGCTAAGAGGGCGGACAAGAAATCCGTTACTTCCCTTCTGAAGCAGGCTCGCAAAGCCAAGAGGGCAAAGTTTGAGGAATATAAGAAGAAGAGGGCCGAAGTAAAACCCGCTAAGAGACCAAAGCAAGTTTCCGCAGCCTTGAAGAAGATCATCGTTCATAAGAGAACAAAACCATTGTATGTCAAACTTAAGGCTTTGGCCAGAAAGCGTGGTGTTACGGTCGATGATGTGCTCAAAAAGCGCAAGAGTTACATCACAAAAAAGGTCAATGGTCAGCAGAACGGCGGAAAGCGTAGGGTTCTCGTGAAGAAAGGTCCCCGATTTTATCCAACTGAAACAAGACCCAAAAAGAGCAAGACCGGTCGCGTGATCCACAAGAATCACCCGAGAAGATTCAAGAAAGGTCTCGAGCCCGGTAGGGTACTCATCATATTGGCTGGCAAGCATCGCGGTAAGCGTGTTGTTTTGTTGAAGACCCTCAAATCTGGGCTATTGCTTGTTAATGGTCCATTCAAAATCAACGGCTGCCCCTTGAAGAGGATGCATCAGAAATTTGTGATTGTCACTAGAACTAAAATTCCTTTCGCGGACGTTAAAGTCCCAAAGCATATAAATGATAAATACTTCAAGGCCAAGAAGGTTACTTCAATGAAAGGTAAGAAGACGAAGCAAGGAGGAAACATATTTGCCAAGGGCAAGAAGAGCGCCAGCACCAAGCCTAACAGAATCAGGGGCGAGGATCAGGTGACAGTTGACAAACAAGTCTTGAAAGCCATCAGGGAAAGGATGGGTGATAAGAAGACGATTCTCGCCTATCTAGGTTCATTCTTCTACCTTAGGAATCACATGTATCCTCACAAGCTCAAGTTCTGAATGTCGCATAGTTATGAGCTAATTTAAGAAAAAAAAATAAACTTACATAAAATACTATTTGACGCTTGAACAATTCTGTGGGAAGTAAGAAACAAGGATTAGAATCAGAGCTATCTTTATTATTCATTCGGTTGATTCTGCTGCCCTCACTAGATACTCATTATCCTCTAGCTGCAGCACTAAAATGGGCAAATTAACGTTAAATATGTCAATTAGTCTGACTAGTCTTGTTTTGTTTTAGTGCCTTTATCTTTGCCATTCCTAGTGTCAGTTATCTTGTGGTGAAGGTCTTTGTTGCTTGCTCTGGAGCTTTGAGTTGACGATTTGATGGTTTGCTCTAGAGCGTCCCATATGCCGCCGAAAAAGATGGCACAAAGTAGATTTTCGAACGGTCCGAATGGGTCATTGATCCCCAAGAGGATTGACGAGAGCTTAAAATAGACTAAAAATATAACAACACCCAAGTAGACTAAGGCGTGAGGAGCTGATATTAGATCTGTCTTCTTGTCTACTATGAACAAAACTGAGGCAGCGATACTGGCCTTCGTGGCGAAGGTCGGTTGTAAGAACTCGATAGCGCCTGGTTGCCAAATACCCCTGAACATCCGCTCCATAACCTTCAAAAAACCAGACCCATTTCCTTTGACTGTGCCTATAAGTACGATAATAAAGTAACTACTTGGGTAAATCTTGCTGGCGTACAAGACTCCGTGATGTATTTTATGACATCTGTTGATTTCCTTCATACACGAAATGACTAATTTGATTGGGAGGAAATTGCACAGCTTATATGCTAGATCGAACGGTGAGTAGAACAGAAGGTACCAGACAGCGGTGGCCATCAAGACCTTCTGTGTGTTTTTAAATGCACCAACAACCGGCTCATTGAGCAAAAAGTTTGCCAATATTGTCCCAGAAAATACTGAGAACATACATGACAGCCAACAAGCAAGCGGATGTTTCCTTGAAAAAACGATGGCACCTTTCTCGTTTATACCATGTCCAAAATCTGACTTAATATGTAAGCAGCACATGATAACGTGACTAATCTCGAAGTATGGAAACATTTCCAACTTGAGTACTCTATTTGCGAGTTCAATTACCTCCATCTTGACGTTAATTTTGCTCACAGATCAAATGCTCGAGGATAAAGGGTCAATCAATCTAGATGATCCAGCATTGCTACAGGTTACTTGAATTGATTTAGTTGCTGGATTGATCGGTAAATCAATTCACGAAAGAAACATCACATAAGCTCATTTTGAACTGTCACGTTCTGTGGAACATTATTTGAAGTTCTCTTGGTCGTTGGTTTGAACAGGTACAATAGGTAAAATCTCCTGTTTATCGGCCAATTTTGAGTTTTTGTCGTAAAATAGTAACTTAGTGTCGAGATAATAACAATCCAACAAGATAATTGCTTCTTGTCGGCAATAAAGGTCCCCTAAGAGTGGTACGCGCCACTCTTTGCTCTTGGCGATCCGTCAGCAACAGTGCCATCAACTGCCGACACTGCACGCTGCGCATACTGTGCCTTCATAGTTGGGAAGTCCGCTGAGATAGACAGCTGCTGCAACTTTGTTCGGCCCGCTATCCTCAGTTTCGGCCCAAGATCTCCCTGAACGCTCAACAAATCAGACAATATGGTCACATCAGGTTTGTTGTTGCATATTCTAGTCAGTAGTCAGCCCTCCGTTTGAGAACCAGCTACACCATACTGACGAGGGAATGTCGCTCAACAGCTTCTTCGCGCACAGGACTTAATTCGTATCGGCCTCTGTGCAAACCTTCGGGACATAGAGCGGAAAGGTTGCCTCTGAGAGCTTCCATCTCGCAGTCGTTTATCCATGGCCAAAATTGCGCTCCACATACGACATAGCTCCATCTCAAATTAGCTACACAATAGCCCCGTAGCTCCTAATTGTTGCGCGCGCCTCTGAATTTTGACGCTAGGCGTTCCGTGACAATGACGGCCGGCGCCCAGGCCGCCTACACTCCTCTATCAAGCCCTTGCGGCAAAACACTCTCTCCATAGCTACTGCCTCCTCACCGCTGACTCATACCCCCTCTCCTCTCCTCTCATCTCTTCTCCTCCTTCTTGAACATCCACTACATGCTATCTACTCACCCAGTTGGCGCCATGGCAGCCGAGTCACTTGGGCTGCTGCAGATGGCGCTAGGTCCATCTGAAGCAGCCGCGGCGGGCGCACTGCAAACCGTTTGCTCGCAGCTCTTTGCCCGTTCGTATGGGGCCGCATTGCTTGCAGTCTCGTCACATCTCGTCTCGTCTCGTCTCGCAAAGCCTCAACCTGACCTGGTCTAGCTGGTGCAGTTGTTACACAGCTCGCAAACCACGACGCCGACCAGCCATCTATACGGCTCGCAGCTGAGCGACTCAGGCCGGCGCCCCAACTCATTTGTGTGTGTGTGCGTGTGTATGTGTCCCACATTCTCGCAAGTCGCGCTTGTCGCCGCAACAGCTGCACGGGCTCGCAAGACGCCGCTTGCATCTGACTAGCAAGCAAGCCAGCCAGCTAGCCAGACTGAGTCAATCTCGGCGGTGGGCTGGCCCTCACTCGACTCGGCTCGACTCGACTCGACTCGATCTAGCTGAGCCTAGAGCTAGCTGGCAAAGGTGCGACCAAAGCACACAGCCGATGCTCCTCTCTTCCTCTTGATACAGAGATAGACGGCAAGCTAGCGAGCGAGCGAGCAAGCAGGCAACACCAGCACTAGAGAGAGAGAGTGTGCGAGCTGGTCATGTCGACCGACAGAAAACCACAAACCGCAGTCACCAAGTGCCACAAAATACAATCCTCGCCCCTTCCTGCAGCAGCGATCACCCACTCGCAGATCAAAACGAGCCACAACCGGACCCGAAGTGATGCGGCGCTCAGGTAGCAGGTAAGTTTTGGATAGTTGAGCTTGCGTGAGAATGTGGATGTGCTGGTCAAGAGGAAGAAGTTGAGCAACAGATTGGCTCGGTGTCTGTCCGGCCGGCTGGATCTCAGTGCTAGGTAGATGGCTCTGCGTGAATGGATGGTCAGAATTGTGTAGTTTGCGAGCCAGTTCCCCATTCAATTGGCAACTAGATTTGCGCCTGGAGCTGATCCAAGCCGACCTCATCTGCCGCGAGCCCAATCGCTGTCAGGAGACTGCAGAATCGATCCAGTCAACCGCTGTAGTCGTTTCTATCAGAGTCGGCTAGCAGTCGTCTCGAGCTTTCTCCGTATTGACAGGCCCACTCATATAATTGAAACATATCCCTGACCACGTTCAAAACTAGGCAAGGATTTTAGGGAACTGAGAATCGAAACACCCTCGAAATGTCCCAAATCCAGCCTCCATCGGGCAGTCGAACGCCCACCATCAATGGCCCAACAACAAGTCCCACGATTCCGCCGGAGATTTCTACAGGAAATAGTGCTCCAAGCAATCCGGCCTCAGCCCTCATTCAAAGCTCCACTGAACGAAACAAGCAACGCCAACAGAGGAAAGTTCCAAAACCGACTGACAAGCCACCAATTTCATTATACTACATGACTCTCCAGAATCCAATCAGACGCGTTTGCATTGGTATTGTCGATTGGAAACCGTTCGACTGGTTGATTTTGTTGACAATCATATTGAATTGCTTCGTGCTTGGATTCTACACTCCATATCCAAACGGCGATTCGAACCAGACAAATTCCCTGCTCGAACTGATTGAATACATCTTTCTAGTCATATTTACCGTTGAATGTTTGATGAAAATAATCGCCTACGGGTTCGTTGGCCACCAAGGGGCTTATTTGAGATCCGCATGGAACATATTGGATTTCATCATAGTTGTTATTGGGATTTTTTCAACTTTATTCAGTTTGTTCCAAAAGGAGGGAAACTTTGATGTCAAAGCTTTCAGAGCATTTAGAGTGCTAAGACCGCTCAGATTGGTCAGCGGAGTCCCCTCGCTACAGATTGTCCTGAACTCTATAATGAAGGCCATGTTACCGCTGCTCCATATTGCCTTGCTGGTCATTTTCGTCATTGTTATCTATGCAATCGTAGGCTTAGAGTTGTTCAGCGGGAAGATGCACCAGACTTGCTATAACATAGTCACTGGCGATATAATGGAGGCGCCTCGTCCATGCGGAATAAATGGCTTCAAATGCGATGAAAGCCAGAATATGGAATGCCGAGCAGGATGGGACGGGCCAAATTATGGCATCACGAACTTCGACAACTTTGGTCTCGCAATGCTGACTGTGTTCCAATGTGTTACAAACGAGGGTTGGACCACCGTCATGTACAACATCAACGACGCTATCGGCAACTCTTGGCCTTGGATGTACTTTATCTCTCTCGTAATATTGGGTTCGTTTTTTGTCATGAATCTCGTCCTCGGTGTCCTTAGTGGAGAGTTCTCTAAGGAACGAGAGAAAGCTAAGGCGCGAGGAGATTTCCAGAAGCAGCGTGAGAAGAAGCAAATAGAGGAAGATTTTCGTGGCTACCTCGACTGGATCACTCAAGCAGAGGATATTGACCCCGACTACGCAACTGGTGCTGGTGGCGGAATTGCAGGTTATTTAGGTGCTCAGCATCACTCTCAGCACCATAAGTCAGCCTCACCGAGGCCTGCTAATGGCGGCCTTGCACAATCTAGGCAGACTATGTCCGTATTACAAAGCGCGAGCCCAAACTCTATGTCATCGATCTCGTTCGACCAGAGTAGTGTTGGCGCTGGAAACTCAATGGTTCATCAAATGACTGTTGACGAAGACAAATCATCGAACGACCTACAGAGCATCAACAACATGTTTGCAAGGCTCTTCCAGGCCTCCTCGAAGGTCTCGAGATTGAGAGGGGATACAATATTCGGCTCAAGGCTCAACCATCAGCACGAACAATCGTCCTCCAATCATCATCAGCGCCATTCTCCTGCGAGCGAAACTTTGTTCGCGCAGGGTAGACTAAGCGGCGATGCAAAGATTTCAGCCCTGGCAAGCTACAGAAAGGATCTAGCTAGAATCAATCGACAGGTTAGAAAAAGGTGTAGAAAGTGGTGCAAATCACAAACCCTCTACTGGTCTGTAATTGTTCTTGTTTTCCTCAACACCCTGACGCTCGTATCAGAACATTACAGGCAGCCATTATGGCTCGATGACTTCCAGGAGAGTTGTAATCGCATCTTTGTCACTCTATTCACACTGGAAATGTTCCTCAAGATGTACTCTTTGGGATTCCAAAGATACTTTGTCTCGTTATTCAACCGATTTGATTGCTTTGTCGTCATATCGTCGATATTGGAGCTGCTATTGACGAACACCAAGATAATGATGCCTCTTGGTGTATCCGTGCTGCGCTGCGTCCGCCTATTGCGAATCTTCAAAGTTACAAAATATTGGTTCTCACTGAGAAACTTGGTCGCCTCTTTGATCAACTCAATGAGAGCTATAGCAAGTCTATTGCTATTACTATTCCTATTTATCGTAATCTTTGCCCTACTTGGTATGCAGGTTTTTGGAGGCAAATTTGCGGAAACAACGTCTGGAATAGAAGAGATGCATAGAAGTAACTTCGATACCTTCAGCCAATCTCTTCTCACAGTATTCCAGATACTAACGGGGGAGGATTGGAATGAAGTCATGTATATTGGAATCAATGCCTATGGAGGAGTGGATTCGATGGGCATCTGGGCTTGCATTTTCTTCATTGTGCTGTTCATATGCGGTAACTACATCCTCTTGAACGTCTTCTTGGCCATTGCGGTGGACAATTTGGCTGATGGTGAAAACTTGACAGCAATAGAGAAAGCAGGCGACGATGAAGGTGATGCTGAGAAGAGAAACGAGGATAGTAAAGCAAAATCAAAGGAGTTGAAGCGGCGCCGAAAGTTGAGCAAGATGCGCAAGATGAAACGAAAGATCAAATATGCGCCAGGAATCGATAAAGATCCAAACGAAAGAGAGGAGGGAGATCAAAAAGTTGATGATAGGGTCGGAGAGATAGGCAAAAATTCCGTGAAGGCCGAGGTATCGATTAAAGTTGGCTCTGAGAAGCTGGCAGATGGCGCATCTCATGGCATTGAGAAGGAATCAAGCGCTGAATCGGAGGGAGATGATGAGGATGAGGATGCAAATTCAGATGATGAAGATGAGGCATCTGAGGGAAACAGTGATGATGATGACGATGACATATTAGATGTAGATTTGGACTCCGTATCTGAGGAGGTCGACATGAACGAGAGTAACCCAAAGAAGGACGATAGAGACCAAGCTCAGCAATTGGATCAGAAGTCAACAAACAAGTCACTTTTACAGGTGCCCAATAGCGGTCCACCCGCTGGTTCGAGTTTGACTAAACCAAAGAATGGGAGGCAGATCAACCAAGCTCCGGATAGATCCCATGAGCCTGGAATGATTGATCAGCATCCGCCATCTGAGGTGGATGCAGCTAGCATAGGGCAAGCTGAATCTGAGGTCAAGATAAAACCTCGTTTGAGACCAAGACGAATGTCCGAGCTTGGCCGCATGAAAACCAAGCTGAAACCAATACCCAAGTACACTTCCTTCTTTATATTCTCTCATGAAAACAAATTTCGCATATTTTGCCATAGAGTTATAAACCACCGCTACTTCAGCAACATAGTTCTAGTTTGTATCCTAATCTCATCTGCAATGTTAGCTGCTGAAGATCCTATCGTAGAGCACTCATCTTGGAATATTATATTGAATTACTTCGATGTTGGATTCACGACCATATTCACCATTGAGATTGCACTCAAGACGATCACCGACGGATTTGTCCTTCATGAGGGGGCATTTTGTCGGAGCGCATTCAATCTATTGGACCTATTTGTGGTTTGCTGCTCACTAATGTCGTTCACCTTCTTACAGAAACTATCGGTGATCAAAATCTTCAGAGTGGTCAGAGTCATGAGACCTCTTAGGGCAATCAATCGGGCGAAGGGACTTAAGCACGTTGTTTCCTGTGTTATTGTAGCAATCAAAACGATAGGAAACATAATCTTGATCACTTTCCTTCTAAATTTTATGTTTGCAACAATAGGAGTCCAGCTATTCAAGGGGACCTTCTACTCATGCACAGACACCTCAAAGCTTACCAAGGAAGATTGTGTAGCCTATAGGCTCTACTTCCAGAGTGTCGACATAGACTTGCCACGAATGGACGAGAGGACGTGGAATTTAAATGAGTTCAACTTCAATGATGTAGGCCAAGGTATGCTCACCCTATTTACAGTGTCAACTTTTGAAGGTTGGCCGGCACTTCTGTATGTCGCAATTGATTCAACTGCAGAAGATGTTGGAGGCCTTTTGAATCATCGCCAAGTGGTTGCGATCTTTTTCATCATCTATATTATTGTTGTGGCCTTCTTCATGGTCAACATATTTGTTGGTTTCGTGATAGTAACATTCCAGAATGAGGGTGAGCAGGAGTATAAGAATTGCGAGCTGGATAAGAATCAACGAGCTTGCATTGAATTTGCACTCAAAGCTCGGCCAATCCGCAGGTATATTCCTCATCAAAAGTTTCAGTACAAAGTCTGGTCATTCGTGACTTCAAAATCATTCGAATATTTTATAATGCTCCTAATTATGGTAAACACGATCACTCTAGCGATGAAATATCATGGCCAACCTCAAACATACTCGACAGTTCTCGATACTTTGAATATTATCTTCACGTGTTTGTTTGCGCTCGAATCTTTGCTCAAGATTGTGGCTTTTAGATTCAAGAACTATTTCGGAGACCCATGGAATTGCTTCGATTTTCTGATCGTGCTTGGCAGCATTATAGATATCGCTTATAGCAAAGCAGAGAACCCAATTGCTAGCGCCTTCAACACAGACTCCTTCAATGGCGCCAACCAAATGGCAGCTGCGCAGCAACAGGCCAATATAGAGGCAAAAAACTTCATTAGCATTAATTTCTTCAGATTATTCCGAGTCATGAGACTCGTTAAATTGTTGAGTCGAGGCGAAGGAATCAAAACTCTTTTGTGGACTTTTGTGAAGTCGTTCCAAGCATTACCTTACGTGGCTTTATTAATTCTGATGCTGTTCTTTATTTATGCTGTTATCGGAATGCAAGTTTTCGGAAAAATTGCCCTCGATGAGAATACAGAAATCCATAGGAACAACAACTTCCAAACTTTCCCCCAAGCAATCCTAGTTCTATTTAGATCTGCAACTGGTGAAGCATGGCAGCTCGTAATGTTAGCTTGTATGAATTCTCCAGATGCAAAGTGCGACAGTCGATCATTCGAGGAGACAAGAACCAAAGAGAACGTTGAGGCAACCAGCAATTCGAGCCGACCGACACTAGTTGAGCTGATTCCAAGACCTAATCATAGTTCGTCCACGACTAAACATGTTGAGAGCCTAAAACCTAGCCCATCAATCGATCATCCTTTCGCCAAGTCAATAACAATATTGCATGGTTCCGTCGTTGCACCAGTTAGCTGGTTGAAGAAGAATGCGAGCTCGAACCTACGTTTGTATAACGATATTTTCTATGAATCTGTGAACACTAACATTAATGGGTCATTGAACCATCTGACACAAACAAACTACACCTATCTCGGCCTTGAAAAGCCAATCCGGCACCACGTTCCCAAGAACGCGACCTCAACAACAACAGCGACAATGGGCTCAAATGGTGTCGATTCGAGTACAGAGTCTGAGGCTCTATGTGGTACAGACTTTGCTGTTCCATATTTCATCTCATTCTACGTTCTATGCTCATTTTTGATCATTAACCTGTTTGTAGCAGTCATCATGGACAACTTCGACTACCTCACGAGAGACTGGTCGATCCTGGGTCCTCATCATCTTGAGGAGTTCGTGCGCCTCTGGTCCGAATACGATCCCGATGCAAAGGGCAGAATCAAGCATCTAGATGTTGTAACCTTATTGCGAAAAATATCGCCGCCCCTCGGATTTGGAAAGCTATGTCCGCACCGGATCGCTTGCAAGCGTCTAGTGAGCATGAACATGCCTTTGAATAACGATGGGACTGTCATGTTCAATGCAACCTTATTTGCTATTGTTCGAACGTCTTTGCACATTAAGACTGACGGCAACATAGACGATTGCAATGAACAATTGCGAGTGATTATCAAAAAAATTTGGAAACGAACGCCAAATAGATTGTTGGATGAAGTTGTTCCACCGGCTAGTGATGAGGACGTTACAGTTGGAAAATTCTACGCAACCTTTCTCATTCAAGACTATTTCCGCCGATTCAAGAAGAAGAAAGCTGAACGAGAACGGGCTGGAATCCATGACGATGCAAACACTGTGGCCCTACAAGCCGGAATCCGCGGCCTTCATGAGTTTGGGCCGAAAATTCGCCGGGCTATCTCAGGCAACCTAGACGAGGACAACTTTGGTTTACCTGATGAAGAGCCAACACATCGCAGAAATCATTCACTGTTTGGCAGTGTTTGGTCAACAGTTCGAGGAAAACGGCTTCAGCTTCCAGGAAATGGCTACAACTTGTCCGAACGTGCGGGCACACCATCAGCACCTCAATTCTCAGCAAGTCAATCTGGCATAGGACAAAGGAATCAAGAGCATTTCAACAGTCAGCTAGGCTCATCACTTGGAATGGATCATTACAATGGGCGGTCTCAATCTGCATATACTACACCAGGATCTATGCAGAACCAACCTTATTATGGTGGTAATAGAGACTTGTATGGAGGTGTCTACTTGGGGGAGCCGGTTCAGCTGCCGTCACGAAATAGCTACTTCAGTGTCACGGAAAACTCAGGTAGCACCTACTACTCAAGACCTGGCAGTGATCTCAACAAACTGCTTTACGAGCAGGCAGGACTGGGCAACTATAACTATTGGGCTGATTTAATGCAGACGACTAGAAATGAACTAGCAGGTGCTCTTGACCTTACGCAAGATGAGTTGGAACGAGCAGCGAGTGATCTATTGAAGATGACGAAGAACCAGAGATAGCAGTAATCACGACGAAATGATGCAAGAGATCCTTGTCACTGTTTTCGGCTAAGCGTGGCTCTTGTTGGATCACCCTAGAGACGCCAAAATTGTCCTAGAGTTTAGTATGATCATGATCTCCGTTTAAATCTGGTTTAAAATCGCAAATAAACTTTTCCGATGGTTGCTAGACCGCAAAATTCAGCCGCTGGAACACCAAAAAGCGGGTAGTTTGATGCCAACCTGGCTGTAACTTCATGGGCTGCAATTGCCCTGATGTCTGTCTCCGATTTTGTACCAAAGACGAGTCCCAGACACAGTTCGAAGGTAGCAACCGGGTCAGTTCGCTATCTCCTCGTCTTTCTATGCCTGATAGAGAGTCAGGAAGGCGGAATCCTAAGCAGCAGCTCGAACAAGCAATCACTGATTACAATCGTTGTCAACGGGGTGAAAATGGTGGAGGAGAGCTGTGAGAAGGCACGATTGCTGCAGAGTACTTAGACTCGTCAGCCCCCCAAAGGTGCGGCGTCTCATTCCATTGGAGAAGCCGCGGTCTCCTGTCCACAGCCTGATCTCAAGATGGCTGCTCGCTAATACTCGACCCTCTAGTTGTTGCGCGCGCCTCTGCTTTTTGACGCTAGGCGTTCCGTGACAATGACGGCCGGCGCCCAGGCCAGCCGCCTACACTCCTCTCTCAAGCCCTTGCGGCAAAACACTCTCTCCATAGCTACTGCCTCCTCACCGCTGACTCATACCCCCTCTCCTCTCCTCTCATCTCTTCTCCTCCTTCTTGAACATCCACTACATGCTATCTACTCACCCAGTTGGCGCCATGGCAGCCGAGTCACTTGGGCTGCTGCAGATGGCGCTAGGTCCATCTGAAGCAGCCGCGGCGGGCGCACTGCAAACCGTTTGCTCGCAGCTCTTTGCCCGTTCGTATGGGGCCGCATTGCTTGCAGTCTCGTCACATCTCGTCTCGTCTCGTCTCGCAAAGCCTCAACCTGACCTGGTCTAGCTGGTGCAGTTGTTACACAGCTCGCAAACCACGACGCCGACCAGCCATCTATACGGCTCGCAGCTGAGCGACTCAGGCCGGCGCCCCAACTCATTTGTGTGTGTGTGCGTGTGTATGTGTCCCACATTCTCGCAAGTCGCGCTTGTCGCCGCAACAGCTGCACGGGCTCGCAAGACGCCGCTTGCATCTGACTAGCAAGCAAGCCAGCCAGCTAGCCAGACTGAGTCAATCTCGGCGGTGGGCTGGCCCTCACTCGACTCGGCTCGACTCGACTCGACTCGATCTAGCTGAGCCTAGAGCTAGCTGGCAAAGGTGCGACCAAAGCACACAGCCGATGCTCCTCTCTTCCTCTTGATACAGAGATAGACGGCAAGCTAGCGAGCGAGCGAGCAAGCAGGCAACACCAGCACTAGAGAGAGAGAGTGTGCGAGCTGGTCATGTCGACCGACAGAAAACCACAAACCGCAGTCACCAAGTGCCACAAAATACAATCCTCGCCCCTTCCTGCAGCAGCGATCACCCACTCGCAGATCAAAACGAGCCACAACCGGACCCGAAGTGATGCGGCGCTCAGGTAGCAGGTAAGTTTTGGATAGTTGAGCTCGCACTCGAGGTGGCGAGCAAGCGAAAGGATCGCGTTAGGTTGCGTGTTTGTATGGGTTTAAAGAGAGAAAGGAGGAGAGAAAATAGTGACTGAGCAGTAGATTGGTTAGCTGTCCTACATTTGCACCACAAGAGATCGCTAACATGAGACGATAGGCGCTTCACTGACACCAACACCGCCGGTCCAATCGATCATTGCGGCCGTCGCTGACAGCGAATCGGAGGGCAGTTGTCTTGGGCCATTGGCTTACTCGCATAGTGAAAATAAATCTCCCACTCCAACTGGCCTTGAACAAAATTCTCGAGCCATGTCCACCTCAACGCATTCTACTGTAAAAAGCATGGGCTCGGTCGCTAAAATAATCGACATCCAACTGTTGCGGCGTCGAAATGAGGCCGAGCTCAGTACCTCGAAAGTCCTGGAGAACTGGTAAGCAAAATTACCCAGCCTTGCAAACGGTAGAAGCTTGATCGTAGATTGAGAAAAGTAGTTGCACGTGAAAACTTACTGATGGAAAGTAAGCGCCTGCTAGAACAATGGTCGGCAATCGCTTCCAGCTCTCGCCTGTTGGTTGAATCCTGCGGTTTTAGTGTTGAATTTGCACTGCGCATTCGCTCGTTCACAATCCACTCCGAACGCCCCCGCAATCCAGCCCACCAGGTATCTTTCTTCTCTGAGCATTCCAAGTCCAACAAGGGAGCAACGAGCAGCCCAGTGGGCGGAGTTTTCCTATCCATTCCTCAAGTCTTCTCTCCTCATCTCAAATCTCTGAAATCAGCGCAAACCAGGCGAAAATGCTCAAGGGCCTACAAATGGAGTGGTAAATTTCATTTTCGAGCTCAGCTAACTGATAGTTATGGGGCAAATTTAGGCTGAATAACTAGACGCGAATGGCCTCTGATTCAAGCAAACTTGAAATCGATGTTACTTGTCTAGTTGTGAGCGAGTCCAGATTTGGTCTTAGTTGAGCAAAACTCAAACTTTCGTCTTTTGCTTGAGAGTTGGATTCAACGTTTTTGGACGCTTACATTGCTGGTAGTGTTTTAGTCCTGTTTAGTGTAGTAGTCGGCCGCTTTTAGAGAGTTTAGTCTATCCCCTGCCAAAGTGACCACCACCAAACGCATGTTTGATCCATGCCTCTGGAATTTAACACTCATCATATCGAGAAGACGAAAAGGCGACAATCTTCACCTCTTTCTCCCTAATACCGCACTAAAAATCACCCATCAACCAAAACAACAAATCCAACTTCATCAACTGTGAGCAGGAGCGGTCAGCCGAGCAGGAACAGTGTGTCCGAATTGGGTGGCCAGCAGCCAGTTAGCGAGCAAAGCGCGCCGGGCACTGGCAGGTGGAACGCGCCCTCCGGTGGCCACAACAAATCGGCTGTCCAGCAGCAACAAGAGCAACAGGGCGGCGAGAATCTGTCTAGTTTCGAGTCCGATTATGATCTATTAGTTTATCTGGGCGAAACAGAAACCGAGGACATTGTTGACACAGAGCGTTCGCTGGACTACCAGGATCAAACTTGGCGCCAGAGCATCTGTGGGGGAGCCTCATTGGCGCCCACGATTGATGAAAGCCTGAGCGAGCTCATAGGTAGCATTAGCTCGAGCCAGAATCAGAATCAGCCCAGCCAGACTTCGCAGGAGCTCCTCGAGCAAACAAGTCCCTTTGCGGTCAGAGGTTCGCCTTTAGGTTTGCCACTGTCGTCTCCGTTGCAATTGCGCTCAGCGTCACAAAACCAACTGATTCCGGCGGATCCAAGTGCAAACCAGCTTGGTCCTGACAATTCGCGGGCAGTTTGGCGGCAAAACCAGCAATCCAGACCGAGAACTCCCGTGATTCTGGCCAAGGGAGGCGCAAAGTCTGGCGGAGCGAGCAACGAGTGCGACAATGAGCTTTTATCGGTGCTTAACGAAGCCAGTCAAAGCCAGCAGCCAGCGAGAGGCTTCCAAGCAGGTGAGTGCTCGCTTCCAAGGGTAGGGCTGCAACATTGGCAAGCATGCTCGACGGGCCAAATCAAGCGGATGGACGAGCAAGAGTGGCGAAAATCGGCCAGAGCCATTCAAGGCGAAGAGGCAATATCAAATTTTAGACAAGAATCGCTGGCGCAACCAAAATTGGCCAACTTTGGCGACAAGTTAGCGTCTTTGTTCAACAGAAGGCCGGCCAATCAGCGCCAACTTGGCGAGTTTGCTCTCAAACCGGATGGCGGCAGCGGCAACGACGACGTATACGACCTGCAAATAAGGTCGCAGACTCTGCGCGCCAACTCGACGTCGGTTCCTCCGCCGACAAGCGCGAACAATCCAAGTTTTAGTGCCTTCCAAACGAGAGATATGTACGAGCCAAACAACATGATTGGACAACAACGTGAGCAGTCGCCTCAGAAGGACGTCATGTCAAATTCGGACGCCGCTGAATTGGACAGGCTGTTGGCCGAGATGAGCCAGTCGCTGGACTTGGACTCGCTGGCCCGTTACGATCCGCAGTCTTCCAGGAGGAGGGTTGGACAGCCGTCTGAGAGGCAGGTCTTCGCAAACAGTAGCCAGAATCTAGACAGACACGAGCCAGCGAGGCATTTGCAGGCACCGATTGGCCACAGGAGCTTGGGCAGGGTTTCAGAGCAGCGCCCACTTGGCCAAGCAAGAGCTTCTGGCAACAACGATTGGCAGTATCGGCATTTAATTAAAGCGGACGGACGCAAACAGGGGCCCAATGACAGGGGATTGATCGATGGTACGATGCAACTTGGTAGCCAAAAGACTAGCAACGATTCAATCTTAGACGAGTACGATGGAGCTTCGAGAATGCTTGAATTGATGATCATCGATCAACTTGAAGAGTCGAGCTCACGAAAGCAGGAACAGCAGCACAGGTTGAATAACAATGATCACGCCCGCCAACTGACTGAGGGTAGAAAATTTGCCACCGCCAAAGCTCAAGCAACTGAGGATACGAGGATGGGAGAGGCGAAAGTTAATCTAAACGGTCCAACAAGTACCAACCAAAGTGGCGCCGACCAAACAATGGCCAACAAACCAGAGATCCAGCAGGAGCACAGGAAAGTGTCCACCTGCTCGTCCTCGGTCGCTACTCTGTCCAGCGTGGTGGCTGCAAACAAGGTCAGCGAGCAATCGCCCCCATCGCCGACTTTGTCGGCGGGCAAACACGATTCATTCACTGGCCGCTCGGTTTGGCGCCACAAAAGATCAGCAAAGGGAAAGCAGACGGAGGAAGGGCGACAGTGGCAGCAGAATCCAATCAGCCAAGGCAGCTTCGATCAGCAGGTGTTAGCTCAGAGAGGCTCGCCCACTGAGAATAGGCTTGCCGCTAGGTCTATGTCATCGCTCCGAAGTGAAAGGGACCCAACCAGCGAGGACGATCGTAGGCGAGCAATCGAAATTAAGTCTCAGAGAGTGAGAAAACAAGCCGGCGCCCTTGGTATAGAACAGCGAGAAGCAGAGATTCCGCCGCCGCTGCCGAAGGTGGACTACGAATCGGACAAGAATGAGCAAGACGTTATAAGAGTGGAGGCAGCAGAGTTGTCCTCCTCGTCGTCCTCGTCATCAGGCAGCGACGATGAGAAGAGTGCAAAGCCTTCAGAGCCAGAAAGCCAGCTCGACCGGATGAAGCGCCGCACCATGTCCAGCATGCGGTCCATGCGCGAGAAGCTGAGCGATTTCATGGGCGGCGAGCAGAGATCAAGGGGTAGATCGTCAACAAGGAAACAGAGTGAGACTCGTCAGCTAGATCAGCATAGGCCAAGAGGAGAGCTTGCAGCTCCCCCGCAGCCACCTAAACGGTCCTCCTCGATTGGCAGCCGGACAAGCGGGCAAAAATTGTCGCCAACTGCGACAGGTAAACCCGTAGCAGTGCGGCCACCTGAGGATCTGATCGAGAATGAGCCCAATGAGCGCAAATCTAGAAGTAGCCGCAGGGGTAGAGCAAACCCAAGCGGCCAATCTTTTGGCCAGCTAGTACGCGAGCGTCTCAGCAGGTCCAAGAGCCGCATTGCCAGGTTCCTAAAACCAGCCTCCTCAAAGCGGGCGCAATCGAGTCCGAACAAGAGGGAGACTGGCGAGGAGAGAGCGGAGGACGCGGGTCTATTCCAGCCAGGCGATATAGCAAGAAATTGTGAACCTTTCAATGACCCTGACCGATTGCCTAGCGATCGATCCTTCAACGAGAGTTTGGACAGACATTTGGCGGCCAACATTGCGAAGAGAGAGCGAAAGAGCAGACAAGACCACAAACGAAGCTCCGAGTCGTCAATCAGCGGACTTGACATCTCTCGTTCTAGAACGAAGAGCCGAAAGTCGCTAGCCCTCAAGAGTAATGAGACTAGATCGTCGAGTCTCCTCTCGATTAAGAGACTGAGTTTGGGAAAGAATAGAGAGCAGCCAGAGAGAGTGATGGCCGACTTGGTTAAACCTAGCTCACCAAAAGAGATCTCGGGTCGAAGTAAACGCAAGAGGAGAAAGAAGAGGCGTCGCGGGAATGGAAACAAATCGGACACAAGCGAGAGTAGCGGTGGCTCTCACTCGACGCCGCTAGCTGGACCCAAGCTGGCGACACCTGGCGAGTATCTCAGTCAGTCGGTTGGTTCGAAGAGACTAGATAGACGCGAAGGAGATTCGGCTCACGAAGTTTCAGTTGAGGGCAACGAGTCTCCAACGAGGAAGGAGCGGCCAGCAATTGGAGGAGAGCCTGGACAGGAGAATGGGTCGGCAAGATGCGAGGGAAAGGCACCAGCGAGGAGCCTGTCTCTCAGGAGCTTTGGCCGTGGCTGCTTGTCCCCGCAGCCTAGCGAGCACTCGAGACCAGAGCTCCTGGCCTCAAATGTTAGAACAATGTCCTCGTCAAACTTGAACCGCCAGCTGCCAGTCACAAACAGCTTTCGCCCCCTGAGCGCGTGTGCTAAATTAGAGGATCCCACTGACTTCGAGCCGGACGATGAACCCAAAGAGACCGAAGTCAGGAATCTGGTGACACCTGTAGGGCCCACGAATAGTGAACTTTCAACTGAGCCAGCGCATTTGTTGCCACCACCAGACCATCGAGTTGACAAGGACGATCGAGTGGGCAGCGTGTCGCCGATGCGAGTCAGGGGAGCTGCAATACTTGGCGACTTCAAGAGCAAGTGCAACGAGCTGTTTGGATCGCGAAATGCGAATCTCAAGTGTAAACAGACTGATCTGGCCACCTCACCACCAATCCGGCCGCCGAGAAAGGGTAAGCGAAGGGTGCGTTCGAAGTCCACCGCAACACCAACTTTGGCGCTCGAGGAAGAGGAAGCTGTCACGGCGGCGGCGGCCACGACGACGACCAGCGCAGGTAGCTTGACAGTTGACCTGGGGGAGCACCCAGCTGACTCTGTGAAGGCGAACAAGTTGGCCAACCTAGCACAGCAACTCAGGCACTCGGCCGCGGACTTTTTCATGCCAAACACCTCAGGTGCCAGGAGGTGCGAGACTAAACAACGCGGCCACATCCCAGCCACTACCCCCGCCACCGCCACTCTGCCATCTGAGCTCGCGGCAGATGAAACCAACAAGGTTTGTGACTGGAAGCCAGTAATACAGCCTGTAACTTCCGCAAAACATCCATTTAGGTTTGGGAGCGTTAAAACGAGCAAAGGTAAGCGCAAGAGAGTTACTCTTGCAACCATAACAAACAAAGCCCCTTAATTTGTTCCAGATGCTTGCAACAAGGATGAGGAGAGCGATTCAGGCACAAACTCGCCTCCCACCAATGACATTGGCGCTTTGGTCCCGCATGATTCCATCCGAGGCCATCTAAATGGGCCCATTAATTTCGCAAACCCCTTTCACCTGGAGCCGAGCTAAATTCCTGTCAATCACATAAAATCCCGTCTATACTCCCAAGCATCTTGGCCCCTCTTACTTTGTTGCCTCAATGTTGCTTTTGATCCAGCCTCGCATCGCTCTGTTTCGCCAGCAGATTTTAGACAGTTTGCGTGCCTAGTTTGAACGATCTGGCGCATCCCTCTCACAGCGACGACGACGACGATCAAGAGTTGGTAGCTTCAACTAATAACAGAGAGAGTGGTGTTACCTGGCCAGTTGGTTTGAGCCGAGAGAAACCGGTGGCTGTTTGTGTTGAAGTGTGAGCCCAAATGCGGATCATGCCTTTTGCGTTCCAGTGCGAGTCGTGCGCGCCAATTCGTCCATGCGCCCAAATGTGCGCTAACAAACTTGATTGTGTTAGCAAGCAGGTTGACATCTGCTAAGCCAGTTAGATTGAATCGCGCAACTAGAGTTAGAGGCTCAACCCACCAGCTTTATGAAACTCCTCCAATTTATCTGCCTTTGCTTTGATAACAAGCGAGCAACGAGCTAACTGGCTAAAATGTCTGACACTAACACTTTGCTCGTCTCTCTCCTACTCTCTTACATCCATCTATCATTCAGAGGGAACTCGTAAGGAGCTCGGCGAGCCGACGGACAGTCTTGGAGGCGTCGGATCTGCTCGTGCTTGCATAAGACAACACTCGTTAGACACAGACTCAACATGGGAATCGTCAGAGCTCGACGAGGGGAACGAAGTTGGAGTCGTACAGTTGAAAGATGGCTTGCTGGATAAGGCTGACTCATCGGGTGGCCGATCCGAGCTGTTTGCGCTGGAATCGGTCGATTTGCAGTCAAACGGGAAAGGACTGCTGTCTCTGCCGTCGCCTTTGCGGCCGCCGCCGATCGGCCAAGCTAGCTCAACTGAGAGGGGCGGCAGCAACAGCTCGTCGTTAGAACTTGCTCAGGGGCACACTGATGGCGAGAACTACGAGCAGGCAAGTGGAGGGGCAAGCAAGCTGGCTATTGAGGGAATCGAGCGGCTCGGTGTAAATTTAGCAAGCAACAGCGAGCTTGACGCCAATAGTGAGCAAGCGCGGGAGCTAAAACAGCAAAGCCACCACCAGCACCAGCAACAACAACAACAACAGCTGCAACAAGAGGTGGATGCGATCTCTTTGAAATCAGAGACACCGTCTGTTGGTGAGCAAAAAGCGTTTGATCGGCGAAAGGTCGACGTGGAATCGGCAAAGGATCTGCATAACGAGGATAATTTTTGCAATAGGCCATTCAAATTTAGCGCTCACCTGCCGCCACCATTGCAGATCATCGATAAGGACGATAGAGGCAACGATAGAAACAACAACGACGATAGCAACAGCATAATAATAGAACAGAGACAAGCAAAAGCCGAGCAAGCGGTTGGCCGGAGAGAGGAGAGGGAGTTGTTGTCGGAAGATGGCACTGAGGCTTTAGTTGAATCTCTCGTTAATGATGACGCAAGTTTGGCAGCCCTGCTAGCGATTCAGGGGCCCAACAGGGAGCAAGTGGTGGGAGTTGGGGCCAAGTCTACAGCAGATAGTCAGCTGGACTTGGAGCCGCAAGCGCGTCCAATTGCACCTGAGACAATGGCCACTGTTGCAATGAGTGCGCGAGAAACGCGCAAACTGGACGAGGCGGACGCTCAATTTCTCAAGGCCATGAGTCATATTAAAATCAAGGCCAACGAGCAGAATCCTCCTAGTCAGCAGCCAAGTCCAAAGTGCATCAGTGACCAGGAGACGCTAGATGGAAGTGAGAACGAGGCACAGAAGCGTCTGTCTGCCTATGAAAACGTGGATAGTGCCGATACAGACCTCTTGGCCACAGTGACAGACCGATATAAGACCTCACCACCAGCCGGCAACAAGCGCCACTGGCGCAGACCCCTGGAATTACCCAAAAAGCCGGCGCATCTATTGCTCCAGAGGGCAGAGATTCAAGACATCTCAGACAACAGTGGCCTTCGCTGTAGTCCACCTGGTTCGCCCTCCGTTTGGTCGCTGAATGACACGGCGGATAATATTAGGTTTACACCTACCTCAACAACAAGCAAAGGTGTCCTAATCATGAAAGATGATACTAAAACACAAACTCAAACCAAATCGACGGAGAATGAAGAGGAAGAGGCGCCGGCAAAGCCAAAACGGAAGCTGGTCTCCATGTTGAGCATCATACAAGATCCCAATGACAATCTTATGGTTGCGGGTGCTGCTTCAGCTCAAAATCCACCCAAGGATCCCAGTGAGTTGGCACAAGCGGATGAAAAGGGACAGCCAGTGCAAACTTCACCTCACTCGCTAGCTCCCTTCAGTCGAAGAGACTCGACTTTTTCCTTCACGGCCGATGACAACAATTCTGACAGCGACTCGTCCTATGCGGCTGCCGCAATAAATCGTCAGCGTCTGATCAACAAGTTTGAGCCAATAAGTTTGACCAAACAGACAAACAACGACCAGAAACGAACAAAGTTTCCAGCCTTCAACGACGGCAAATCGGCTATCAGCTCAGCGTTAGGCGGTGGCGAGTCGCTGGTCAAGCGGCTGGCAAGAAACTTCGACCAAACTGTTCAGACGAGCAACCAGCGGATACCAAAGCAAATTGAGCCAACCTCAATGCTTAGTGTGGACGAGGATCCGAGATCCGAATCCTCTTGGTACGATGCAAAGAGTGCCGAGCCCTTAGATGAGGCTGAGGTTGCTGAGTTCTTGCAAGATTTTGACACGGCCCCTGCTGATCGCAAGCCTAGCGAGTCCCCCCGAATCTTGCATCAGGCAAAGGACGACAATAGGCCTCTAACAGTAGCCGAACTTAGCACGACTAGCGAGGTTGGCTCCATTTCAACTGGCGCAGATCCGTTTGTAACTGTCGCCGAGTCAACACTTAGCAATGACCAAGCGTGCAATGGTCCACCTAGGCGACAGGTGAGTAACGAAAGTTCGAACGAGGACGAAAACACATTGAACGATGACGGTGTTGAGCAGTTTGGCGATGAAGAGGATGAAGCCTGCAAAGACGAGCTAGCACTGGATGTGACAGCTGTGGTTGGCGACAATAACGATCTATCCAGCTCTTATCGAACAACTTCGGCCGATAGCGCCACTCCTGGATCGAACCATTTGGATGTGGAGCAAAGTATGCAGGAACAAGGTAAAGATAACAATCATGCACGATACATACCATCTGACATGTTAGATGCTGAAGGAAGGGTTGATTCTATAGCTTGCGAGAGTGATGCACGAGAAGCAGTTGTTTTGAGAGCTGAGACAAATTCCCCAAATTTACACAAACTCGCCCAGATTGTCTCAAAGCCTGACCATGATGATCATGGCTCCTCTATTTCCAAAACTGCCAGCCATTCACCTGAACAAAAAGCATCGCCATCAGTTGAGATACCTGTTGGAAGCCAAATAATTGACAACCAATTTAAAAACTCCTTGAACCATATTATTGCCCGTAGATCTCCCGCGTCGCAGATAGGCGGCCAACAGCAGGCTGCAAGCACGAGTCCTGGCAAGACAGGGACGGCCGAGTTAATAGATGCGAATGCAGCAATGACCAACAAATCCTCGCTAAAACCAACCAAACTATCCAAAGATGACCCACCATCAATCCACAAGGAGCTCAAAGGTTTGAGTAAATTTTACTACGCAATTCTTGGACATGGTAAACGTCGAAAAAAGAACAAAACTAGTTTAAACAAGAGTAGCGATGTCAAGAGCAAGACCATAAGCGAGGATCTGATCCACTCCTCATCATCCTCATCTTCCTCGTCCTCAACCTCGTCGCCCTTATCCTCCTCGAATCCGTCGGCTGCGACTAGCGACGACGAGGAGGTAACTGGGACGACGAGTGACAAGGCAGCCGAAAGAAAGAAGGATAAGCGTGCGAGAAAGTGCTCTAAACTTTACCAGGAGCTTGAGAAAATTTTGGCCACCCGCTTAGCTCGCGAGCAAACGAAGTTGGATGCCCAGGTCGATTTGAAAGATTCAAGGTCGGACAGAAACGATGGAGGGGATGCTAAATTCCCGACAGTTGTTGAGGACTCAGAAAACAAACCAGTGTTAGCGGATGCTGGCTGTAGTGGTGGCGATATTTTTGAAGAGGAGGACGAGTATCTTGGAGACTTCTATGATGAGTCTCTAAGCAATACAACTGAACGAGATGACCAAATATCACTCTCCTCGTCGTCGGTTTCCTCTGAATCTATACAGGAAATTAAGCAACGCCAGAATCTCCAGAAACTCTATCATGTTGTGAATGAAATCTATTCTAGTGAGGCCAAATTTGTTGACACATTACGCCTGTTGAATGTGGATTTCCGAGAACATATCAAAGCTCAAAACGGTAAATCCTCTTCAAATGGTTCAGTCAATATACCTGGCGATTGCATCTCCTCTTTATTGAAGCATCTGCCCCAGCTGCAGGCCTTGAACGAGAATCTACTCGCCGAATTGAAGCAGGCACGCGATCAATGGCCAAAGACCCAAAAGATTGCCCATGTTTTGGTTAAAATAGGTCCATTTCTGAAACATTATTCCACTTATATCAGAGAATTTGAATCTATTCAGCAACAATTAAATGAAAACATCAAAAAGTATCCTCATTTCGCCGAGCGAGTCAAAGAATTTGAGGCTAGCGAGAGGAGCCAAAAGTTGACAATTCAACACCATTTGCTCAAGCCGATACAAAGGATTCCGCAATACCGACTTCTTCTTCAACAATATCTCCACTATCTCAAACCAGATGATGTAGATTACGAGGATACTGTGAATGCTCTTGAGGTTGTCTCCCGAGTTGCAGAGCACGCGAATCAGTCTATGTGCGAGGGCGCAAATTTCGCCAAACTCTTGGCCCTGCAAGCTAAAATCGTTGGAAAGCAAAAGGACATTGTCCAACCTGGAAGATTGTTTCTCAAGGAGGGAGAACTGATGAAGGTTTGCCGTAAACAGATTCAGCCAAGATGGTTTGTCCTGCTAAACGATGCTCTCCTCCACCTGACCAAGATTCAATCGAGCGACATTCTGTATTTGAACAACGAGTTGCCCTTGGATGATTGTCTCGTCTCGGCCCCAAACGAGAGCGAGCAGGCTGACATGATTGGGCAACGATTCGAGACAGAGTTCAGCGTTTGTACCAAGACCAGATCCTTTGCCCTCATTGCGAAATCTCGTTCAGAACGCGATGATTGGATCAACGCAATTCGGCGCGCCATCGAGGATCATACGGAACGAAGACGTTCGTTTATACTTAGAAAGTCATCGACATATCCCAATGTTCAGGTTGGCAGTCTCGATGTCGTTGTCTCAGCCAACCAGGATGCCACCAGTTCCTTGCTCGGCCAGAAGGCACCTCTTTGGGTACCCGATTCGCGGGTCACCATGTGTCAGCTCTGTACAAGCAGCTTTTCGACCTTATTTAGGCGCCACCATTGTCGTTGTTGTGGCCAAGTAGTTTGTTCAGCTTGTTCCTCGAACAGGGCTCCCCTAATCTACCTGAAGTGTCGAGCTAAGCGCGTTTGCGACCAATGTTATGACCAATTGAAGGCCAACATCCATCTCTACCACCTACCCTCCGGCCTGATAGACGCAACCAATCAGGTTAGCGGCGAGAGAGAGCTTCGTCGTTTAGAAGAGAGTTTTCGGGCCATCCTAAGGAGCCAGTTCGTCCGCCACGCTGGCCTGCGAAGTCTATCCCGTCTCGCCCGAAACTCCTCAGGCGCCTCCTCAAATCTGAAAAAAACCTCGCGACTCAACTAACGAGAGCCGACGTGAATGTTCAGGAAAAGGCTCTCGCGTCCTGGAGGAAATTGGAACCTGATTGTGGAACGCATTATAAATCTTTTCTCGGCTTCTCACAATTGTCAGCCCTAAATTTAGGTGAGGTTGGTTCAAATTCCGCGCGAAGCGAAATCCCTTCATGTTTACATATGTAGTTTGCTTATGTGCTCATTAAAGCGATGCAGTATACTCAAAACCAAAAATAAATAATATTACATTCAATCCAAGATCATGGAGACGAACAGAACTTCCTTGAAACGGAAACGAGATAAAAGCGATCCAGAGGTGGTGGACCTCACAAAAGAAGACACTGTAGTTATAAATATATCCGACGAGGACGTTGTGACGCTCGATGATTCGATCGACATTAGCACACCCAAGCCAACTAAGCCAACCAAAACTAAATCGCCCCCGCCGAACACACTCAGATGTCCTATTTGTATAGAAACATATGTAAACGTCAAGGAGAGAGGCCTCAAAATTGTTGTTACCCGTTGCGGCCATATATTTTGTGATTTCTGTCTCAAAAAAGCAATTAGTGATAACGGAAGGAAGTGTCCCAAGTGTAGAAAGAACGTCCCAAAAGGCCCGACCGGTTTCATAGAAGTATTTGATGTCTGCTGATGTCGATAGAGAATACCCATAAACACCTGTCAATCAAGATGCATTTACTCGCTAACAGGATTTCCGTATTTATTCTAACTGCATCCTCTGTAGGTTAAATCAAAAATCTTTTGACTCTAATCTGTGCAATGAAATTAAGGAATATTCATTTCTTTAAGGGGTGACGGAAGTTTTTGCCAGCATACTTGGCAGATGAGCCCAACTCCTCCTCAATACGGAGGATCTGATTATATTTCGCCAGACGCTCAGATCGGCAAGGTGCCCCTGTTTTAATCTGACCTGTGGACAGGCCAACAGTCAGATCGGCTATGAAGGTATCCTCAGTTTCACCACTTCTGTGAGATATCATCGTCCCCCATCCGCTCGACTTCGCTAGGTTGTGTGCCTCGATTGATTCAGTAACAGTTCCAATTTGGTTTACCTTCAACAGCAACGCATTGCAAGAATTCTTCTCCACTGCAGTGGCGATCCGCTTTGGGTTGGTGACAGTCAAGTCGTCTCCAACGATTTGTATCGGAGTACTGCTGGTTAGCTTGCTCCAGGATTCCCAATCGTCCTGGTCGAACGGATCCTCGATGCTAACTACTGGATACTCTGCAATGAAGGAACGATAGACGTCACCCAATTGATCGCCTGTCAAAAAGCTGCTTGGTTGACCACCTTGCTTCGTCTTCCATAATAGATCGTACTTTCCATTCTTGTAGAATTCGCTCGCAGCCACATCCATACCGATCTCGACCTTGCCTGCATATCCAGCACGTCCAATAGCAGTCTTGATCAGCTCAAGACCCTGCCTGTTGTTCTCGATGTTTGGTGCAAAACCACCTTCATCGCCCACACAAGTGGCCTCAAGTCCGTACTGTTCCTTGATCACACTACGCAGGTGATGGTAGACTTCCGAACCCATTTTCATGGCTTCAGTGAAGGAGCTTGCGCCAGTTGGTAAGATCATGAACTCTTGCATTGCTAGGGCATTACCAGCGTGGGAGCCGCCATTGATAACATTGAATGCTGGCACTGGAAGCACGAGCTCCTTGACTCCTGCTAGATCCGCGATATGCCTATACAATGGAACTTTCTTTGCACTAGCACCAGCTTTACATACTGCCAACGAAATTCCAAGGATAGCGTTGGCTCCAAACTTGCTTTTGTTCTCGGTGCCATCCAATTCGAGCATGAATCTGTCTATCTCTGCCTGATTCACCACGTCAAAGCTCTTGGCAAGAATAGCTGGAGCTAGGGTGTCGTTGACAT
>Ga0209372_1000188_pt1 | contig 45091 bp, 23 predicted proteins | sample AgamicAtPe_FD_187170 | JGI IMG/M metagenome (GOLD analysis project Ga0209372, IMG submission 187170) | Agave microbial communities from Guanajuato, Mexico - At.P.e (SPAdes) (version 2) | ecosystem: Host-associated > Plants > Phyllosphere > Phylloplane/Leaf | place: Guanajuato, Mexico | collected... | reverse complement strand
GGCGACGTTTTCGTGCTCCCAAAGCCCTCACTTTGGCGGCCCAAGCGAGCGAGGCTCGCTCAAGGCGCTCAGCTGGCCGGCGCTCAAGTGCAAGCGCAAACTGGTTCCTCTCCTCTCTGTCTCTGTCCCTGTCTCTGTCTCGCTCGCACCTGGCGAGCGGGCCGGGCGGCTCGCTGCTGGCGGCGCTCGCAGTGAGGATCTGCGGCGGCAGAGGCAGGAGCAGAGGCGGCAACGACGACCACTCAGGCAGCCCATTCACAAGCCCCAACCAACCTCCTCATTTTCGCCTCGCTCGCTCGCTCGCTCGCCCAACAGCCAGCAAGCCCAGCGAGAGAGAGAGAGAGAGAGTCTCGCCTCGCCCTGTCCGTCTGGTTTCAGGCCCGTCCAATTGGTTGGTGTGCGTCAAATTATACGCTTCGCTTCAGGCAGAAGTCTGCGAGAGGGGCGAGAAGCCGGCCGCCAGTGTGGCCTTCGAGCTGGCGGCCGGCCGCTGCTATCGGCGCGCTCGCATCTCGGCGCCGCCAGCGAGCGAAGAGGAGACCTCGCTCGCTCCATCCGATCTGGGCTGGAACGCGACCCGCGAGCTCGCCTAGCTGGCTGCCTGGCTGGCTAGCGGGCGGCCAGATCGAGTGGCACGATTGCGGAGGCCGCAGCTCGCTCGCCCTGACGCCGGCCAGCCAGCCAGCCAGCCAGGGCCGGCGCTATGCAGTATCCGGCCGCATAGAGCCGCGCGAGGCCTCCCAGGGCCGATCAGGCGGCGTTGCCCTGCCCCTGCCCCTGCCCCTGCGCCTGCTCCTGCTCCCACTGCCAGCCCAAGTCTCGCTCACGCCAGTTGTCAACCGGCTGGCGGCGCGGCCAAACAATGCCAGCCACTTGTTGGCCCAGGGCCGCTCTGGGCCGGCCGGCTGGCTTGGTTGCGCGCGCGGCCGCTCGGGGGCGGGCCGGCCGCGCTCGAGCCCCTGCGCGCTGGGCGAGCGAGCGCCCGTTCGCCTTGCCGCCCGCCCGACACTTGGGCCTCGCCTAGCTCGCTGCCGGTTGCCGCCAACGACAAACAGGCCGGCCGCTCTCGTGGGCGGCGCTCGCCGGCCGAGCTGCATGTGCGCCCCTTGTGGCGCGCACATGACGCCTCCAGGCCGGGCCGAGCCGAGCCGAGCCGAGCCGAGCAGAGTTGAGTTGAGTTGAGCGGAGGAAAGGAAAGGAAAGGAAAGGAAAGCAAGGCAAAGCAGGCCGGAGCTAGGCGAGCAAACAAGCGACAATTGTCATGGCCGGCGCAGATCCGGCCGCCCCGCTAATGGCCGGCCGATCCGGGCCACACGCTCGCCGCCGGCCGCCAAAGGGGCGAGCTGGGCCGGCCTGGCCGAGGGCGGCGGCGGCGGCGGCGGCGGGCGCGCTCGCTAATGGGCCGGCTGGGCCACTTGCGCAACCGGCCCTCCTCTCGCTTCCTGGCCGCCGAGTTCCAGTTTTGCTCACGGCGCCAAACTGGAGGCCGCTCAGTTTGGGCTAGCCTGGATGTTGGAGGGTCGGGCTGGCTTTGCTGCGAGCGCTTGAGCGTTGCGGCGGCAGTCTTAGTTTCGGCTTTAGTTGCAGCCTCAGTGCGCCAGCCTCAGCCTCAGCCTCAGTTTGAGTTTGAGCTTGAGCTGGTCTGGCCGGTCAGTCGGTGGTTTGCGAGCGGCGAGCCTCCGCCTGCGGATGCCCCCATTGAGCGCAATGGGCCGCCAGCGCTGCGCTCCCCAGGCGCAAGCTCGGGGCGGCCGCGGTGTCGCCGCCGCCGCCGCTCGATGCGCTCCCCTCGACGCAGCCCCACTTCCAGCGCCCAGCTCCAGCTCCAGCTCCCAGCCCCAACCTCAGGCCCACTCGGCCTGCGCCAGCCGAGTGAGCGAGCAGGCGGGCGGGCGAGCCAGCCAGCCAGCCAGCCAGAGCCCCAACCAAGTGAGGCGGCGGCCACTTGCAGCTGCAACCACCGCCGCCCCTTCCAAAGCAGCTGTCGCCGACGGGCTGCAGAGATTGCGGAGGGCGAGCGGCGGCTGCTGCTGCGGCGGCGGCGGCAGCGTACTTGTTGTTGGCTGGTTTGCCGCCTGCGTTCCTTCCTCCCTCTTGTTGCGCTCTCAGTGAGCGTGCGTGTGTGTGAGCGCGCCCCTGCGGGTGTGTGTGTGTTTGTCTGGCGCTCGCTTGCGCCGCCAATACACTTGCTCTCGCTGGCTCGCTCGCTCGCTCGCTCACACTGTTTGCTGCTCGCCCTACGAGGGCGAGCCAAGCGAGAGCAACAAGCAGCCGGCCGAGCCAGTGGGGCTGCTGCAGGCGGACGGGCAGGCAGGCAGGCAGGCTGGCTGGCAGGCAAGCAGGCAACTTGTTTGCTGCCTGCGCCGTTTTTCCAGTCCTCTCCTCTCCTCTCCTCGCTCCCTCCGAGCGCCTGCCTGCCCGCTAGCCTGCCTGGCGCTCGCTCGCTCCCTCCCATAGAGTCGCCTGTTCTTTCATTGCCTTGTTGTCGTAGTCGCCGCCGCTGCCGTCGGCCCCTCGACTCAGTCAGCCGCCGCCGCCGTCGCCACCTGAAAATGGGGTTTGACTAGCAGCGATTAGCCGATAGCCAAGCCACAAGCCCACACCACATCCGCCCCCCGCGCCCAAGCCGAACCCAAAGGGCCCAGATGAAAGCCACAAACTCGCTGACAGCAGTCGAAGGCAGAGGCTGGAACATGGAGCCAACCTTCAACGCGACCGCCAACGCAAACTCAAACCCCAACCAGAACCAAAACTCCAACTCAAACAACCGAAACACCAACCAGCGAGAAAGCGGCCGGCCAGAGTTGGAGGCGCAAGATATGCCGCCAGACTGCACCATTGCCTGCGAGAAGGGACATATAACAGCGCATAAGCTCATCCTATGCGATCATAGCAAGTATTTGCAAGACATACTCATGAAATATCCGACAGCCGAGCATCCTATTATAATACTGACCGAGCTGAATATTGTGGACATAAGGATTCTTGTTAATTACATGTACACAGGCGAGCTTGTTATAACAAACGACAGCTCGCCAACAAGCCTGTTGCGCGCTGCACAAATACTCAAGATTGACTCACTGACTGCCCACGACGATGATGAGGAGGAGGAGGATGAGGAGGATGAGGATGTTGCGGAGGACCGAGATGGGAGGCAGCTCGGGCTGAACGGAATTGGCCGCGAAGATGGAGACGAGGAGGAGGACATTATTACAGACTTGCAGCACGATGATGCGGACATTGCGGCAGACGAGCGCGATGATTCCTACAACAACAGGGACGATGATGATGACGTAGATGACGTTGATGACGACTTCGACGCCTTTGATGCCCAAGACGCCGACGGCGAGGACAACGATGATATTATGATGGACCACGAGGACGAGGAGCGCCATGTTGCTCACGCCGCCAATCGTCGTCACCATCATCATTACAACAACAACAACAACAACAACAACCACCGCCGTAATGATAACGATGACCATGATGAGGACGAGGATGAAGACGATGAGGATGAAGAGAACGACGATCATATTCGTCTTCAAAACATCGCAACAAATCACAGTATTAGAAACAATAACTCCAGCAACCAAAATTCCAGGCTAATCAACAGTATTAAAAATATTTGTAGCTTAAACCATCTTATTGAGGCCGTTTCCCCGCCACCACCGCTGCCCCTCCAAACACAACAAACCCTCTTCTCTGGTTCCTCAGTGCCAGGCAGCAGCAATACAACAACTAGTAGTATAGGGAGCAATGGTGGTGGCACCGCCGGAGGCGGAACCTCGGGTAGCGGCAGCACAGGCGGCCAACAGCAACAGTTTCTAAATTTAGAATTCGCTCTTGATCCTAAACTAAGCAAAAGTCTTATTGGTTCCAGTAACAATGACACTCCATATAGTTTGAGCCAACATTTGCAACAACAGTTAAGTAGCGCCCTTGATTTACAAGATTTGCAAGATTCGAAACATTTCGATAACAAAAACAACAAAATTAGATGTCACCTTTGCAATATTGGATTGTCCGACGTCAAATGTTTATACCGTCATGTCTTGACAAGACATCTTCCTGAAAAATGGGGTTACAAATGCGAATTTTGTGATAGAGAATTCTCTAGAGATGATCATCTCATGAGACATTATACGACCAAACATAAGAATATGGAATTTAACAGGGAGAAAATTAGAGAAACTAGACGTCTTAACAGAGAGATGGCCAAGAATTTCCACGATCAAATTTCTACTGTTTGAAATGGAATCAGTTAGAGGCTAATCGAAGCGATCAATAAAAATATTTTGTAAGCCGCCAATTTACCCTTGGCGGTATGATTGATTTAAATCACACTAGCAATGTTTAAAACCCTCACTCTTCTTTCTCGTCTTAGACAGCTTGCTTTCAATCCCCTAGATGAGCTAGTTCGGCTGGCCTGACAGATGGGAACTCGGGCGAGTCCGATCCATGTCGAGACATTTCAAATCGATGGACATCAGTCGCCAGCGGGAAAATTTAGCGCGAACGAAGGGTAGAAAAAGGCTTCTCGTATCTGCTCTCAAGATGTAAACATTTCATGTTGAGCCAACATGTGCATTCATTTGATCAGCGATCGATTGGCAATGCTGAAGCGGATTGAGAAATTCGTAGCGCTTTAAAATGAATCAGCTGTGCGCTTGATATTGAAATGGCACGACAGCTGAGTTTAGTGAATGTAAATGTCCATGAAATTCAAAACCAAAAATAAAAACATCACGTCAAGGGTTGCGTCAAAAAGTCAGATATGAATAGTCTGTTTCTATTTCATCGATTTCAAAATCTATCACATATGGTAATGATGACAACCCATTTGATCTTATCTGGCATCTAAACGACTCAGCAGGATTCCATTCCCAATCTCGCACAACCTGGCCATCATCAACCACAGGAACATGGATCCAAAAACCTCAGATGAAGATCTCAATTGGCTCATTTGCGGCGAGCGCGTTGTTGCCTCAATATCAAGCAAAGACGTCTCATGTCTCAGCCCTTATTTTGGAGCTATACGCGGAAAATTGCATGTAACAAACTATCGTCTCTACTTCAAATCAACGGACACATTGCCAACGTCAGCCACTTTAACGGCCGCAAACATTGGAAATGGATCACCATTGAGCGGTGGCGCCGGAATGACGAATCTCTCTGGCAATCACATTATTGATTTACCCCTCGGTTTTGTATCACGTATTGAAAAGATGGGTGGCTCAACTTCTAAAGGCGAGAACTCCTATGGGATCGAGATAACTTGCAAAGATTTCAGGAACTATCGTTTTGCTCACAGTCGTGAGAATCATTCTAGACGTGATGTATTTGAGAAGCTACAGCAACATGCTTTTCCCTTTAACAACAAGCTACCTCTCTTTGCTTTTGAATACAAAGAAAAGTACCCCATCAATGGCTGGCAAGTATATGAGCCAATAGCTGAATATCAGCGATTGGGTTCGATCACTGAGACTTGGAAAATAACCAAGATTAACGAAAACTATGAGCTGTGCGATAGCTATCCAGCAATACTTGTTGTCCCCTCGGCAGCATCCGAGGAAGATCTCAGGCAAGTGGCTCAATTCAGGAGTAAGGGTCGTATACCTGTTTTATCTTGGCTTCATCCAGAAAGTCAGGCGAGCCTCACACGTTGCGCTCAACCACTGGTTGGTGTGGGTGGTAAAAGAAGCCGAGAGGACGAGAGATACGCTCAGCTGATCATGGATGCAAACGCTCAAAGTCATAAGATATATATAATGGACGCCAGACCCAGCACTAATGCCGTAGCAAACAAAGCTCGTGGTGGTGGCTACGAAAGTGAAGACTTTTACCAGAATGCCGAGGTAATTTACCTAGATATTCAGAATATTCATACTATGCGGGAGTCTTGGCGGAAACTCAAAGAGATTTATTATCCTGGCCTGAACGAACAAAAGTGGCATTCAAATCTGGAGGCAACTATGTGGCTAGACCACATCAGGGCGATCATGAACGGAGCGCTAAAGATAGTAGACAAAATCGAAAATCACAAAACATCGGTTATAGTTCATTGTAGTGATGGTTGGGACAGAACTAGTCAGCTGACTAGTCTAGCTATGATTATGCTGGACTCATATTATAGAACCCTGAAAGGATTTGAGGTACTCATTGAAAAGGAATGGATCTCGTTTGGTCACAAGTTTCTCCAACGTTTGGGTCATGGCGACGACAGGCACGCAGATACCGATAGGTCACCAATATTCCTACAATTTATCGATTGCGTGTGGCAAATCATGCAACAGTTTCCAAACGTCTTTGAATTTAACGAAAATTTCCTGATGACAGTCGTTGACCATTCATATAGTTGCCTATTTGGAACTTTCTTGTGCAATTCTGAGCAACAAAGAGCCCGCGAAAACATCAAAAACAAAACGATATCGTTATGGTCCATGATCAACAGCTGTCCCAACGAGTATATAAACCCACTATACTCTGAGGACACCGCAAATCATGTTATTGTGCCCGTTGCTAACTCGCGTAGGCTTGAATACTGGGCCAGCTATTACAGTAGGTGGAATCCACATCTCAAATTTCAGGTTGAATTCTTCCAACACCGAACGAAGGAGCTACTTGTTGCTAGAAGGGAATTGAAGAAGCGCGTAGATGATATAAAGAAGGCCTTGCGATCTCACATAACTCGAGCCAGTAATCAGCCGATAGCAAACCAGCAGTCAAGTGTCTCAGGGTCAAACCAAATATCATCGGTGCAGATATAATAGATTGTACCGCACAAGTTAACTAGGTAAGCAAACCGGAATTAAACAGAGGTTCAATGATGAAAGGAAATCGTTAATCTAGAGATTGACCACCAGAATCATCCAAAGTGCTGCTTGGGGAGCCGAAAGGTTTCTAGAGAAGGCGCAGGTTGATTTCGGCCGATCAATGAAAGAATTGACTAATCTTCTCTCTGAGGACAGACTTATTTCACCTGACGACTCAAAGTGAATCAACGTCAAACGCGGACTTGGTTTATACCAAAAATCTAACTAAACTTCTTTCAGCTGTTCTCTGCGATTCGGTAACGATAAGGCTCTTTTATCACCGCACCAGGATCAAGCGTCTTGCCAGCACGTCCAGCACTCCTGAGCAAGAGACTAGAGCAATGGGCTCACTCGCATCTCGCTCGCGTCCCTACTAAATCTACTTGCCCGCCACTCTCCAATCAGTGCGTGTCGAGATCTCTTGCATGTCAAAATCCACGGGTCGCTCCTTACATGATACACCATCAAATTCTATGTTTCTTAACGAAACAATCTGAAATTTTATACGATACCTATATAGTGATGTCAGAACTCAATGAGAGCTTAGAGAACCAGCAGGTTCATCGAGAGGGGGCGGAATCAGAGATGGAGTCGAGCGCTGAGAACAACTGTCAAGAACTGAACTGTGAGTCCATAGAAACTCACTACTCACAATCACCAGAGCCCGAATGCTTTGAGAGTTTGGTGAATTCGGACTTTCCCCTAGATCGTCTGAGCCAAAGGGATCAAGATTGGTTGGTTGCGGTGCGAGCTGTGTCGCGCAAACTAGACGAAGCAAATTTAGAGTTGACCAATACGAGGGCTAAACTGGAGAGCCTGGATAGGACATTGGCCGAAACTAGGAAGGATCTTGAAGAAAAGGAGGCCAATTTAGCCCAATTAGAGGCGAGCATGTCCAAGAAAACTCTGGTTCTTGATGAAATGAAATCTCAGATGGGCGAAGTTGAGTCGTTGGTCAGTATCAAGTGTGAAATCATCAATGACTTGGAGCAACAGCTTGAAGCCCAGAAGGCGATCAATAAGACTCAAGAAAGCGAACTTATGGAGAAGAACAGGAGGATATCGATTTTGCAGGGAAAACTTGATGAGAACCAAGAGAAAAAGCTCGAGATGGTGGAGGAGGATGAGTTAGATATTCCTGTTACCCCTAGATCGAAGGCTTTCCCTCGCGAGTCCATAGGCCAGTGGTCAGAAAACGTGTCCGTCCGATCCCTCATTCGGTCGATGGAGAAAACAAAGAGACCAAGGTGATACAGCCAAATATATCGTTTTATGTTTTAGCACAGCGGTTTAGCAATTAAAATCCTACGCAACATCTGACCTACGATTTGTCGCAGATACTGCACTGGATATCATCCGCCTTCATCAGCTTGAATGAGCCTCACATTTCAGTGTCTCTGGTCTGTTCAACGGTCTTGTAGGCTTTGGTAAGAGAGTGAGAGAGGGAGGGAGAAACATGGAAATTGCAGGTAAGGAATCAGTTTGCATTCATTGGTACCGTTAATCAACGCTTGAGTTGGCAAGTCATTTGTTCAACTAGGCTCAGCGCCAAGGGCACGAAGGAATCAGTCGAGAAGTGAAACTTTCATTTGACCATTCCATAGCTAGGCAGTATTTGGCTTACCTGAACTGGCCAGCACGCCATTATGAGCAATGCATCAGATTGAACGCAGCCTGAACTAAGCGTGTCTCGGCGGGCCAACTGAACGTAACGGTCTAGGAGAGATACGGAAGCAGAGGTGCAGAGTTGAGTGCAGGCCGATTCCCAGGCGCTGGCGTTGGCGCTAGACTTTGACTTGTGGAGCAGAAGGTTCGGATTGTGGACTATGCAACTGTTTTGTTGGGTCAGTAGGAATTGGGGGAAAGCGTTGAACGAAGCCGATCTAGGCTCCAGTTGAGGGGAATAGAGGCTTGTTTTGGAAATTGTGGGACATTAATTGTCGCAGCCAGCTAGCAGGCAAACTGCGCGAGCAGCTCAAACTCCAAATGGTATCTCAAGCTTCCCTCTAATACCTGTAAACTAGAGGCTAACCATTTCCTTGATGGTAGTTTTCAGTTTTTTGATTCTAGTTTCATTATCAGTCCGTTCTAGCGATAACAGCATTCGTATTTCTAGTTAACGAGACTTTCTTTTCTCGAAGAAGACGAATTCAGGTGAAATCAAATCAGAATTGATATCTGCGACCGCGCGCCCAAAATCCAGTTACATAAGGTGAGCCAACCATGTTGATCAGGCTCATAGAACAGAAGGTAAGTATTGGAGTAGGAAAAATTAGGGTGCTATTTTGTTGGCTAGCGCTAATGTCGCAACCATTCTCTCTGTCCGATCTACCCAACTTGCTCTGATCATAGAATGTCTCGATTCTACTCGTCTGTTTGATGATTACAATCATAGTCTCAACGCTACTTCCTTATGGTGATTCTAAATTCATCAAGCTGAAAAAGAAGAAGATCAAGCTAGCAACTCAAGCTGCCTCCGCGCTAGTTCTGCTAAGAAAACCGAAGAAAGTGGTCTTCCCGCTGCCGGTACCTCTGCCACTACCTATCCCTATCATCACCAAACATGATCCAGTAATTCATCCTATTGATCCGCTGTAAGTATAATCATCCCCTTGCTCATCACTTAGCTCCATCTAGGCTAGATGATGAGCATGCATACAAAGTTTGCACCACGTTCGAGGGATTGGCTCGAAACTAACCTCGTCGCTCTACCATTCAGCCAATACCTCGCTTTCGAAAAAGGTCTCATGCTGAGTGGCCTCGGCGGCCTACCGGGTGGTTTCAGCACTCACGGGAAGCGTAAATGAGGCTAACCAAGGGGAAGTCCAGACATGGTCATGCCGAACGAAGAATGCAATTTAAATTATTTCAAGACGCCACCTCTCTCCCTCTGTCTCTCTCAATCTCTTCACCAAACTTGTGGCCCTTCGTTAAACTGAATAGTAATTGACTCATCTAGCATATATTGTTCTCTGCAATGGATGCAACAAGTTTTATTCCTATCGATAGACTGTCTGCATAATGCAGGTATAAACCACTCGTTGAACCCTATTCCAGTCCTACATTTTGCACCTAACTAAGCTTTCTTGAGCGAATAGTTCTAGGCGTCTTTTTGATTTCACCTATTCCTGCAAAACAACCTCACTTTGGGGTGCCTCCTCTGAGACGACAAGCAGCTCAGATACTACTTGCGCTACGATCTGTTCAGAGGTCTCTTCTAATGAATCTAGCTTCGCGCCACTATGGTCGTCAATCTCTCCAAACGGATATTCCCTGTGCCGTGTCAGGCCTTGATATTCGTCATAGAGATACAAGCGTGCGTTTTGATTCAGACTGTCCAAATCAATCATAGAATTTATGGATAGAGTCATGTTGTGCGTAGCGTTAATGTTTTCCTCCAATTGACTTATTGTGTCCGATCGGATGATATAGGAGAGGGGCTGCTGATGAAGCCATTGGATGATTACTTGAGCTGGTGTGAGGCAGTATTCTTTAGCTATTCGTTGTACGGTGGGACAGGTTAAAAAGCTGGGTTTGTTCTCTCTCTTTGCTTTTGGGGGACAGCCAAAGGCTGCATAGGCCTCATAATGGACATCGATCTCTTCACAAAAATCGAAGAATTCTCTGTCTTGGTAGAACAGATGATACTCATTTTGGGCAACATCAACTTGGTGAATATGGTTGAGGCGGATGAGTTGCTCCAAATTGATGTTGCTCAGTCCGATGTATTTCGTGAGACCCTTCGCTTTAAGATCAACTAGTTTGGTCCAAGCTGATTCTAGAAGTCCCTCTGATTCGTCTAACAATAAGTTTCCCTCCTGGTCGATGGGATAGATGTTTTCGTCGCTCAAGTGTTGTGTTGAAAATGGAGCGTGAATTAGAAACAAATCCACATAAGTTAGTTGCAAATCTTCTAGTGTTCTCCTGAGGCTTCGTTCAATATGGTCGTCTTGCATCATGTTGACGGGTAGTTTTGACGTAATAAAAAGTTCTGTTCTAGGAACAACGTCGGCGAATTCCTTAAGAACCTCGCCAACAATACGCTGAGTTCCATAGAGAGGCGCGCAATCAATATGGCGACAGCCGAGCTCGATTGCGCGCCTCAAAAGTTTTCTAAAATCTTGTTCGCTTGTTTCGCCTTCGCCATCACCTAGTTTGAAGGCTGTTCCAAAGCCGTACTTTGGGATTCCTTTTAGAAAGGCCATGGATCAGGTTGACAGGTTGATTGTGTTCGACGGAGAGACTTTCGTACGCTGGCCAATGGCGATGTGTGGGCTATTTTACACCGGTGAGCGAGATGGCATGTGGGAGGGTTTGTTCACTCCACCGTGGCGATTGAGACACTCGCTCGGACGTCTTATAAACTGGGTGCCCAAAAAGTTGGAACTTTAGGGAGTAAGTTTGGCTGAATTTTGATTCAAGTTCGTCTGTGACATCGCTCTCCAACATTGAACCACTGGCTCATGGTTGTTGTCGGCCACAAGAGATAGAGAGAAAAAGACAGATAGAGATGGGCACGCAAACTTAGGGAGAAAGAGGAACACTAAATACAATTATCTCGGCCGAAGAGTATGTTGGTTGGTTAGCTGTTTAAATAGATGGTGTGGTTTTGTTTACATTCGTTTCATTCGATCTTTGTGCCGATTTAGTCACGATGGACGATATACTTGATGGCAGATCTATCTTCTCGTGGGCCGCTCAAGTCAATGGTAGCCCCGATCGCTATCACTGGCGCCACCGCCGCCGTCCTCCTTCCTTGCTCGCCGCCCCTCGCTTTTCTCCCCATTATCGCGCCCATTCTTTGGCCTTTCATGATTGCCCTGCCCTAGTGGAAGTGATACCAAATCATGGATTACATTCATTTGTGATCAGTCTATCTAGAAAAGCGAGCGACGAGTTCACATTTACTCTCTCTCCTTTATTTTATCGGTGTCCAATATTTGGTAATGATAATCACGAGCAATCTACAGATCGAGTCTCGTGCTCGAGCCGCTGTACAATTCCGACGAGCCGCAAGCGAGACCAGACGGCCGATAGACCTCGTCATTGAGCACTGTTTAGCTTATGCTTACTGCGTATTGTCCTCGTCTCGTCTGTGCAACCGTCTAGCCAAGCTTCGTTTTAGTTAGATTTCCTGAGGAAATCCTGAGGAGGCACAGTCCACAGTTAACATCTCTAATTTCCTCTCGCTGTCAACTCGTGATCGTTTACACTGTGTGAAATGGCCAAAGCTAAGTTATTGTGCCGACACCAGCACCTTGCTCTCAGGATTCGGCGGCGAGTTAGCGGCAACCGCCGAGACTTGTTGCTCCAACGGTTGGAGAGGTGCCAAGACTGTTTGTGGCACCACATTCACCACTTGGGCCTCTTGCTGCTTCGGACTAGCGGCGCCCAAAACGTCGACCGGCGAGACTGGAGCTTGTGACGCAATGGCCGAGCTTATGAGGGACACGAGCGGCGCTTTCGGCGTCTCGGGTGCAGCCATGGCAACAGGTATCTCGGCGGCGGTGGCTTGTTTGTCCTGGTTGCTGGCCGACAGCTCGCCCACTACCTTGGACTCTGGCGCTGGCAGCACCTTCATGTCATCACTCTCACTTCCGTCTTCCTTTCTAGCGTTGAGAACCCGATAACAAGCCTCCTTGTCCATTCGGGTGAAGCCTTCGATGATTGGCATTCCGCGCACCATGGTCGGATCCGAGCAAGTAGCCTCAATTTCGAGATTGTGGTGGAAGGTTAGCTCGTGTAGGACCCAAATTAGCGAGCACCTACAATGGATTGAATTGTCTGCCATCAGATAGACCATCGGCTGGAAGCGCCTGTTTGTGTGACGCGGGATTGCTGGCACCGCAGTGAGCTTGTTCTTCCTCAGATTAATCAATAATAGGTTTGGTAGCCCATCGAAGATAGTCTTCGTTAGGAAACTTATCTGATTATTTGCGAGCAATATCTTTTGCAGGTTAATATTACGCGAAAAAACGTTCTCAGGTAAGGTGGTCAAGTGGTTATCACTTAAATCTAACACCTCAAGTTGGGTAAAATTCTTAAACGCCCTCTCTTTGACCTCCTTAACCTCGCAACCAACGACCTTGAACTCGGTCAAAGGTCGCACTTCCTGGACCAGTGCTGCGCCCAAATAATTTGGAATTATAAAATCCTCAATTTGGTACTTGATAATCCTCAAAGATCTTAGGGTTGCCTCGCCATGGTCAAAGATGTATCTCCAATATTGTTTGCTGAACTTTGGTTTCCTTCCGCTGAATGTTTCAAAATTGAGCTCCACCCTATTAAGCGTCATGTTCAGATGGTTGAATGAATCATTTACAATAGAAAAATCTCCCTTGAAGGTGATGCCTGACGGAAATGGGCCGTCGGCAAAGGTGTTGGCCAGGATGAATGTTGTCCTATCGTAAACCATCGATTGAAACTCGATCTCTTGCCAATAATACTCCGCTGTTCTATTGACTAGTCGTTGCATTAGAGGCCTGACAGATGTTGGATCTGATTCAATTTTACAAACACATTTGAGGTCCAAGTTCCAACATTCGCAAGTGTTCCTTTAAGCGTCGGAAGGTTCACGATGGCGGAAGTGTCAGTGAGATCTGCTTGACTCAATAGCAAGACATCCTTAACTTTGTTTGTCAAACTCACCTGATATATACAATCTGTTGATCGCTTGCCTCGGCTGAGATTTGCAGCCATGAGGTGAAGAAAAGCGTTATGAGCAGGCTCGTGATAGTGGCCATTTTTGGTAAGTTAGGTTTGGGTTTGATTTGTGTATGTGAGTGTATGCTACAATATGGTTTATTGTTCGTTATTTCAAACAATCCGACACAAACTGGCCTCGAGTGGAAATTGTCCGAGTTGGTTTCAGCTTTTGGCCGAGAAACTCTTTGGGTGCCAGTATGGAATTTCCGATGGAAATGGTCTCAGCTAAATGAGAGACTGAACCTCGAAACTTCCGAGCGAGAAACTTAGTGAGGAAAGTTTAAAACGTGGCTCGTTGGGCTCGCTAGCAACAAGCCAACTAGTTTCAAATGTACCTGATTGTACAAGAGCTGAGCCAAGTTTTCAACCAACATTTAACGATCATTCGAGAGCATTCAGAGCGACCATAGCGAATGGTTCTCAAGCGTAAGCAGAGTCCGAGAGATTCTCTTTTGTGATGGTCGTGAGCAGGAAAGCCAAACTCCCTGATGTAAGGGATGCTGGCCATCCAACGAGCTGAATTACGTAACGCAGGATCTCAGGAGACTTGCGCATACGAACACGGAGCTTTTTTCTCGAGCCAACTCAGCGGAGACTCCCGAGCCAGACTTGATTTGGCTCCACTGACTAGCCGGGAAGGGCAGGAACTTATTCAGCTACTCGATTCATAGAGGCTAGTTATGTTCCAAGGTCAAGGACCTTGCCTATGAAAACTTGTGTTCAGATTTCACTAGACTGGCGTAAGTATCAGCTCCAGTCGGGCTAACTTGAGCGCACAGGTCAAAAGAGTTAGCATGAAGATGGACTCAAAGATGGTGATTGCAGATTCGGAATTAAACGACGACGACGACGACGACTTGGACAGGCGGAATCAGGCTGTTTATATTTAGTTGTGTATCCAAGTTCAAGAACTATCGCCAACTGGTGGAGGCTGGGCCGGCGCCTGCTTATTATACTGAAGGTATCCAGCTATGTTAGCCGACGGCGCGGCTATGGCAACCATGGAGGGTTCGCTGGAGATGAATAAGTCATGCTTTTGATCACTATATTCAGACCAAGTTTTCGACTTGCCAAGTATGATTTCTACTTGCTGACCGTATGTCTGGTTTTTGGTCATTGATTTTAACACTTTAACAATCAGCGCACGAGTCTGCGCTGATTGGTTAGAATTGAGAACATCCAATAGGAATGTTATGAAGTTAGCCTCTAGTGCTTGTTGCACAATACGATCGTTTACGGTAGAAAACTCGTAGATCTTGCGCAGGCCAAAACATGCAATATCTATGGTATCACTAAAGTTTGTCATTGAAGATTTGATTTCAGTGAGGAGGGATCCTCTAGAGCTCATATTGTCCACACAGGCTCTCGATCCTCCCAATTCGGACAGTACTGTGAGGCAAGATTTTGATATGAACTCATTCTTGTTACTTCGCGAGTAGATCGCAGCCACAATACTTTGAACATGGCCCATGGCAGGTATTAGCTCCAGCAGAGCTGGTTGGGCGCTCAACAGATTCTTCAGAGCTATAGTTTCAGTTTCAAGCTTGCTCTCGTCTACATTAGGTGATTTGACTGAATTCTGAAAGGAATTCATTAACTCTGTCAAGAAGTCACGAGGTTTTCTGAGTACCCAAGTAGGATTTTGATTGAATAATCTCAGGTAAACACCAGCTACAACGAGCTCATCCTGATCAAAGGCATTCAATAGATTGAATTCGGGTTTGATTTGCCATACGTAAGAGGGGTCCTTCACCTGTTCGCCATATATTTCTTGAGCTAATTCAGCTGAACTCTTACATATATGATTTCGTATTTCAGAGTTCCAAATCAACTCTGGATTTTCCTGATTGTTGTCAAACAGACTAAGGGCATCACTGGTTGAATTTTTCATGGCATCGACGATTATCATGGGCAAGAACCTATTCAGAATGAGCGAAGCCTGAAAACCTGACAACTTGTCGGCGGTCATACGAGCCATCAAGTCAGCGCTCTTCAACCGGACGTCTGGGTCCGTGCAGTTGCAAAATAGATCGACTAGATAGACCAAACCCCCCTTAGCTATAGCCTCTTTGACAAGCTTTGAGTTTGCAATAAGAGGTGACAGTGTTTCGAGAATTATGATTGGTCTAGAGACAGGTTGATCGTCGACGATGTTGTCAACGACAATGGTGTTCTTAGCCATTTTAGGCCCAATTTGATTGCCCTCTTGAGAATGGCTTGTGGATCGGCAAGTGTAAAGTATCATCCACAAATAGACGAGAACGTTGGAGTTGGATATGTCTATAACGCATTGGGCATTGCTCGTTATGTTTCTGATTACGTTGAGGGCCATATTCTGGACGTCCGGTAGTTGTTCAATCTTCAGGAGGCTGAACAACAGTTTAAAGTACCCTAAGCACTTGATCTCGACGCCAGGATTGAATTTGATAGATAAAGACAAGGCTCTGAGACAATCTTCGACATTCTTGAAAGATTCTGAATTCAAAGAGCCATCTTCTGAGAGCGACAGCGCAGAGTGAATGTATTGAGACTGGCCACCTATGTAATTTAAAAGGGCTTGGACTAAATCCCCCGCATCTCTCAAGGGATACGAAGGCTGTCTGTTATAAACTCGAATGAAGACATTTCCAACAGTTAGCTCAGTCTTGTGGCAGGTTATCTCAAACTCTGCACCATATGACTCATCTGGACACTCGCCACTTTGAACGATCGCACGTTGTTGATTCTCCAAATAGTCGATTAGCTCGGCACGTGTTGCGTTGTTCCAAATCAAATATGGTATCTCAACATTGCTGTTCAGGATCTTGAGTAGTTCATGAGGGTTCATCTCGGATTCTATGAAGTGGCTGGCTACATAATGACTTAACATGGCCTCTATCGATTTTCCAAAAAGTTCCTTGTTTAATTCATACAATCGCACACAAGCTAGCAAGGCTACGCTTGCCGTTTGGTTAGTCATTTCCTGCTTGTTATGACCCTCGTTTCGTTCAACTCCACCCTCTTCCAGAGTGAAATCGTATTTAAATAGCAGCAGTATCAGACTAAATATGACACCTGATTCGTAGAGCATCTGATGTAATGGCGTGCATTTGGCAAATGCAGCGATGCATTCAGTTGAGGCAAGCAACAGATCAAGAAGCTTATTATAGCTCAAGATTCTGTTCAGATCCTTGACCACAGATTGAAGCTCACTCATCCTTTGTTGACAAGCCTCGAACTCGCATGCAACTGTGAAACATTTGACTATATTAGTACACATTTGTACACAAACATCGAGAGGCTCAGATGAGGCTGATAATACAGATGCACATCTGGACAGGGATTGCTGCAAAACTTCTAGACCACCTTCACGTCTGAGCTCTTCGGCGTTTTTTGCAGAACATCTTAAACTATGATAAGCAGTCTCACAAGCATAGGCGAGCAGAGGGTCAGGTTTGCTAAATAAGCGCTCGTCTTCGACTTCATTCTTAATTGTTTCTATCAACATTGGATAGCCAGAATATTTGTATGGATGCAATTCGTCATTGCATTGGCTGAACAATATACTTTGAGCTTTGAAAATGAGGATCAGATTTTTTGGATTCAAACCCGCAGCCTGTTCTCGAGCTTTCTTGTTGCAGAGAAACTCATATGCTTTATGTATCTCTTGGAAAATATGGGCTCCATCTGGATTTTTGTCAGGGTGATACTTAAGAGCGAGCTCTCGATATGAACGTTTGATCGCTTCTTCATCAATATCATCTGAACACTTGAAATCATCTGTATTGAATCGGAGAACTCTCAAAGCATCACTCATTGAAAATGTCGAGGGTTGCCTACTTGTCTCCTCTTTCCAAGCATCAAGTAAAGCCTTCAGAAGGTTTACAGGATCTTTGATTGGCCAACTAGGGAATTTGGTTGTATTGCATAAGTTTCTCAGGTAGTAAATATCAACAAACAGTTCGTCTTCCAATTGATCGTAATTTATGGGTGCTATCGGGCAGTAATCATATGTAGCACGATTGTTGGATTTCAATCGACACGTAAAATCTGCAACATGACAAGCTATCTTTTCAATCATGTTTCTACGCATTTCTCCATTCCAAATTGCTTCCGGTGTATCGAACTCACCCAGGAAGATTTGAGCAAATTTATCAGGTCCATGATTTTCGAGGTAACAAACCATTGCCTCAGGTAGTAGGTAGGTGAGGAAGCTTTTCATTTTGGTGGTCGACGTCTCTTCGATACGGTAGGCTTGGGCTAGATGCGTCGAGTGCAATAAACGACCGATAGGTATCAAATTCGATCCGCTATACATCAGTATAAAAAAGAAGAGCCCACTTCTATAAAGCTGACTTATCATAGGATTTTCCTCAATAACTGACAGCATGAGAGTGGAAACTCGCTCTACTATGACCGGATCGAAGGTAACCAACAGTTGTACTATGTGTGGTAGACAGCTCGAATCAGATAAATATTTCTTAACCCTCGGAAATGGCCGGATAATTGCGCCATCCAGATCGTGACTAGGATAATATTCACAAATCTGAATGAAAATGTTCAATATGCATGTTGCCAGCTCACTTTCGTTCATGACTGGAATTCCGCTAGCAAGAAGAGACCATTTTAGCTGTGGTATATCACTAACAATCCTCCATCCGTCCATGCCTTGAGCCCATAATTTAGTCCTCTCATTGATTTTGCCCTGCTTCCATAGATCTTCTATGTCGGAAAACCTGAACGGTCCCTGATGAGATTTTCGCCCGTCGCTATTTGGGCTTAATAGATCGTCGCTTGGTCTTTCGGATGGGACAAGGCGTTCATCATCACTGAAGAACCATTCTTTTGATGCCGCTGCGGCAAGCATCTCAGTTGTAGCTTCTATAACATTGGTTTGTGTAGGAATGAATGCCCTCTGTGTATGTAGATGGGCTAGTGTGATCATATCGACTAAAATTCTAACACCATTAGCGTCGATGAATTCTTTAGCATTTGATCGATGCATAATAAGTCTTTCGATGAGCATTATCAAGCGGTCTCGTTCAAGCCGGTGCCGACAATCTTTTAACATTTCAAGCAAATAGCGAACATCGTTGAACTGGCCTATCTCATCCATATAAGTTCCATATATTATTGCCATAGCTTGTAGGCAAGTACAGCGCATGTCAACCCTTTTGTTCAAGAGGAAACGATGATATAAATCGCTCAAGAAATGAAACGGGCTTCTTATCTGAATCTTGTTCATGAGATTTTCAGAATCGTCAAGGAGCAGACGGAGGAAATAGTCACCTATACGGATCTCATCCGCTAGAGACTTGTACGTGACTTCGAATTCGTAATAATTCCAAGATATAAGAGCCTCCTTTGCTGCTAATTCTCGATCAGTCATAAAGAGTCTAAGTTCGTTTTCAATTACGTTTTTCAGCTCCTCACGAGTCTTAAGATTCCAGATCAAATCAGGTTTCCAATGGTCTTGGTAAAACTGATAGTAGAACATATCCCAGTTGTCTTCGATTTTCACTCGTTGCCTGCATTTCCTCAGTAAAATTGGTCTTGCAGCAGCTCTCTCATCTCTCTTAGGTAAGCCTATTTGTTCGCGCCAGTGCATTATGGTTTGTTCCAACTGTCGTTCTAAGACTCGTACAGAAGGGTGGATGTCTCTGAGATAGTTGATCTTATTGGCAACTGAATCGACACTGTTAGTTTGATTGGCCAGTGTGAGGTTGTCACGAGAGGGAAGGGTTATCATGGATTGTGGTGGCTTCTGGCTGGAATCTAAATAGGTTAACAGACCTAAGGGAAACATGCGTCGAAACAGCTCTTTGGTCTCGTTGTTACCAATCGACCATAGTGCAACCAAGTGACGTGACAGGTATTGTAGACCTAAAGTTCTTCCATCTTTGAACTGAGAAAACAGGCCTATGTGAAGATGTTTCATTAAAGCACCTTCAGCCAACGATAGTTCTTGCATTCTCTTGGACACGTTGGGCTCGCCCTCTAATATGATTGCCTTGATGACAAGCCCAGCTCCTTTAACGATGGCCAAGGAGGGATGCTGGAATAGCTTGTAAATATCACGTCCATTTGTGGCGACAAGATTAAGAAGTGTATCAAAGCATGAGCTATCTGTGGTCTCGCTGTAAGGAGCGCACAAGGCATAGGTTAAGAAGTCCAGCATTGAGGAAACCACTAGAGCTCCTGTTCCGCGATTGACATGTAATTTCAGAACGTCCAGCAGACTTTCCAAGAACTGACGAGTAGCGAGTAATGAATTCTTGTTGAGCTGCTCATGTCGAATATCACAATCTGGGTGCATTGGTTGCATTAGGGCGCAGAGAACGTCAAATCCAGCATATGTTATAGCGTCATTTGCCAGCTTAATCGTCTTGACAATGCTTCGACCGAGGTAAGCTCGGAAGCGTTCGCTTTGATTAAACATGGCGAAACCAGCTTTTGACGCAACGAGTCTACGTATAGCTTGGTAGTATTGTTCGATATCCGCTGGCTTACTTGCCTGATTGCTTAGGTTGCTGCTATCTGAGATCGGAATGCTACCACCATCACCTTGATCCACGAGTGAGATTAAGGCTGCCTCAATTAGCCTGGCTTTGTTCTCGGCAAAAAGTTTAACATCCTGGGGTCCGGAGTGGATCAAACCGCTATAAGGACAAATTGAATTGAACCTGTATACAGCGTCAGTGAATGACCATCCAATGGGAAGCGACTGGAAAGCTTTAAGGTGGCTTCTTTCGATCTCGTCATCGGCGGTCATGTGTAGAGGGCCACATCGCCAAACTAGATTTGTAGGAGTCATCTTTACATGAACGTCAATATTTCCCGAAGATCTTGTACTTTCGACAAGCGATGCTAGAAGCGCGTCTCTTTCTGTTGTAGTATATACTGAGACCGTGTCTAGATTGCTGAATTCAATGGAAAACATTTGAGGATCGTCGCTCGATCTTATCAGTGCATATATATTTTTCAACGGTTTCAATGTGACAGGCTGATAGGTGTCAGGATTTCGCTCGACCAGGCATGAGTTTGTGAGACATAGTATCCTTCTTATCGGTCTCATGTGATGCCTCTGATGCAACTTGTGAACTGTGAATTCATGCAACGAGGTGAGCGCTTCATCAGCGCTATGTTTCGGTCCGAATCTATGAGAGTAAAACTGGTCAATATTAACAGAGTCTTTGGTAATCACCGGACTGAACCCACAGTTGTTTGCACTATAATCCTGCAGAGTCTTCACGAAGTCCTCAGTTAGTTTGTCTGGATCTCTCTGAATAGAATTCATTTTGCCAGTGATTCGGAACATGTGCATCCTTCCAAACCCAGTCGACGTTAAGGAAACACATCCTGGCGGATCGACGGTCATCGATACTTGCTCGACATGTTTGAAATAATAACTGACATGAGCATTGCCGAGTGTATCACATTGCACAACTGCATTGGATGTGATTCTCAAGATTGCAGGGAGCTCTTGACGTGACCAATGAAACTTGCTGCATTCATATTGCACAGGCGAATATTTATCAACTGCCGAAGGCCTGGGTCTAAATCTAATTATATCACATAGAATGTCCTTGCGAAATTCTGAAGAGAACTTCAACAAATCAGTGTTGCCAGATCTCTTTCTAAGAACCAACTTGAACAAGTCACCATTCAATGGGGCAACATCAATCACTTCATCATATGGCCAGCAATTCGTGAGTTTCATACTCTTAGGGTCATAAGTAGAGATCTGGGTCGGTTGGATGGCAAGGATACGTTTGTATTTGCCTTTCCAGGAGTGTTTGACCACAACATAGCTGAAGCCGTCAATCGTACTGTCCATTTTCGTTACCTACAGATTAATTCTATCGTCGAGTATCCTTCTGATTCTTATAAACAATATATTAACCTGAATGAGTTCACGACTGTTGTTCATCATTGAATCAACTGACCAACATTAAAACAATCGTGCCAAATGAATAGGTTGGCCAGAAAACTCGTCTTGCTACTCTGGGCCCAACGTCATCCGTGCTCGATAGATTTCACCCAAATATGTCGTCCAAGCGCTTCAAAATCCTCCCCAAAGGAGACCGAGTTGAGCGTAGGGCGCTGTGAGTTCAAATCTCGCGCTGAACTCGAAACCGAGACTGCACTCGCTGAACTCACTCTATTCGATCGCGACTCGCGTCTCCACAAGACCGAAAATCATTGGGCATGTTGTGCTTGTTTCCTGTTCTCAGGTTCACTCTCTATGTGACTGCGGCGGTACTGCTCAATCTCGTACTTTTCAGTGCTTTAAACTAGAACAGCTACATAGATTTCCAATATTTCTCTAGACACGACGCCAGTTCTAATACCTAAAGCTAAATCGTCTAGCTAGTTACTAATATTTAACCTCTTTAGCGACCATAAATTGTAAAACATTCAGCTTCCCTCCTCCAGCCGTTATTAGGGTTTCTTGACGATCAGGAGGCTATTGTGAAATAAAATGACTACAAAAGAGAACATAATTCCAGCCACCCAAAGGAAGGATGGCTCGTGGAGAAAAGAGAGGAAGGTCAAGGAGGGTTATACTCCGCAAGAGGAAGTGCCTAAATATGAAGCCAGACCCGCTAAGAAGGCCAAATTGGGGCAACAGCAGCAACAAACTGCTGCTGGTGATGCTGCGGCCAAGCCGGCTAAGCCAGCGCAACCTAAGCAAACTCTAAAGACCCAGCAGCCTCAACAAAAGCAGCAAAAGCCTGCCGGCCAGCAACAGCAGAAGCCAGCCGAGAAAAAGGCGCCTGGTTCAGAAAAGACCTCAAATGCTGAAAAGAAGGGTCCTGCAGGCGATAAGAAGGCCGGCGAGCCGCAAAAAAAGAAGCCACAGCAGCAACCAAAGCCCGCCGCAACCAAAGCGGTAGCGGCCGAGCCCAAGAAGGGGGCAGATAAGAAGGTATCGGCCTCTGGTCCTGCCTCGACTGCTGACAAGAAATCCGCAGGACCTGAAAAGAAGGCTGGCGAACCTCAAAAGAAGCAGCAGCAAGCTCAGAACAAGTCTGCCGCTAAGAAGCCAGCGGAAAAGAAAACTGTTGCGGACAAAAAGACGACAAGTCTCGAAAAGAAGACCTCAGGCGGGCCTAAGAAAGTTGGCGAACCACAGAAGAAGAAGCAGCAGCCTCCAGCTCAGAAGGCCGCCGCTGGCAAGGCAGTTAGTAAGCAGAACGTAGCGCCCGCCAAGGGAAAGAAGAAGGTCGTCGAAGGTGGAAAGAATCTATCAGTAATCAAGAGGCGCATCCGGAAAGTCAAGGCAATCTTGAGAGGTATTAAGGCGCTGAAGTCAAAAAAGAAAGCAACCCTGTTGCCTAACCAAATCGCAAAGATTGGACGAGAGAAAGCCGTCAAAGAAGAGCTCGAGTCTCTGAAGGCCAAATCAAGCGCTTAATATCGTGTGAATGAGCTGGTCCCGTTGTGTACACAGTGTAACTTTAAATAAAAGTAGCCCCGTATCGATTACATTTGACTAAAATAGAAACAGCGATATCTCTATCCCACTTCTTGTCACCGGTGAGGCTCCCAAACGAGATCTAAGTACGAATCTCTTCAATCTTGTCGGAGGATGAGCGAGATGATCTGTAACGGAGTGGACCTCAGAAACGCGCAGGGCTCAAGCGGAGCCCTGCGATGCGGATCGAGTAGCATGCGAAGCACTTAAATATACGCTGACCACGGCATAAATATTTCTATATCGCTCGAAAAGATGTTACATTTACTAGATTAGGATTTATATTTGTGACGGATCCAATATGGATTCCTCTACTGGAGTTCTACCCTTTTTGAGAGGAGCTGACTTCTCGCATAATAACTTCCATGGGGAAAATTTCCCGCATTCGATGAACCAAATGAAGGGGCTCAAGTGGCTTAAGCTCAACAGGACACAACTCGATTGGATACCTGAAGAGTTCGCCAATTTGGGCGAGCTAGAGAAACTGAATCTGTCCCATAACAATCTTGCAAGCTTACACGGTGAACTCATCTATCTGAAAAGTCTCAAATTTTTGAATTGTAGGAACAACAGAATTGATGCAACCTTCATACCTGTTGAGCTCTTTAGCATAAGCTCACTGACGGTATTGGACCTGAGCCATAACAACTTGACAGTGATACCGAAAGATTTAGAACTCTGCGAATCGCTAACTGTTTTAAACTTGAGCCATAACAAGATACGTAACATAAGTGAACATATATTCTTGAAACTAGTTGACTTAATTTATCTAGACCTGGGTGATAATGAACTTAAAACTATACCACCACAGGTTGGGCGTTTATCTAAATTGACAACCCTCATTTTGAATAATAATCCCTTAAAGGAACACAAGATGAGACAAATCGAACGCTTGAGCTCTCTCGAGACCCTTCATTTGGCTAATACTCAGCGTCATCTCAAGAATATGCCATCAAATCTTGGCGACCTTATCAATCTAGTCGAATTAAACCTTTCAACCAATCAGCTCTGTCGGGTTCCAAATGAGTTAGTCCAGCTGACCAACCTAAGAAGGTTGAATCTAAGCGAGAACGAGATTGAGAAGATGCCCGACGACTTCGGCGGTTGGTGGCCAAATTTGGAAACTTTGAACCTATCAAGCAACCGACTGACGGATGTACCCTCTTCATTATGTAAAATGTGCAATCTTAAACGTTTATACCTCAACGACAACAACTTAACTTTTGAAGGTTTACCGGCAGCCATAGGTAAACTTCATCAACTCGAGGTGTTCATGGTGGCTCGCAACAATCTAGAGCTCATACCAGAGAGCATATTCAGGTGCGGACATCTGAAGAAGCTTGTGCTTAGTAGTAACAGGTTAATAACCCTACCGGATTCTATCCACTTGTTATTCGATCTCGAAGTGCTCGAGCTCTCAAACAACCCTGACCTTGTTATGCCGCCGAAGCCAATGAACGAATCCTCCCAAAACACCGAATTCTACAACATAGATTTCTCGTTGAATACTCAGCTACGCTTAGCGGGCGATCCCAACTTAGCTAAGCTACCCCAAGTGCAGCCAAACACTTTGAAAGATCCAATAGCACGAAAGCTAAGGCTCCGAAAGCGTGCGAAGGACGATGTGGAACAGGAATCTAACCAAGCAAAAGTGTTGAAAGGGATGAAGGATCTCGTCATGGAAAAAGACAATATAACTAATAACCAGTCAGACTTCCTAGAGCCAGACCTGAAGCCAAAGAGATGGGACGAGATCCTAGAAAAGCCGCCTATTGACTATAGTGATTTCTTTGATGAAACAACTGGCCAGTTGCAGGGATTGACCATCTGGGAGATTGAAAACTTCTGTCCTGTACTGATGGATGCTAGCCTGCACGGCAAATTTTACGATGCCGATTGTTATATTGTTTTGAGTTCACAAATCGATGAAAATCTTTCATTGAATTGGAAAATTTTCTATTGGATCGGAGCGGAATGTACTCTCGATAAGAAAGCTTGCTCTGCAATCCACGCGGTGGGCCTGAGAAACCATTTGAACGCCCAATGTCGAACAATTCGTGAGGAGCAGGGCGAAGAATCAGACGAATTCTTGGCCCTTTTTCCCGATGGCATCGATTATGTGAGAGGTGCAAGGACATCAAGTGGATTTTATACTGTTGAAGAAATAGAATATGCTCATAGAATGTTCAGATTGCACGAGGTGACTGAGAAGGCACGACAACTTCATCTCGAAACTGTAGCTTTATCCTCGAATTCTCTCGATTCGAGGTTTGTCTTTCTTATAGATACAGGAAACAGAATATTTGTGTGGAATGGAATGAAATCCAAGAATACGACAAGGCAGAAAGCTCGTTTACTCGGAGAGAAACTCAACAAAGAGGAGCGTAAGAACAGAGCGGAAGTGATCTTTTCTGAGCAAGGCGACGAGCCACCTGAGCTTTTGGAAGAACTAGAACTAGTCGATCCCCTGCCCAAGGTTCCTTTCAAGACGATTGATCTCACCGACGACTTTGATATCGACAATTACCAACCTCCCAGACCTGTCCTGTAAGTGCCACTCGAATGTTGACCCGGCAACCTTTTGTAGCAGATGTTAATTCTAACTCGATTTTTTTGGTCTCAAATCCACAGCTATCAGGTGAGCCTTGGGATGGGATATATAGAGCTTCTCCAAATAGATTTCAGACCCGGCCAACTTATGGCTAAATATCTAGTCCCAGTGAACGTTTACATATTAGATTGCTTCACTGACCTATTTGTCTGGTGAGTCACCCTACCGCCTATGTTTGTCTTTGGATGTTAAAGTAAATTAACTCTTACTTTACTTTTTGATTGATTTCAGGCTCGGTCGAAAGAGTTCTCGATTGGCTAGGAATGGGGGCCTGAAGCTCGCACAGGAATTATTTTCCATGATTAAGCGACCGGACTTTGCAATAATCACCAGTTGCCTTCAGGGGTAAGTTAAGTCCAATATACCATATTACCACCTAGATGAAACCGAATGGATCCACTCATCCTAAACTCTCTTCATATAGAACCGAATCTCAATTATTGAAAACGAAATTCAAGGATTGGGATGATGTGATAGCTGTAGATTACACTAGAACAGCCGAATCAGTGTCAAAGACAGGTGCCAACTTGAGTAAATGGATGAGTGAACAGAAAGTGAAGATCGATTTGGTGTCCTTGTTCTCTCCGAGATCAGTTCCACCTACTGAAGAAGAATCTCAAATATTGATCGACGTATGGAACGATGAATTGGAAATGATTGATACATTTATACTTGAGAAAGGGAAAAAATTTGTGAAACTGCCTGACGAGGAGTTCGGTCATTTCTACACGGACGATTGCTATGTATTTTTGTGCAGATACTTCATACCACCCGAGGAGCCGGCCTCCTCTGAAGAAAATTTCTCCGAAGATGCCGAAGAAAAAAGGTCATCTAACGGTGTGATGGACAACAATTGCAACGGTGACGCGCAATCGAACCAAGAAGACGATTTTAAGTGCGTTGTTTACTTCTGGCAAGGAAGACAGGCGTCTAAGATGGGTTGGTTGACTTTCACTTTTAGTTTGCAGAAGAAGTTCGAGGCTTTGTTTGGTAACAAACTAGAGGTCGTTCAGATGCATCAGCAACAAGAGAACTTCCGGTTTCTAGCGCACTTCGGACGAAAGTTCATCATTCATCAAGGCAAGCGAAACTCTCCAAACGCTAACAAGCCAGTTGAGTTCTATCATCTAAGGTCCAATAGTAATCCTCTTACGCTGCGCTGCATAGAAGTTGAGCCAGACTCTTCCACTCTCAATTCGGGTTTTTGCTATCTACTCAAAATCAACTATTCTTCGATCACGAACGGTTACTCAAACAACGATATCGCACAGAGAAGCGGATCCAAGATGTTTGTTTGGATCGGCTCCAAGTCTAACCCACATGAGGCCAAGATAGCTGAGGAAATAGCATTAGAGAAGTTCAAGATCAGTCCAGATTCAATACTCCTAACCAGAGAGGGTGAGGAAGAAGAAGAATTCTGGTCGATATTGGGCGGTCGGAAAGATTACGAAAGCGATCCTAGTTTCATGAACTGCACACGTTTGTTCAGATGCTCCAATGATAAAGGGTACTTTAGCATCTCAGAGAAATGCATTGATTTTTGTCAGGACGATTTATCCGATGAGGATATAATGATTCTCGACAACGGCACTCAAGTTTTCCTGTGGATAGGACCCAAGTCGAGCGAAGTTGAGGTGAAACTGGCCTACAAAAGTGCACAAGTTTACGTCCAGAATCTAAGGTTGAAAGAGCCAACTCCACGACAACTCATGTTGACGTTCAAAGGAAAAGAGTCGAAGAAGTTTACGAAGTGCTTTCACGCTTGGAAAAGCCATAAGGTGCTCAAAGATCCTAGAGGCGATGAGACAAGATTTCTGAGGCAAACATTTCAAAATAGCCTAGGAACGAGTGAAGCTTAGTCAACGAATCTCACCATAAAATCACAAATGAGACTCTCCGCCATCTTATTGAATATTTGCGATTTAAGTAATTTTAATATCTACCGATGGTAAGGGGAAATCTGTAATAGTCAACCATTAACAGCAAAATCTTTTCCTTTATCCTGAGATTTCTCTTATCGATGTCTATGTCATTATTTAGAACAAATGCATTCAAGCGAGAGAAGTTTCGCCATTGGAAGAGGTTGTAGTTGGACTTGCCCTAAAAATGGTGTCGCCGCTGACTCGGCCATACTCATTTGAGGAAGTGCCATTTGGATTCTTACACCCGATGCATTTGCAATTCACACAGCCTTTTCCTGATCACGATGAGTGGACGATCAGTTAGTTATCTCCAAAAATACCATAAAATAACCTGTTAACTGAGCACTTACCTTTCCTGTAGCATGCACATCTTTGTCCGAGACAAGTCAGGTTACCGGAAACGCGACCGTCATTCTTCTTGGCCCCTGATCCACATCTACAATGATGCTCTTTTTCCTTAACCCTTTTACGAAACTTGTCTCCCAGATTTTGTGAATTTTGGCCGCCATCCGAGCTATAGCCCTCTTCTATGAGTTGTCCAAAAGTTATGGGTCCATTTTGAGTGCTCACCTGCAATGTTGACCACTTGTGTACAATATCCTTAGCGACTAGCAGTTTGCACAACTTAACAAATCCGACAGCCGTGTAACTCAAGTTGCTATTTATCTCAAAGCCATTCTCATCGCCTGCTTGAGAAGCATGCTTACAGGTGATACAACCATGCTTTGATTGAGTGTTTCCGTTTCGACAGCTCGCGCAAACGCAATGACATGGTTCTTGAACGGGTGTATATGGTTCTGAGACAAGTTTTCCACATATAGAACAAGCTAGAGCTTGGCGTAGGTGATACATTAACTGTAGAATGTTGCACCATTCAGCTTCATCATCCGGTTTGTGTGAAATGGCATGGATTATGCTCTTTGTTAACTTTACATACTGAAATAACATACTTGTGAGTGCTTTGTTAGAATGCATCTTGTTCTAATAACTGTTTTTAAACAATCAGCTTGTTACGAATTGGTTTCTTCAATCAATTCAATCCTGTGAGAATATTCAATTCGATTAATAATTAGGGGACATGCTAGGGGGCCCTATAGAATATACTGGTGCTCTATAAGAGTTTCTGAGTTTAGATTGGAAGTTCCTAGGAATATCTTTAACAATTATGAGGCGATTATTGATCTACTAGTGATCGTCACACTACAATAACCATTGGGCTGGCCATGCGGGCACTTGGGCTGTTGTTCAAGCAATATGCATGGTTTATCTACAAATGGAGGAAATCGGGTGGGTAAAGGATAAACCTCATCAGGAGAACTTTTAATGAACCCGTCAAGAGATTTAGATTGAGTTTATTTACACCGATTAGTCATTACATGTATAGCAAATATTAGTTCAACCATTTTCTTCGCAGACTCTATTTATTTTTGGCCGTTGTTCTGGGGCGCCACCATGTCTGTGTGCACAGTGCCACTGTATAGCCTTGAAAATAAATAAAAAGCAATGTTTGGTGAACTTCACAGAGAATGCAGACCCGCGGATACTCCAACAGGTGGAAAGAGCGCGATCATCATCGTGAGTCTGGACTGGAACGAATGAAAATGCAACCTTTATAGCGCTGATTAAGCCCACTCCTTAATGGATGAACCATCAGATTCGAAAGCTACAACATGAATTAGTTTGAACAAATGCAAATCGAGGATTTTATTCGGTTTTGGTTGAATGGTTAAACGATTTGCTGACATTGACTAGTTAACATAGATCTTGGAGCTAGGCCATCATCTGGCTCATCGAATTTCAACTAGCTGCAACCTGATCACGACTACATCCTACAACGCTCTTTCACTTCCGCCGATATTCGATCCGGAAGTTATTGTTTCGAGTTACACTTGGCTGGGGTCGATTTCTTGGGACAGCTACCGTCTGAGACTCTTTGGATCCTCCCTTGTGATTCGCAGGTAGCCACGTTGAGTGCGCAAGAGTTTCTGCACGATAGGGAGAGGATTCGGTAAATTTTACATTCGGACTTCTCTTCGAAGGTCAAGTTTTGAAGATGGGAGACGCGATGTACTTACCCGTAAGTTTTTCCATCCGAGCCACAAACTGGCTGGTAAATTTGTGGGCATATCGATGGACAGACACACTTCGCTCGACCATCTATTACTTGACATTGGGCTGAGTAGCCGCAGCGCACTACCTGACAAGGTTCGAACTCAGCCTCTTGACATTGAGCTAAGCAACCAAGCCCAAGGAGCAGCAGGCAAAATTTAGCGACTTGAGAGCACATCACGAAATATTTTATTAGCTTAGGTGTGAAAACAGGTTGATTGAAGGCTAGTATAGAGCTCGAGATGGTTCCAAGTGATTATACGAGAGGCAGTCGTATGGGCACTGAGTTTCAATTTATGAGACTCAATGGCTCAATTTTATCTCAGAGGGTATCTGTCGCCGAAATTTTAATGACATTTCATGATCAGTGAAGCCAGGCCTGTGTCAACTTCGAACCATTACCTCGTTATATTTGCCTGTTCCAATTTGAGCCCTTAGAATGTCATCAAACAGCTGCTTTTCCTCGGTTTGCAGAGAGGTAATATAACACAGTCAAGGTGATAGCTTGTTTTGGCCAGTTGGGGTTGGTGACAGCTTTGTTTATTTTAGTCGTGAGCACATACGAAGGAGCTGGGGCTCATTCGAATCTTGATAGCAGTCAGTCCTGACAAGGATTGGGTTAAATGGTGATTATCACAAATCAGGGCCAAATAAACAATATCACAGGAGTCCAACCAACAGCCAATCGGTGCGTGTCGTTGGTCGATCTTGGTACAGGCCATGTAGGTTGAAATCAGTCACTATGGTCTTTTCTTGTCAATACGTTGTCCTAGTTTATCTCAGGTACCTGGCAAACTTTTCTATCAACGAGGAAGGGGATCTTGGTTGTCTCGATGACTAGATTAGACACCCCGACCACGATGGCTACCACCGCCGCCCAGAGCCACAATTGACTGAAGCCATACCTCTCTATGACAAGCCCACCAATAATAGATCCAACACCTAAACCTAGCCCCTCATAGCATGAGCTCATCAAACTTTGCATTGTTGCTCGAAGCGCCTGCCGTAGGTGTAGGATTTGCTCAGGATTGTTGTCAAACTTTCCACCCTCTACAATCTTCAGAATAGCGTCTTCACAATCGGAGTAGTCGAGTCCAACTTCGGTCATGACGACATAGAATAACCCGAAAGACGGTCCTTGCAGCGATTCTGTCAGTAGCACGAAGTACATGCTAGAATTCGTCAATAGATATTCATAAAGCAGGTATCTAAGGCCAATAGATATCATGCTCAAGCTGAGTGTGTGAGATCTGCCAATAAACTTGACAATATGCTTGGATAGCATGAAGAACGGTAGTTCACCAATGATGGATTGGCCAACCATAGAAAGGCCAGTGATAAAAGCGAAGTCTGCAGCATAAATATCCTTCAAAAATAGGAAAAAGTAAGACCATTGGAGCGAGATCAGGGCTCCAGACAGGGTGAATAGAGCCATATAGCGATATATTGACTTTCTTCTTTTTGCTACCTCTTTGAAGAGCATCCACTGAGTTCCAATGTCAGCAACCTCGAGTTGAGATTGTGACGATCTGCGTCTTTGCTCCTGACTGAGGTTGGTGTTGCACGAGATTATAGTTTGTGATGTTTCTATAGCATCATATGAGCAAGTACTCCGTCTCGAGTTTGATCCTTTTCTTGAATTCATCGAGGATTCATTAGCGTTGACTTGATCACGAGCTAGTACTGCTACCGTCTCGTCAGGCTTGACATTAGAGGCAGTCTCATCTAACTGAAAATCATCTCTATTTGGCCACAGAATCACCATCAGAATATCAACAAAGATGAGAATTATTAGCATAATCAATCCCGGTACTAGCAACGGTAGAGAATTGGTTTGATTTATAAAGGCCAGTAATACCGAACTGAGTCCCCAGCCCAATGTACCCCATAGACGAATGTTTCCATAGCTTGTGTTGTTCTTTCTCGCTGAGTTCATGGCAAACGCATCACTAAGACAAGTTATGACTCCCATCGATATGATTGAGACCGATGTCATTACACAAATCATCACCCATGTACCACGAATTAGGCCGAGCTCTTTCGGTTGTGTTTGTATGAAAAATGGCAGGATACCGAACGACCCAAACCCGATCAGCCCAACTACCAGGAACCATATGAAGAAAGACCTATAGGACTGGTGACGATCTGCGAGGGAGCAGAAGAAAACTTTCGCGATGATCGTTACAAAGGGTAAAACCATATTTAGCAAACCATATTGAGTTGATGAGGCGTTTGCGTAGTGCTCGGCATATACGCTAATGTAGCTGGAGACGGGATGGATTGAGGTAGGTCAGCATTGGTGAGTTGATGGCGTCTCTATGATGTTATATCCACTCACCCATATATCGATGTTAAGGCTGAGAACCATAGGAAATAGTGTATGGAGAAAATATTAATATGGGACACCATGGTCTCTGAGCTTTTGGCCACAGCCTTGAGTCCGATCACGTCTATCACCGAATGATGTCTACCATGACCGAATCATTCCTTGGACCAATTTAGTTTGTCATGGGCAATATACGGTGTACTTGTATATCATAGGCTGTGTTCAGTGTTGTTTTACATATTCGTATCCGTATTACAACAATGTAATAACGCCTCCAGAGATTTGATTATCTGAGTCTGCGCCAAGCCATACTTATCCTAGCCTTAAAGTGGGGCCTAAACCTCCACGGCATCAAAAATTTCATTGTAGGCCAAAGGCTCATGATGACAAGCGGCCGCCACCGAGGGTGACAAACTTTGCCCACAAAACTTCACGTAGAATACCTGGGTCGTACCAATTAAAACTCCAATTGAGCCACCAATGCGGTTCCGAAAAAAGCCATCACCGTTGAAGACGCTCTCTCGATTGAGAGACAGCATAAGCGACTATCAGGATCATAGTTATCTCGACTGCTCGTATCAGCTGATTTTACATTGAGTTTATGGCTGTTTTGAATTCGGCTGAACATGATTGTCACATCAACAAGTTTCTATCTATCTATCTATCTCTCTTTCACCCAGCAACGCGATTTATTGTTTCACGACTCATGAGGTCGATGTTATTTGGCACGAAGGTGGTCCCACCTGTCTGAGAAAGTGGTCAATCAATGAATATGGCTTTAACAAGTGTATTTCAATCCAACATGGTGTCGACGTGACGTCCTGCCTCTGATAAATGGAACCCCATCCTTTAACGAAGCTCATCTTGATGATACAATGTTCTGTCAACGAGAATAGTCTTTCATATGTTTTTCCGTCTTGTGATCTGATTGCCTCCTGAACGAGATTGTCAAATACTTTTTGGTCAAAAATCTTCTGTCGCCCTTCTGGTTCAATCTTCACGACTGCATGTTGATTGAGCTGATTTTCAACATTACAATTCTTCGAATGGAAAAATATCGATGACTCTGACAAGTTTTTGACGTATATTTGAGCGTCGTTGTTCTCTAGTCTTACTCCCTTCCTGATTGCGCGCCTTGTAGCCTCTATCGTGCTGTTACGGTTTATGTTCGATAGTGTACCAAGCGAAAATCGGTGATGCACAGACGGGTTTGTAAATCCATCGACGATGACACTAGGTGTGCAACCCTTGAAAGGTTCGCCGATCTTCTGGTTCAATTCAGCATATGTTATACGACACCACGGCTCTTGACCCTCATCGGAGCCGTTCAGAGTTGTATTAGCGTGCTGCGAGTCATCAGCAGTTTCCATCGGCATAAGAGCTAATTGTTGTTGGCTTCCGGCATAACTCGGTGGCGGCGATGACTGTGACTCGAATGGTGTGATAGCCTGCGGCGATTCAGGCAAACAAATCATTGGTTCACCTGGTGGTGCCACACTGTTGGCTCCACCACCACCACCAAACCAATTGGACTCCGACACCGGAGACTGGCTTGAATAATAACTGAGAGCGGCATGCTGATGTTGGTGCATGTTTTGTTGATTGCGAGCATAATTGAACGGATCGCTTTGATTTTCGTGGGGATGCTGTGGTGATTGGAAGGCTTGATGATGAGCTGGTTGAGGGACAGGAGTGAGTTGTAAGGCAGAATTATTGAAGTAGTTTGTTGGGCTACTCTGTTGTTGTGAATAATTGCTGCTTGGCGAGAGGGGCGAATGTGGTGGTGGCGTTGCGTTTGCAAACTCGGTGCTTCGTGGAGTTACAACAGGTGGGTATAGTGAGTGGTCGACTCTGGCATAGTGATAAGGGTTTACGCAAATCTTGTTTGCCTCACGTCTATGGGCGGGATATTGACAAGTGCTCAAGGATCTAAGCTCGTGCTGGGATTGTAAATCTGGCCAACGAAAGATACGACAATACATAACGTGAGGAAGCATCTTCCTATGCGACACCTGTAGACGGCCATCCTGTGAACGGCTGAGAGTTATACACGGAGTGTCCTCGCTCTTGTGGTGCAATACGAGTTGTAGGTTAGTGTATTGCTCGTTTGGTTGGCGCCTTAATTTCTTTATCAGTGCATCCACGGCCTTATTGCGCCATGTGTCCTCTTCGTCGCCTTGCTTCCAATTGAGGAATCGTCTAACAAGGGTGTTGTTAAAGGGAAATATCTGGTGGATCGAAGACATAGCCCTCGCGAGTTGGAATCTCCAAGCTGGACAGTGAGTGGTAGATTTTTATTATTACTATTATTATTGTTGACGGTGGCGATGGCGTTGCTGGTGTCGTTTTGTTGATATATTTTGCGGCTTGATATATATACGGAGAAATTTTGTGGTGCGATACATATATACATTTACTTAAAGTAGAATAGAGACAACCGGAGGATCGATGAGTGCAAGTGAAGCGAGCGGGAGATAGTCAGTGCAAACGAGCGAATGAGAGTGAGTTCAAAGCGAGATCGCCACACAATAGTTTGAGACTAGACAAAAGTGTAGAAGAGCCAGGAGGGAAGTCGGGAGAAACAACGGGGGAGGTGGACGATGAGCCGCAACAATGGGGAGGAGGATCACTTGAAGAGGGTGGCGAAGATGGTGGCGCTGGTGGCGCTGATGGCGCCTTGGTTGTGAGAAGGGCCAGCGCGCACACAGGAGTCGTTCTGTCTGCCCCGCTTGCATGCGAACATGTGCGCTCCCAAAATGCCCTTATAAAATCCAGAATCTCACAAACATTTTGCTTCCCTCGCAAAACATTAGCCGTTGTGTAATTGTTTCATCACTATTGCACCCAAACCTGCAACAACAATGGCATACAACTATGTTGTCACCGCTAATCGGGCCTCAGCTGTCACCGAGTGCTTGAAGGCAAACTTCACACGCCCCGAAGACTTGAATCTGATAACCTCGAAACTTTCTCGGATCGAGATATCTGTCATTACTCCCGAGGGCCTTAAGCCCGTGCAGGAGATTGGAGTTTATGGACGCATTTCCAAGATGAAGGCTTTCAGGCCGCCTGGTCACAACAAAGATCTCCTTTTCATCCTGACACATAAGTATCATGTAGCAATTTTAGAGTGCGTTCAGGGCCCCCAACCAGACTCGATTGATATCATAACCCGTAGATCAGGAAACATTGCAGACCCAGCTAGTCGACCAGCCGAAAACGGGATGGTCGTTATCATTGATCCGTCGTGTAGAATGATTGGCCTTAGACTCTATGATGGCCTCTTCAAAGTAATACCACTGGACAAGAGCAAAAGTGGCGACCTAGAGGCGTTTAATATTAGAATGGAAGAGATAGTTGTGCCAGGCTTGATATTCCTCCACGGATTTCAGAACCCCACCATTGGCTTCATCTACAAAGACCACTCGGGGACCAGTCATGTTAAAACCTACGAAGTATCCCTGAAAGAAAAAGAATTCATCCTCGGCCCATGGAGCAGGGAGGATGTTGCCAATGAGGCGACAATTATCATCGCGGTACCAGAAAGGTTTGGCGGTGCAATAGTGATAGCTCTTGAGTCAATAGTTTACATCAACGGTGATAAAGAACGAGTTATTGCGCCCCCCTTGATCAAGCAATCCCCCATAATATGCTATTCTGAGATCGATCCCGACGGTTCTCGATATTTACTTGGTGATCTCTCGGGGCGACTATTTTGTTTAATTCTCGAAGCTAGTGATTACCGTCCCAGTGATGGTAAACTTGAAGTGGCAGATTTGCGATTAGAACTATTAGGTGAGACATCAATTCCCAATGAATTAGAATATTTAGACAATGCCATGGTGTATGTCGGTTCCAAATTAGGTGACTCGCAATTGATAAGATTATTAACCGAGCCAGATGAGAGTGGATATTTTGTTCAGGTTTGCGAGACTTACAATAACCTCGGGCCTATAGTCGATATGTGTCTTGTTGATCTAGAGAAACAGGGGCAAGGTCAACTTGTCACATGCTCAGGCCACCTCAAAGATGGTTCGCTGCGAATAATTCGCAACGGAATCGGTATCAATGAGCACGCATCGATGGAACTTCCTGGCGTCAAAGGCGTTTGGTCGCTCAAGATAGGAAAAGATCAAGCCAAAGACAACTATCTCCTTATTACATTTCTGGAGGACTCGTATCTATGGGTTTGTGAAGATGAAGGAGATTTTGATAACAATACGGATGACGACGGATTCGATCGATCTAAACGAACTGTTCTGTGTGCAAACGTTTCTCATGATCAGATTATACAAGCGACTAGGCAATCCATCCGACTCTTGAGTTCTATCTCGAAGCAAATGGTCGATATATGGAATCTACCCTCTGACAACGGCATCTACAAAGTCAACAACAATCGAGACTACGTTGTTTGCGCTGATGGCAAGACGCTTTACCTCTTCGAAATCAAACCGGGCAAGCTAGTTCTCGTGAAAGAGACTGTTTTAGAATCAGAGATCGCGTGTTTCGACATAACTCCACTCACACCTAAGGTTAATCTGTTATCGATTGGTTTTTGGTTCAACATGAACATCGTTATATATAGTCTACCCGACATAAAAGAGCTATACCGGGAAGAGTTGAGCAGCGACATGATACCAAGATCTATTATAACGGCAAAATTCGATGACAACTATTACCTTTTATGCGCCTTAGGAGATGGTTCCGTCTACTATTTCAACCTCGACCCTTTAACCGGCTCCCTAAGTAATTGTAAAAAAGTTACCCTGGGAACTTATGAAACGATTCTCAAACCATTCAGATCGCAATCAACTACAAGCATATTTGCTTGCTCAGATCGACCCACTGTGATATACTCTAGTAACAACAAGCTCGTTTTCTCTAATGTAAATTTGAAAGAGGTCAACTGTATGTGTCCTCTAGACACTAATTGTTATTCAGACAGTTTAGCTTTGGTTAGCGATTCAGATATACTATTCGGCACTATAGACGAAATCCAAAAACTACATATAAGAACGATACCTCTGTTAGAATCACCGATAAAAATAGCTCATCAGCAGTCGACCCAGACCTTTGGCCTACTGACCATGAGAAAAGATAATTTGGAATCTCAAGGCTTTCAGGCTTTGAAATTATCTGCCAGTGCTCAAGCTCATAGCAAGTCTTCGGCCTCTGCCATGAGTACGGGCACAACAAAGCCCACAGGTATAGTTTGCTCCGAGTTATCCGAGATGGAAGTGTCAAGTTTCTTGATCATCAATCAGCACACTTTTGAAGTATTACATGCACACCAATTTATGCCAACAGAGACAGCCATGAGCATACTCTCCACCCGTTTGGGTGAAGCGGATGAGGAATATTTCGTTGTCGGTACAGCTTTCGTCAATTTAGACGAGCCCGAGCCGAAGCAAGGGCGAATCGTTGTTTTCAAATGGAATCAAGATCTAAATCTGCAACAAGTGGCTGAACTTAGTATCAAGGGGTGCCCATACACCCTATGTGAATTTGATGGAAAATTCCTGGCTGGAGTCAATGCCTCAGTTAATCTGGTAGAGCTCAACTCTCGTCGTGATTTACACATCGAATGTACATATGTCAATGCCACAATGGCCCTATATCTAAAACGTAAAGGCCATCTAATTCTCATGGGGGATCTGATGCGGTCCATGTCATTGTTCTCTTACAAGCCACTACAAGCTCATTTTGAAGAAGTTGCTCGTGATTTTAATCCCGCCTGGATGACAGAGGTAGAGATCTTAGACGAGGATACTTTCCTCGGTGCTGAGCACCAATTCAACATCTTTGTCTGCCAGCGTGACAGCAAGGCCACTAGCGATCAAGATCGGCAACAAATGCAACAGGTCGGCCTGTTCCATTTGGGCGATTCTGTGAATGTATTCCATCCTGGTACACTGGTAGTCCAACATCCTAGCGAAAGTAGTGTCGAGGTCAAGCGAACGACCTTGTTCGGGACAGTAGAAGGGGTCATTGGCTTGATCCTAAGTATCGACGAAACTTTTTTCAGACGTCTGGACTTGATTCAGAACTCTCTGTGCAAGATTATCAAATCAGTGGGTAAAATCGACCACAAAGATTGGCGCGCCTTTCAGGGAAACAAATCATCACAGCCGGCTATAGGTTTCATTGACGGAGATTTGGTAGAAACCTTTTTAGATCTTAGCAGGGATAAAATGGACTTGGTGGCGAAGGATGTGAATCTGCCCGTGGAAGACTTGGTAAAGATGATTGAAGAGCTCAGCAGGTTGCATTGAGAAGAGGGCTAGTTATGTATACGTTTTTTAGTCTAAGAAAAAGGAAATCGGACTATCCACCTCGATTGGCCCTTTCCATAAGACTTGAGTTTGATCTCAGTGTCCGTCGTAGGAATAGTTTCGTAATGATTGCTGATCAGTTTTTTGATCGACGATGTGTCCTCCGAGTTTTTAAATTTCTTTGGCGAAAGAAGTTTGTACCAATAAGTAGATCATGAGCTGACACACGACTGCTCTCCAGGACTGCTTGACGGACGTCTTGGTGACTCATCTCGCCAACTAGTATTTATTTCTTGCTCTAGTCGTGAATGAACCGTCGTCAAAAGATTGTTCTTAATGTTTTTGATTGATGGAACAACACCGAACAAACTAGGATGTCGAAGGATCTGGACAACAATAAAAGTAGGGCTGAAAATACATCTGCCAAGAACCTCGATGGATTGCTAATTACGTATGAAGATGATAGATTGAATGAGTGCGTCAGGTCGCCTTTGAAAAGAAAGTCGCGAGTCAAATACAAGTGTATGGACACAATCCTGAATTTTCTTGCATTCGGAGCCTCAAGTGGAGCTATATATCTATATAAACTAGACTCAGCCGCCCATTCAATATGTACGCTTGCTTCTGTGATACCTTGCGACCAGGGATCAATCGAAGTGATAAGGTTTTTAGCCAATCCGCATCTCGACGACCTACTTGTAGCTGTTGGAACATCACGCGGTTCGATCGTTGTATTCAGGTTGAATCAGCTTGACGGAGATCAAAGTCCGATTTGTTTAGAAATTTACAAGGCTGTATCATTTACAAATAACTCAGCTATAAGCCTCCTAGAATATGATCACGATCTATTTGATCCATGTTACTCATTTAGCAAACTCTATATTTGCGACACAGCAAATCGGCTTTATGTCCTCGAGAGTAGCGCCATATACTCTTCCAAGCAAACTATGAGGTTATTCTACACGAATCATCTCCCTTCACTTATATTCAGCGCTAACGAGTCTAGGATCAACCAAATCAGCATTCATCGGGCTCAACTTTTGATTTCAACAGACGAAACGACCAGGTTATTCAATGAGCAAAGTAATCAGATAGAATTGATTGGCAAGAAGAAGCGTAAGGAAGGCTTTTATGGGGCTTGCTTTTTCAATCCCGATTACAAGCCCACAAGGGTTTTGCGAATCGGACAGTCAAATCAGCAAGTCAACCAATCTACCAACTCATTGTTCGAACTTGACAATCTCCTGATGTTCGTCTCGAGGCCAATGTTTAGACTCTGGCAAGTGAATCATCAGCGATCAGTCGTGTTTACCCACCAATTTGACCCACAGCTCAAATCATCTCAATATTTTGGATTGATAAAGTTACACAACAAACCAATAGAACATACGGAAGATAACCCATTTGATGTAATGAAAAGCTTCTCACCTTCAGAGGGTCACAGTGATCACCATAAAAGAATCAAGAGCGACCATTTCCAAAGACTGGTGCCGATCTACAGCTCAACTCTAGGCAACCTCTTGATGAGCTATACACAGAACGAAATATATGTAGTTGATCCAATCAGAGCGAAACTGATCGTCTGGTATCACCAAGATGAACCCATAGTCCAGGTCTGTTGCAACGAGAACGAACTCTTTGTTTGGAGCTCGGGCCTCCATGGAGAGAAAGGCCAATTTCGCGTAAATCGTCTAGTTTTGCTGGCTCCAACTCAATTCGTCCTCGAGCTACATCGAGTGCATAGATTCTTGACCATTATTGTTTTCGTGCAAATGTTTGCCGAGGTATTCCGATCTCGCATGGCTTTGCCTCTGTCAGGGCCAAATGTCATAACTACAGAAGGGGGATTATTGAGAAACGTTCTTCTCAATGCATGGGACATGCATCAATCAACTACCCCCGACGATCTTGGTCCAGCCGAATCCCTGGAAGAATTCAAAAGCATCGTCAATGAGATAATTGAGGAAAGTAGCAACCTAAGACATTCGCTGGAGAATCTATCAGACTCGCGATTCTTTTTAGCTATGACCAGCGAGAACATTGATAGACTTTGTAGTGAACCTTACGCCTCATTGGTCTCTCTCGAGGTATCGATTTCCGATTTGCACACAAATCACGTGATTCATTTCAATAAAGACGCCTTGAATCGGCATAAATCAGTAGCAAATTTGCCCCAAAGCATCCAGAAACTGAACCAAATGAACCAGAGGACCATGTCCAGTATTGATCTTAGTGGTGAGAAAAGCTCCTCTCTACTGACTGAGAGTGCAAATAAACCGCCAACCGGCATTCAGAATTCTAAAGTTATAGTCGAACGCCAGAGACCCCGGAAGCTCAAAAAGCAATCGCTGAAGAATTACACTGAAGTAGACCATAATCCAGAGTGCATCCAGCTCTTGTCTATCGTGGGAAATGAGAGAAGCCGAATTCCCGAAATTACCGAAGGGTCCGAGGCTGATTTACCAATGGATGATCCAAGTGAAACTACTGAACACGAGCTGGAATCACGGAGGAGAGAAACTCTATCAAGATGTTCAAATTGTCTTTGGCCAAGGCAAAAGAGCCATCTGATACCGATGCATTCTAGCCAAATGATTCAGCTCAAATGGATAGAGGAAAAATTGATACGTGATTTTCCGGGAAACGTGGCCCAAATTGAAGATTTGGCTCTCAAACATGGATTATGGCCACTCTTCCTTAAATGCCTGGCCTACAGAGGTAAATTTGATGACTACATTACCTGCTGCATGATCCTAGATGATGTGAGACTACTCGACTTTGAACAGTTCGGCGATGACAGTAATTTAGAAGCGAAAGCCCTGATTGACAAGCTATTTGCGCATTTAGAACGAGGGCTGGACGTTGCTCCGAAGTCAGGCTCTTCTGAGCTCAGATCAACCTGTTTTAGGTGTAACGCAAACCTGGATAGCCTAGATACTGATTATCTACTTGCTCAAATCGACGAACACGGTCACGGCGATCGAGGCGATGCATTTAGTTTCAATTTGGCGAATTGCCTCGAACAATTGCTCATGAATAGAAATGCAGAGGTTAATCTAGTTATACAAGGCCTTCTAGGGTACCCGAAACTCCTAAACAGTTCCAAGATACCAGTGAACTTTTATCTCAAGACAATAGCAACAGCTGCACTAGCCGCAAATCAATCTCCATTGAGCAAGGCGAGAATGAGCCAACTTCATGGTATCGACTGAATATAGTGCGCATAAGAGCATTTATATGACATTGATCATGACTTTCTGGCTAGCTTGTTGGCATTGTGTTTCTGTTCTGATGTACTCGCCTTTGGCTTGAAGTATGAGGTTAAGATTGTCGCATATTCTCGCGATTTTCAGCGGCATCTTTTGATCCAAGTCTGCGATACCAACATTAAACAGGTAGCAACTATCCGATCGCGAATCTTTCAATAAATGATCCTCGATACATGCTCGTCCTTCAACGATAGATTTATAGCAACTGTTAGAAATGCGCCTAAGGGTAACGATAATAGAACAATCTTTGGCCGTCAAAGAGACCAGAAACTCCCAAACCTTCCGGAAATAATATTGCTGTTTCGACTCATCGGGCAGCTGGTGCATGGAGCCGAAACCATTCGGCAGCTGAGGTTTGCTCAATTCCTCGAGAATTTCTGCTTTTCTTGAGTAGTTTGAATTCTCCAAGAGCCACTCTAACATATAAAGGGCTTCATGTGCCCCTATACTATCTAGTCTCTGAGCTCTCAGTACACAAGCTAAGACACATGACCGGGGTAGTCGATGAATTGAATTATAGGAATCTTTTCGATACTTTTTACAAGACGGATGACTATCACAACGTTTGCACCTTGTCTTTGGACAGTGTTGTAAACAAATATCACTGCAATAGGAAAAGTTTTCGTGGTCTAGTTTGGGTTGACTAGATTCAGTGTCCTTTTTATCACGATTATTGAGTAAGCATTGAATTAGCAGACCGACAAAACGCTCTTGATTTCTGATACTTTCTTTTGAGTCTTGCTCACATTCGAAGAAGTTATCCAATACGTTTGCTAGCTTTACTTGCTTGTTCTCGCCATAGGCTAGAACCAGATCCTCGAATATACGCAAATTGTTTTGCGGATTTTTTATAAGCTCCTCGAGTGCATATTTCATTCGAACTGGGCAACCACTAAACAGGTTAAGAGGACAGTAATTACTTGGCTGGTTAATGCGCCCACGCGCCAATTTAAGGTACTGCGTAGAGCCATATAGACAGTAGCTCCTCAATATTGAAGCTAGATTATCGTTATCCGATGGTTTCATTAGATGTCTGTAAATCGGCAGGAAACCTTGCTTTGGTTTGATCTCTACGCTAATGGTTGGCCCACAAAGATCGTCATAGTGAAGTTGATTCGTCAATTGTGGTGGCAATGTACACAGATCGTCCATGACTAAAGCATACTGATCATCAAGATGGAGTGTCTTATCTAATCGATGTAATGGACGATAGACCTCAACTGTCTTGCTCAGCCTATTTATGAAATCCGATTTGAGATGAATGAGCTCAGTGGTACCGCTTAAAAAGGGGTCAGTCAGTGGCTTCATGATCAGGTGTATGAACTTGATACTCCGCATTGGATGCTGAGTTACGTGATGATCCTGACTCGTCCGCATGATCTTTCCATCTTTTTTCAGGAGCCTGATGACTTTTGCATGACTCTTTAGAGCGACAACTATACTTGAATTACCCTCGCCTCGATAAATGATCTGGTCTAGTATGTCGGTCCCAAGATCGTTAAGTAGCATAGTTTTCGGATCAGTTAGAAGTTTGGTCGCGCGAGCTATACTCCTTGATCAAGAGGCTATCTCGTATAAGATCGCTTAAACCCAGAGGTCTGGTCTGGGATCAGATATGGCGAGATCGTTTAAGAATACTTCCAATACAGTTGGGAGTTAGGAGGGAGTGTAAATCTAGTTGATTTCAGGGGTACGAAGCGTTGATGCTTAGTTCTTCGCAGTGCATCTCATATTTGCACAAGATGGCACATGTCTTTCGAGATGGCAGTGGACGAGGAATCGATGATTTCCACAGGCGAAGGAAGCTAACATGAACCTCGTGTCCCTCTAGAAGGAATTAAAGCTGGCTTCGAATTTCGTTAGCTGCCTTGATTTCTTTGCGATCAACGAAGCTCATAGAAACGTCGCGATTCGAGAATCGGGCGTTGGATACGTTCTAGATATGTGGTATGCATTGTTCTTTGCCATTTTTGTCATATGTATATATATTTATGACTAAATGAGTATAATTGATGTATGTTTCTCTATCTGCTATGGCGATTGTTTCTTCAGAATCACTCCCTGTTCTGCTCTTCAAGCACAACGGCGGCTGGTTGAGTATTACCGTTTCGCAACCAAATTAAAATTGACACATTGCAATGCCGGGTTATCACTCACAGATGACCGACCTCATTTTATCGAAATACTAGCCGGTCTACCCGCGGCTTCGCCCGCGTTGGATACAATAAAGCCAAGAGTGGGATAGAATCGAGCTTTTGGTAGGGCCCTCTGGTATCTCTGTCCCGCTCTCGTCAGTAGACCAACTCCACTGGGGAGAGACCGGCCCGGAGAGCTGCGCTCTCCGACCCGCCCTCCCCCAGTCCTGGTACCGACCCTCATTCTCCGCATCGGTTTCACTGTCAAATTTCCCACCCTCTCGCCACGCCTTCCTGGGTCGTATACGCGTTTCCCGCTCACTTGTGGATCGGACGGTATTTTGACCCGCCCACCCCTCTCTAGTATCTCGCTGCAAGTTCTCGCTGCCACCGCCAGGCGCAAGTTTGATCGGACTCAGCGGGCTAAGAGCCACGCCCAACTTGAGAGCTCGGGATGTGCCCCACCAGTCCCGTGGTGTTGCGCAACGGAAGACGTGGGGAAAAGGAATGCACTGCGAGTGCTGAAGCATTGGGGGAACGAACGTGTGCGAGCAGGGGGTGTCAGGAGTTTTGTGCAGTGCGACCCCCAATTTGGACAAACACCGTGACGAAAACTTAATTTTACAGTGCCTCACTTAATTGTCCGGGTAATCTCGAAATACTGATTATGAGGGGTGATGATGGATATTGGCAGTTCGAATTGAAATAAATTTTAGGCTGTTGTATGATTGTCGGACGCAGTCCGACAATCACATAACCAGGCTATATCGACTCCTCAGAGGCTGCCGAGCACGATGACACTAATTTCGACTTGAGGAAACGCCCCCTTCAAGTTCCGAATTTTTCGTCTAAAATCAACACAAAACCGACCGTAATCATATCAGTACTGCCTGTTGAGCATGCTTTGTGATTTTTAGCTCCATAGAGTCATGATTCACGGAGCTGCCGCTATAAAGTTGACGAATTTCTCTCGCCACTTTCTTGTGCGAAAGCACACTCATGCCTCGATGAGTATAAATACACCTGTAAATTGGTCGAACCCGCTGTAGGGCACATTCGAAAGAAGAGTCGTGTCCTCTCTAATCATTAATTGTATGGGTTTAGTTGGTTTGGTTTGGTTTCGAGCGCCGCGTTAGCGGCGCGAGCGCATCCTTTGGTTATGGTTGGTTGGTTTGGATTGGTTTGGTTCTGGTATCTGCTGACCACTGTAGTTTTAGAGCTCGAGGCTGATCAAAATGTGTTAATCAGCCTTGTCTAAGGCTGTTTTGATGGGTTTTTCGCCATTCTGGTGCCCAAAACCCAAAACTGGTTCTGGTCATTTCCTCAAGAAAAATCCGAAACATGTCTGTTGGAATAACTCATGAACCAGCCAATGTGCAGCTATGAAACTTACAACGTAGGCAGTTTATTACCTCATAAACTATCACCGCGAGTTTCATCGAAAACTGCAAGTCGGTTTCGAAGTTATCCAGT
>Ga0209372_1000184_pt1 | contig 45995 bp, 29 predicted proteins | sample AgamicAtPe_FD_187170 | JGI IMG/M metagenome (GOLD analysis project Ga0209372, IMG submission 187170) | Agave microbial communities from Guanajuato, Mexico - At.P.e (SPAdes) (version 2) | ecosystem: Host-associated > Plants > Phyllosphere > Phylloplane/Leaf | place: Guanajuato, Mexico | collected... | reverse complement strand
CAAAAATGGATGTACTCGATCCACCATCGTTCCCTCGAATATGGTATTGACTCTTTTCATTCAGACTCACGCTGTGCCGATCGCTCGATTGAGGTCTCTGGAATCGGAGGTCCGGAGTTATATTCGCACTTGCAGTAACATGTAAGCTCTCGTTTTCGTCAACTAGCGAAACTTCTTCGCTGTCAGATTCAGAGGCCTCCCCCAATATCACATTATTGCTCGATTCCATTCTCACTGAATATATCAGATCAGATGGTCTCTACTAAACCTGTGATAGGTAGCCTCGGGTCGGATTATTGATTAAAAACAATGACATTGACGTGCTAGAATTGTATATTTGTGAACCTTGAAATCTGCCAACTTTATCGGGACAACTACTTATTTCTGAAACGTAACAAGAATAGTATGTACCAAACGACCGTTTTCCTTCGGAGGTGAACGTAAAAATCTGAGAAACTCAAAACGAAAATAAATACAAACGTACGTGCAAAGTTGGACGTCACATCGATGCCAAAGCACGCAGTACCAAAATTTTAATTCACGAGTCACTTTTTCGATGGTCATTATTTTTTTTGATATTGGTTTGATCGCAAAAATAATCAATCGGAAGATACATAACTCCGATCAGGAGGCAGTTTATCACTCGTGTTTATTAACTGCTCGTTACAGTGGCAAAAATGACCAACCAGGATTCCTACATGAAGAACTTGTTGTCAGCAACACGATCTGGCACTTTCTTCGCACCCTTTAGATCTCGCTCCGCTAATCCGGATGGATTCGACTCAAAAATGAGATTATGGATAAATGCTGTAGAGGAATGGGCCGTCACAAACAAGAAATTGACATTATCGTTGTTAGACATTCATCAAAAATTTGTTTCAGACACAGGAATCCGACCAGACAAAGAATGTGCAAGATTGGTGTTGAGTGAGATGAAAAGACGTTCGCGCCTCATTCCTCTCACTACACTCAAGAAGTCAAACTTTTGGGCATCATCAGCGTCACAACCTCTCATGAACAATCAGCCAGATACCAAAAGTTGGCTCAGCTGGAGCATGACGAAATTTATCTATGATCCAGCATGCTGGGCTATGTCCACCTTAATTGGTGGAGAGGATCACACATTCTCAGATCTAACAGACTTATCGATTACAGACACAATGAAGTTTGTGAGCCAGAAAAGTTTGCAAGTGTTGTCACAGAACTTGTTAACTGAATTGGTACGGATCAGCAAGGCTGAGAGGCAATTCTGTTTTGAATGGCAACATCTGTTGGACTTTATTACCCCTATCATAACCACCATCATCGATGCACCGGACGGTAAGGAGCTTTTAGAGACATTGGAAGTACTCATTGAATATTTGTCAGTGAACCGTCACATAGCGATCAAGTTAGACAACGATACCAAGTTAATTAAAGTTGCAAACCCCGAATATTCAGGTGATGATGGAGTAAAGATTACCCAAAAAGATGTGGCCACAGCGAGGCTTCTCCGAGCGAAGGAACTTCTCAAAAACGATGCTGATAAATATCACAAACTTTCTCAGAAAGCCCAAGCTGATGCCATCGAACGTTACCGTAGAAAAGAGTTGGCAACCGCAAAATCATTGCTCAGATCCCATAAGCGGCTGCTCTTCTGTGCCGAACAAAAAGAGGCTCAATTGACGAATGTCGAGATTCTGCTTGAACAACTCGAGAACACAGATTCTAACTTTACGATTCTTCAAGCCTACAAAGAGGGTGCTGATGCGTTAAAGATAGCGAACACCAACATTGAAACCAATACGTCAATCCTAGATGAGATGTACGATACAGCTGCCGAGACCCGGCACCTAAACGAAGAGATGATGCAGATGCTCAAAGATATAAGTGTTGTTTCTCAAGGGGTTACGGATGCGTCGAACGCTGATCTCGAGCAAGAGCTAAACCAATACTTATCTGAAGATAATAATCCGGGCTTAGAAGGCCTTGATGAAACGAACGTTCTGAACCAAACCGTCAACAATGGCGGAACTAAGATAGACGATTTCTTTGAACTGGAGGAGAGACTGAATAACTTGACAGTTTGTCAAGATGCTCCAATCGGCCACTCGAAGGAGACTGTCACAAAATCTAAAATTTCGCTGCCTTTAGAAAAAACTTAAAACTTGATGAGAGTATTGCGCAATTGTTTAATCATACGTGACTCCTCGCTCTTTATAGTTATCTGGTGACGATCGCTTGACATCTGGAATCGGTTCTCGACCTTGACCGAAGGGTTTGTTTATGTCAAATGGATATATATTATCCACGTCTTCATCTCTCATTACCACATGATCTTTCAAAGGCACGAAAGCGCCAGCTACATGAACGGCGTCGTCCAGTAGGTAGTTGTAGGTCGTGACGGCGTGTTGGGTCGGTAGAAGTTCGCAGCTTATCCCTTTGCTCTTCAAGATAAGCGGTAACGAAGAATCATATGGCTCACCAAACTGTCCGTAACCTATGATGACAATCTTAACCTTGGGCACAATTAAATCAAACAGCAAGAGCGACTCAGGATTTATGTCGATGCCCCTCGTAACATTCCACGAGTAGACTTGGGTGGGGAATACTATTATAGGTCCGAATATAAATAGGTTGTTCGACAACCTGAATCCTTTCGCAGAAATCGTGTTAACAAAGTTGAGTTTACTTGCTTCTTGATTCAATACCCTAACAGTTGTCTTCCCATCCCCATCGTAGGCCGCACTGTTGCTTCCGAATTTCTTATATTGAAGTTGGAATATTTTGCTCAAGTGGGTTTGAGGTCTAGATAGAATCTTGCTGTTTATTCCACAAAACATGGTGCTGCCCGTGGCGATGCCCAGCGAAGTTGATGCAAGAATCTGTTCAAGATATTATTTTCGCAGTATCTCAAGTGCTGTAGAACATTTCATCGTAGACCTTCATAACCTTTGGTCACGCATTCAAGCCTCTATGTTTTTGCCGGTGAGAAATAATTATCTAATTTGTTAGTCTATAATCTAGGGAACATCTTATTTATTTTAGTCGTTTTTGGTACATACAAAAGAAATGCTGAATGATTGCTATTAATTTTTAAACTAGTAGACTCTGCGCGGTCAGGTCCCTAGCGCACAAGTCTGCAATCGAATTTGCGAACCATTCTAACTCAAACAAAAGCATCCAATTCTAAGCAAATTTCGCTTTACTTCCAGTTTCGAATCTACTATTTTCAACTCCTAACAAGATTGATGCCCTATCTTCAAAAAGCTTTAGTCTCTTTCCTAAGATTTTCCAGGTTATTACATATAGACTTTACAATTTCCGGCACAACAGGAACGAATTTTTTAACACATTGTCCAGCGCAATCGTCGAATAGCCGCCTAGCCTTGGTCTCGTCCCTCTCATTACGAACACTGTCCTGGCAGTCCATCAGACACCTATCAATACGACCCTGAGATAAGATACGGAAAAGGGTTAGCAAATTTGTCTCTGAGTATTGAGATGACCGCCATAGTTGTCCTCTTTTGATTCTTACCTGAAAAGAATTGACCTCAGTTTGAACCAAGTTCATTGCCTTGTGCATCGTCTGACCGCATTCTTCTATACAGCTCTCCGTTTGTTTGACAGTGCTTTTGTCATCAAGGCAGTCATGGCCGCATTTGAACATTTGTCTCTACCGGGAGCAATGGCGGGAAAGTTAGCATGGAGTTCTGACATCCGATTTTGGAGGAGGTTGTTGATGCACATACCTTAATCGGCCTCATATATTTGTGGTCGACTGCCTCGTAGATGGTCCTAAACATGCTCTGAATCTGGCCTCCGAGCTCGTCACTCATTTTGTCCTCTTTGATAGTCAGATGACCTCGTTGTCGAACAACCTTAATTCACACGTCGAAGAACACCACGCGACCCCGCTTATGTAAGAAGGAGCCTAATTATATCTCTTCTTCGTATTGTCGTCGTAGTTATTTCATTTGTTGGTGCATATCAAGATAGATCGAAGGAATCAACAGACCCGTTATAGTAATAACACTAGCGCAGTATAAGCCATCTGCGCGCAGTCACATGGTGCGCTTTAGGCTGATCTACATCTTAGAATTCGACCTAAACTTCGATCTAGCTATGCTGTGCAGAAGCTCCTTAGAATCTAGACTAATGGTCGCAAAAATTATTATCCAGCCGAAGAGAGATCCTTCAAGCTATCTGTTGTTGCAGAGAATCTCTAATCTTGAGTACGATCCTCATGATAAGTATGAATGACAACACAAGGATCGAAGGGTCTTCAAAACCCATTGAGTACTGGTTAGTCTGGGCCATAATTATTCGCCTAAATTTCGTTAGCCCCAGGAGTACGGATTCCATAGTTTCGAATGCACTGATGACCGAGACCCACAGTTAGATGCAGCAAAAATGTAAATCGAATATTTTATTTATTTTCAGGGAAGAGCCTGTGCCTCTCTGTAGTGCACAGAATCTCCAGTCACAAGTCTAATAATTGTCCTATTTGAATCTGAATATATCAAATCTTGTTTTATCTCTTACATCCCTTCTTAGCTACTACAATGAGTTTTGAATTGACTAATATTATCATCGGCGCTAAGGGCAACCCCAATCACTGGTATTAATGTCATTTGCAGAGATTCTGCCAATTTTTAGGAAATAGCTGACGCAAGATGAACGCTGTAGGCTTTGCCACAACTTACAGTCTTGTTGATCTGTTGGACGAGCTTCCACTGCCCAGGGCTTTAAATCTCAGAGACAATGATCGATTATCGAGTGATCGGCTGGACATTCAAAATGTGCAAGAGTTGCAAGACATCGCAGCAGTTATTGCACCCGCCATTCAGATGGCCCGGCTCCCTAGCGAACTTGACAGGCTCAGGTTCAAGGATCAAGCCCATTGCCCACCTTCAAATATTAGGCACCACCATGCACAAGCAACACCTCTGATGTCCTTGATAGTTGCTCATCATCAACAATTTCAAGATATCATAACCGTGCCACAATATCAGATACCTACACAAGCGAAACCGCCGCTCCCTATCCAAGTCCAACCCTCACCGCCAATTCAAGCACCAAGGCCTCAATTCACGCCACCCTCATATTCGCCTTCAAGACATCAGCAGTCACAACTGCACACTCAACCACAACCCCTGAAACAGCAACAGCTACTATCGACACAACCCCAGCAGCTCAACCATCCGCTTTATGCTCCTCAACCACAGCAACAATCTCATCACGCCCAACAACATGTTCCTCATCAGCAACAGCCAGTGTTGCCACAGCAATATCCACAACCTGCTCCACAGATATCGAAACAAATAGCACACCAACATAATCAACCTCTTCAGACACCACAACAAATCTCACCATCCCATCAATGTTCGACTGTATCTCACCAATATGTCCCGCCTCACCCTCAGCAAATAAGACAGGCTCAGCAGATATCACAGCATCCGCAAATAGCCCACAACCAACCACCCCAGATCACTCCGCCACTCCATATTACACCACCTCACCATTATGCACCTTCACCCCACCACATGTTGGCCTCCCCAAAGGTAGCACCAACCATCCATTCGGCCAAACAGCCTGGTATCCACCAAACTCTCCAACAACATCATGCAAAGCAACAGTCAAGTAATAACTCGCAAGTTAAACCACCAAAGTCATCCCAGACATCCTCAGCCAAAAGAAAGACAGATCGTGAACGCCAACGCGAACGGGAACGAAAATCCCTAAAATCTGAGGTAGTTATTGATACTCGGGATTCCACTCTCGAAGAGGTGCTTGAAAAATTTATACAAGAGACCATAAATGAACAAATGGGTGCTATCGTAGACGGAAACCTTCTGTGTAGCTTTTCAACCAAACAACTCTCACACCTTGTGGCAATAACAGCCAAATTGAAGAGAAAGAATCGCACCAAAAATGTTAATCTCAATAAACTTACTTCACTCATGACAACACTATCATCTCAACTGCAAGTTCAGACTGAGGTGCTCAAGAATAAATCTTACAAAGACGAATCTCAATTCAACTCCCTAGATCAAGACGAAGAATCTGATAAAAATGGCTCGAGCGAGCAATCAAGGATGCAGAAGTTCGAATTTTGTTGTGATTGTGCTGTTACAGCTTTAAATGTTATGACTTCGAATGGAATGGACAGCCGAGTTTATCTTGAGGAGTGTGTTGAAGCTATCATTACCTTCGTCAACACTGCATTAACGATCATTACGGACACATCATCCGGAAATCTCTGTCTGTCCCCAAAAAAATCGAACAAGCACCAAGGCGATCGGAAAACTTCAAGGAAGGTTCTGTTCACAAAACAATGCTTGTCGAGACTAAATGCAAAATGCTCAGAAGTTCTCGCTCTAGTCAACGAGCTGCTGGTCTGCCGAACGGAAGCGACACTAAATGATTCCCTATTATTATCTACATCCCGAGCAGCTTTAACTGCATTTTTCCTCATGGACTCCTCAGCTTCATCAAATGAACTGCAACTAAACGCCCTCAACGTGATTACTGCAATATTCGCCTCATACAGGAACCATCAAACCGTGATACTAGAGGAACTCATTCATTCTATTGCACGTCTGCCCACTACAAAGAGGAACCGTGTTCAGTACCAAATAGGTTCGAACAACAGTGAATCAATTTCCATCTTTTCGGCTTTGATAATGAAATTGATACAATCTCTATTCACGATCAGAAAAAACAGTCGGAGTGAAGAACAACACAAATCGAACTCTTCGACTAACAGCGAAGATATCAGTGACGTCAACGATTACGAACGATTGTTAAAAGGCCAATACAATTCAGCTTTGAGAGCTTCATATGCTTTCCTGTCATCGTTCCTTAGGAGATGCTGCGGAGTCGATAAGAAAGACGATTGCGACTATCGAGTGCTCTTCGAAACCTTTGTTGAAGACTTGCTAACATGCCTGTACAAGCCAGACTGGAGCTCGGCTCAACTCATCACCCATGTTCTCATAAAACTTTTAATATCGAACATCAATCCACAACCTGGTAAGAAAAGTCAATATTCCACTAATCAGACAATGAAACTTGCCAGTTTAGAGCATTTAGGTTCGATTTGCGCGAGACTTATCAAGGAGAGAAGCACCCTACCAAGATGCAAAGAAGAAGTGAGAAAAGCACTGGGTGCCATAGATTTGAGTTCTTTATCGACCCCGTCCAATTTGAGGGCCGAAACTTTGAGGCAAAAGATCAGAGACAAATCCAGGCCAATGCAGAAAAAAGAGACCCTGGAAGACAGTGATACAGATGATGGCACTGAACCTGAAGATCACAGTGACAATCTAACGGATCAAGTCGACGATAGAAACGTAGATGATCAATCTACTCTAAGCCATTGTGACGAACAGAAATTTTGGCTTGCATTGTTAACTTTCTGCCAGCGAGAGAAAGGCATAACCAAATGTGGCCGGAACATATTTTGTGCAATATGGCTTAAAGAGCTCGAAAGACGTGCAAAGAGCGAGTATGAGTTGAGCAATCCTGCATCACAGGAGAACACTTCCTTCTCCGATGATGAAGAAAGTAATGGACCTCAGACGACTAATTCAATCAAACAGTATTCTCGTCATAATAACGGGGAAGTTCAGAAGTCAACCAATGGTCCGACTATCGAGGACATACAAGCGAAAATGGTCCAGGATTTTTTCAAACTTCTCTCGATATCTGCACGCCGCTCAAACGCGAAACATGGGATTGAAAATTCGCACTATCGTAACGATAACTCGATTGCGCCTGACTCCACCGACGAGGATTCAACCATCGACGAAACCACCGCCAGTATCATCATTAAGGTGCTAGATGTATCTCTACCAACAACTCAAAAGTTGATCGATGCTGCACTTTCACATATTGTTGCAGCTCTCTCAACTACAGCAAACACGAATATACGATCTAGAGCAATGAAGTCTCTATCGCACATACTGAATGATGCACCCAAAGATTGTGCCGCTAAATTGTTGGCACGTGACGATTTACAAAAGGCCATCGGTGCTTCATTGTTAGATCAATCCACTAGCGTTAGAGAATCTACTGTTGAACTTATCGGTAGATTCATACTCAACAGTCAATCCGACGCTCTGATAGACAAATACTATGATATGCTGACAAATAGGATCATGGACTCAGGGGTGTCAGTTAGGAAACGAGTTATTAAGATACTAAGGGAGATCTGTATGACATACCCATCATACAATCGAGTTCCGGAGATATGTTCAATTATAATTAAGAGAATCAATGACGAGGGAGAGGGTATTCGTAAATTGGTAAGTGAAACTTTCACCACTATGTGGTTCAAAGAGGAGCGCAGTCATGAGGCTATTGTTGCTAAGGTCGCTTGCATCACTCATGTGGTCGCAACAGTTTGGTCAAAGATTCTTGCCGAGGCAAACAAGAGCACAGGAACTGAAAGCCATTTCGAGTGGTTACATCAACTGCTTTCCAGCTTACTACGTATTAAGTCCAATCCGGATGAGCAAGCAAATCATATCGGCAAACGGAAGCCGAGAAACTCTGAGATCGAACCTAACGAAGATGGCGAGATTGTTCCACAAGATGTCGTGAACGTCAAACAAACCCTTGCCGCATCTACTCAAATAATATCAGTTTTAGTTTCAGAGAAGCTAGCAAACGGATCTCAAGAATCAAATTCAAGAGCAGATTGTTTAGCTGCAATGACAGCCCTCTGGTCTTTTGCAAAGATCTCACCATTATTGTTGACACACCATCTAGATCTATTTCAGTCGTTCTTATCAATTGACCCAAAATCAAGTTTTGATTTGTTGATATTGGAGAAAGTGATTCAAATAATTGAACTCGTTCTCCCAGCCATATCTAACCCGAGTAACGCCACCATGGTTTCGATTGAAACGAATCTAGCCAAGCTGATAATTAGAGGGAGCATACGTGTAATATCGGTCAGTGTATCGTGTTTATCGGAATTGATTCATAGGCACACGCGCAACGAACAACTTGCGAACGATACGTTCAAAAGGTTCTTGAGGATAATTAGATCTTATCGAGCTAACCCAGATACATTTGAAGCCAATCAGCAAGCTTATTTTTTGCGAGCACTTTACACTTGCGGTCTTCTCGCAAAACATTTCGATATTGAAGATAGAGACCTCTTATACTCAGAGTTGGTTCATTTTGTTGAAATCGGCATGAGTCAAATGAGTAACCAGCATTATAATGCATACCAAGTCGTCCCGGAAAGATTACAAGATGAGCGGATTCTACTGCGATCTCTAGAAGGTCTAGGATTTATGTTCGAAAAAACGCCTGGTTTAATGCTTAGAGAGGCAACAACGAGAATATATAGGTTTTTCATGAGAAGGGCAATCGATTTGGAGTTCAATGACAGTGCTGTAGCTAGTGGTTGTGTACTCACAAATCTGCGCAACTATCTACAAGATGAAGTCACGCAAGAAATCAAGTCAGCTTCCTCCATCGATTGGTCACGGGAAAATTTGAAAGAAATGACATCATCTCGGCAAGAAGATGCGAACTCAATACAATCCTCTGTGATACAGCTTTACCTGAGAGATATGCTCAGCTGCGCACTATCTTCGAACGTTGAGATCCGCAAGGCCTCTATAAAACTCATACATAGTGTCCACAATGGTGGACATATAAATCCTCTGTCGATCGTACCAAGTCTTATCGCTCTTTCATCAGACGAGGACTCTGCAATCCGTATAAGAGCAGACCACGTGCTACAAGAGATCGAGAGGAAGTACAGTAATTTTGTTAATATGAAGTCAAAACAGGGAGTTCTGGAATCTTTCATCCTGAACAGGAAGAAACGTGGATTCCATAAACTTGATCAGGACAAACAACTACCACAAGCAACCTTGCCCGATGCACAGCCATCTGAACAACCTACAGATAGCCAAAGTAATGACTATATCAACGTAAGTGCCAAACTATCAACTCTATACTCGGTTGTGGCTACAAATAGACAGCAAAGAAGAGCTTTCATCAATTCTTTGCTGAGATATTTCGATTTACAGACCTTGGCATCAGCGCCAAATATGTTATCAAGTGATACCAATGAAAGCAGATTTGTTCTGTCGAAGAGCGTCGGTAGTGACGTCCTTCTTTATGTTAGTGACAACCTCATGTTTCTTCCATTCACACTGCTGGATGAGCCGTTCTTCCTGATTCATCAAATCGGCATAACCATGTCCAATCTAGTCTCACAAGCTGTGTCTCAGTTTCGGGATATACTCAACTTATCGAACACTGAGGATGAGGAGGTGGAGGATGAAGACATCGAGATTAAGATCGACGAACTATCGGACGATTCAACTGAGGCAGAGATAACTGACGAAGAGGAAGACACCGAAGATAGAAAGCAAAGGAAGATTCTCGAGAAGCAGGCCAGATTGAGACAGCGGAAGTTAGAGTTACGTCAACGCAGGTTGCAGCAACGAGGTTTGGAGCAAAATCTCATCAACGCCATCGAAGCTCAGGATAACAATAATGAGATCGATGATCTTCCTGTATCGATACTCCAGGTGCGGGATCTCGTATCATCATTGCATCGCTGCATACTATTGATGCATTGTAGGAAGGTCATATGGGACCTCTATGGGATAACAGAACAAAAATTCGAGGAGTACACTCCAAACGAATCAACCAAGGTGACCGACAAACCGACTCATCGGCGCAATTTAGACGAACAAACACTGGACGCTCTCGTCAAGATACCTCAAACCACCGTCCATTTCGATTCCAGCCCCTTCTTGAGATTAATGTACTCAGATGTTTTTGGTTTTGAGGTCGATGAAGAGACGACTCGTCAATTGGAACAATTTGCTCCGAATCGTCATAAGCTGAAATTGGAATACAAGCGATTTTCTCAGTTGATGACCAAATAGGAAAACTAACTTCTTTCAAATGTAACATAATTTTACTAGATCGCACCATAAAGATTGAACACGTTAACTATTTTCTATCCCCACTGAGCCGTTTGAGAATGACTTGTTGGTGAGCGTTCCTCGGAACTACTACAACCGTGAGATGTGGTGAACTCAGATAAAATTGGGTCGAAGCAAAGCAGAGCCTTCCCCGATCTGACACTCGACGAATGTCTCGTTTACGGATTTGTTCATGTATAATGGCGAAAACATAGGTTTCCGGGACGGATACACTACGCCTTTGAGTCTGTGAACAGTGTTTGAATGTAGAGGCTTGAGTTAATGAACAGTCTCTTGGTCTGTAGTACAATTTTCTCTCAAGACTGAGATTACTTGGTTTTGCAAGAGTCAGGCTAAACCCTTTTTACTCTTTATTGCCTTCTTTAAGTTGATTCCTTCCTCAAATCTAACCGATCACATCCTTCTCCTCGACTTTTTCGGTCCGCTGCTTTTTTACTCTAATCATGGGTTTTGTTGTGGTCATATTATGTAATTGACCTATTGCTATCACAACAACCGTACAAACCAGACAGATCACATTGTAAGGCATACTTAAATCTGGCATTGGCAAAATAATCAGAAGGGGCTTTGCGTACACCACTTGTATCTCAGGATCATGTATCTTGAGTTCAGTATCCGAATCCATCGCCTTTATAGGGAACGCGAGATGTTGCAACCTGGGCTCGAAGCTAAAGCTCACCATCGCAGATCCTATGAGTATACCCTTGTTTGCATCGGGCTTGTAGTCGGTCCACCTTAAAAATGCTCGCTCGAACTCATAAGAAATTTGCGCGCTTGAGGCCGGCGGTATAACCATGGATAGTTCAATCAGAGTAGGCGTGACATCTTTCGATAGAGCGAAGTTCAATTGGTCAGGTCTAAGCTCCTGGCGAGAGCTTGTTCTAATAGTAAGAGTGTGCAAGTAAACGCGTAAAAAGTACGGTAGAACATCCATATAATTCACTCGAACCGGCTGATCATGATTGTTGGCTATATTAGCCACTATTGTCCCCTCACGACCGTTGAGGCCAGCAACGTGAGTTTTTAGATCAATCGGCGTCTTGTACTTGATGGATTCAGATGTGCGCTTGAAGAGCTGGTTCTGCTTGATGCCAAGATTGAATTGTGCCTTGTTCATTTGAGTAGAGTTTCCGAGGATAGAGTTGATATCATACACTGCATAAGTACGAGTTTCGGCCGATGACGTGCTAATCTTGCGAACAACCTTGTGTTCAACGTACGAATTCGGATACAACTTGGCGCTCTGGTCTAAATTTGTGATATCGACATGAATACGACTATGCGATGCAACAGGACATTTGTAATGAATGTTGTTACCAAAAAGTTTGCTTAGTGACCATGTTTGCTTACCCTCAAATAGTAGAAGAGGGTTGAAGACCACTGTGAGTAATTGAGTAAGTTGGACTGAATCGCTGGAATCCGAAATGTTAGACAGCGGCTCGATATCGATGGAAAGAGATGAGTAGGAAGATTTGAGTATGTTGACTGCGTTTAGTAAGGAGGCTAAACCAGAGCTGGAGTGACAGGGTAAAAGTTTTTTCCATGGAGTGAGATTCTCGGTACAGAATGTTCCTTCGGGTAAATTGGCATACAAATGTTGTCTCGTAGAGTTAGGCAGAGAGCTAAAGTTGTGTCTGAAAGCGATTCGTGTCTTGACCAACGTCTTTTCATCGGCAGATACAAGTGAAGTACAAAATTTTCCGGCCAAGGAGTTGATCAGGCGCCGCCATGAGCGATCTGGGCTCTCATTATACCTCGAAAGCTGAACTCGAATCTGGGCACCTGGGGGACTTGAACTTGAGAGGTACCCCCAGTCGTGGCTGTTCCAGTTGCCTTTAGTCAGACTAAAATGAAGCTCATCTAAATCGGCTGAGGCTACCAACTCGGCAATAGATAATGGGAATAATTGAAAGTTATTTTCCCATCTTAAACTCCCAATGTCTTTTCGATATATAGTTTTAAATTGGAAATGTGCAAATAATTTGCCATCATTTAGAGGCTTGATGTAGAGATCTTCGAAGAAGAGATCTCTGTGGTCTGATGCGAGGGAAAAAGATGTGAGGAAGCTGAGAATTGCTAATACGATGGAGGTTGGAATTTTGTACCTCCATTTTACTGGATTGTCGTATTGGGCGAGGCTCATCTCCTGAAGATTGGTGGATAGTGAAGAATGACTCCAGGTTGTGAAGCTGAGAACAAGTATGACCTATGGTATGAGGGTGAAAGAAAAACGAAACATGATCGGTAATTTCTGGGATTAAAATTCTTGTGAACGGATATGGTACGTAATGGTTGTCTCACGTCGTCTTTCATCCTAGTCGTGAGTGCACATGAGTATCATGTGTATCTATCTGTTTGTAATTCGCGCCGGCGGTCAGCCAATTAATGTGTGCTCGTGTTGCGAGCAATTATCGAATCAGTTAGTGTCGAGACTTCAATAAGTCAACATCTAACTTGAACCCCAATCTAGATATCACTCTACTATCCAAATCAGAACCACTACCTATTGCGGTAACGCTGCTTGGTATCCGAAATACCAAAATACACGTTACATATGACATTGCCATATGAGTATGTACTCATGACAACAAAAAAAGTGAATTCTTGGCATGATCTTCGAATTTAGAGATCTCATTTTTGGCATTTTTTATATCTAGCGCTACAGCTCGCTTAAGTTCTTCGAGACTATTGTACATTTCTTCGTAAAAGTTTTATTTATTTTAGTCGTTTTGGTACATACTATTCTTGACCAAAACCAACCAAGTTTCTAGTATGTGCACTTCCAGAGATTTGTCTCTGTTCCCATAGGATTGTAGCCGAAACTACATACCATTCCCCTAACTTGTGAAATGCAGGGCAATTTCTGCTGAATAGATTCCAGCTTGTCACCCTGTTTCTCTTGAACTTCGCTATTATCTCTTATGACAAGCTGGACGAGTTCTGTTGGTATGGTCAATTGCTGAATATTTTCTATATTCGCCGTCGGGCAACCCAACTCTTTTGAACCCCTACCAAACCCTTTGACTACAGAGCTCCTCACAGATACAGACTGGTTCATGTCAATGTTTCAATAACTTTACTCTCACTGAGGTGGTAACAGCTATAGAGGATAATCGACAAGGGGGCCAGTCATGAAATGATACGTAGAATCAAGCGAGTTGCGTCCAGCTCCTTATTTTTGTCATGAGGCACATACTATTCTTGAAAATCATGGAATGTAGACTTTTCCTTTTTATTTTTTCTCAAGGCTGTACAATCGCCGACCATGTTTTCCAAGAAATAGTATGTACCCCACAACTAAAATTAAATAGTGATCACCCTTGCTCATCAACTTACAGTTTGTTTGTTTCCTGTCACACGAACTTGGACAGCGTTTCGTTCATGACTGACCCCTAGTAGTTAGTTAAGTAAGTTTTTGGTCAGATTAGGCCCTCAGTCGAACCAACTGAGCGCATCCTGCACCAAAAGTTAGTTTTCAATCGTCGACCACAAAAAACGAATCCGAATCCAGGTTGGCGTCGTCATCGACGAGTAGCAGGCTACTTATACCAGCAAAGCCAGACGCAACACCTCCCTCTTTTACGCCGAACTTTTTACTCCTGACTAGATATCCACCGACTCGATTAGATCTAACGACACCTCTGTCAGCGAGCACGCTACCATAAATGCCGAGCTCGCTAACAAGTTGGTCGCAATCTAGGTGTCTCGTGGACTCCGATTTAACTGCGTCGTCGTATGACATGAGCCAGTTCCTCTCTTTGGGACTGTTGATATATTCCATAAGAATATACTGCAATCTTTGATCTGAGTCTGCTATATTGCTCAGAAGGACTTTTATGTCTTCACCGAATACATTGTGTCCGCCACCCTCGCGCTGAGGCTTAAGGACGAGATTTCTCGAGGCGTTCAATCCAATATCGTAACCCTCCTTACCCTGCCTAGCGTCAGGCTCTAAGGACCAAAATTTACAAAACACTTGCGACAATCGAGTAGCATCTTTAGAGTCTAAGAATCTCTCAAGCCGCATTGGGTTATCGAGAACTTGTTGAAATTTCTTTGCACCGGCTAGGTGAAAGTTTATCGATGGACATTTGATAGCCAGCGATCTCTCGAGGAGAAGACGGGTCTCCCATGCTGCATCGAAACAATAGTTGCTCGGATCGTAACAAAAACGGAAGTAGACTAGAGCAATTTCTTGGGTTCCGGCCCCTCGATCGAGTAGCAGTTCTTTGTTGGGCCCTAGCTTTGTAATAGGAGGGAGATCAATGAATCTCACCCTAACAAACTTTATATCTGGTCTTGTCTCGTGGACAGTCAACTCTATCGACAAATGGTCAGCAAAGTTAAGGCTCATCTCCTCAGCAACCAGGAGAACATAACAGCCTATTCTGCCATATGCATCGAAGCCATCAATGAGACCTTGAGCCACTGCTCTGAAGGAATCATTATCGGGAATGGAGCACCTGTTGAGCTTGATTTGGTACTTGTTTAATAGGTAATCGTGCATCTGATGAGCTTTAAAACTTTGTGAAGACAATCCACTCGCTATTGTGTTAACCTCAACTTGACGGATTCTATCAGACCAACCTATTCCATCCGTATGAAATCTATCCATCATGTAATCAGCTCTGTTGATGCAAGATTGAGCAGGTTGGGCCAAGCCCTCTCTCTGGACGTATCTACTTATATCGAGGAGATTCCTAGTGAATTCATCAACTTTAATAACATTTGCCAGCGTTTCCTCTATGAACTGTGTATCAGAGGCGATTCGAGACATCAGCGAGTTAACTGCCGGCTGAATGTCGAGACATAGATTATAGAGACGCTTCGGAACCGGTGATGGGAACAAAGTGAACGGTATATGGCTGACGCAGTTGTTATTTGTTGAGCTGACACCCCTAAGAACCAAGCCTAGATAAGGTGTGAATATAAATCATCATGAGCCGACGGCCCACCATTGTTATGAATCAAGTGTAAGCGTTACCTACCATGAGTCAAGGCATAATCTCGGGCGTCTTGGCTGAGTCTTTTGAAATCCTCATCCTCAATTTGTCCACTTGCCCACATGGGAGTCAAGGATCGAATTCACGATTTCGTTTGTCGGCAATTAAAATCATGAGTTTGATGTATTTATTTTTGGTTTTGAATTTCGTAGCTAGTTATTTCTGCTTGTCCAAAAGTCACGTTGAATCTGAGAGAATGAAGAGATTGCATAATAATTCTCGAAATAACGTAAGCGGAGTATGATAGAGATACTAACAACAGCATGAGTTTTTCCCCGTCGCCGCACCCAGCGGTTGTTCCTTATGCCTCAGCAGTGGAATTTTTTTCACTTGCTCGCTCTTATCATGCAAACTTCTTCTCACCCAAGGACTTGACGCTTGCCGGAGGGCAGCATTGAGGCAAGTTAACGCCGCACTTTATTATTCATTGTAGCTACATCATTCAGACAGAGTTTTGAAAGCTAACCCAAACTAATACTCATACCCCGACCAAAAGTGCCTCGATTGTCTTTACTTTAAGACTGTTATTGAAATTTAACTGCAAAAGAATTAAAACCGAGCAATGTCTGGCGATAACCAAGAGAAATGCCCCTTGAAGGTTCTAATCACAGGATCTGCCGGGCAGATAGCCTATTCACTTATACCGATCGTGGCCCGCGGCGACGTCTTTGGTAAGGACCAGCCGATTATTTTGCATCTTCTTGACATCCCGCCTATGAAGACTGTACTCGAGGGAGTTGTCATGGAAATTGAAGACTGCTCGTTTCCTCTTTTGAGAGGTATTGGCGCTTTCGTCGAGGAGGCACCAGCCTTTCAAGATATCGATGCCGCATTTTTGGTGGGCTCGATGCCGAGGAAAGAGGGTATGGAGCGTAAGGAGTTGCTCGCCGCTAACGTCAAGATATTCAAATCTCAAGGTTTAGCTTTAGCTAATTATGCTAAGCCAACAGTAAAGGTATTGGTGGTAGGCAACCCTGCCAACACTAACGCTATGATTGCAGCCAAGTATGCTGCACCCAAGATACCTACAACCAGTTTCTCTGCAATGACTCGTCTTGATCAAAACCGAGCCGCCGCCCAGGTTGCCAAAAAAAATGGTATTAAGAATGCTGACCAGGTGAAGCGTGTTATAATCTGGGGTAACCACTCTTCAACGCAATTTCCAGACGTCAGTAATGCAACCTATCAGGGTAATAAACTGCCCTTTGCTGGACACGACCCAGAGATGATTTCGATGATTCAAAAGCGTGGTGCTGCCGTTATAGCCGCACGGAAACTATCCTCAGCCATGTCAGCGGCAAAGGCAGCTGCTGATCACATGAAAGACGTGTTTCAAGGCTCCTACGATATTGTTTCAATGGCGGTGGTATCAGAGGGGCAATATGGTGTGCCCGCCGGTCTATTCTTTAGTTTTCCGATTCAGATTTGCCCACATGCAAAGAAGTGGAAGGTGGACGAGAGCTTCGAGTTAGACGACCTTGCAAAAGAAAAAATCGCTCTCACCACCCAAGAACTAGTAGAGGAGCGTGATGAGGCACTAAAGGCTTGCGAGTGATAAATATAATGACAAAAATGGATAAACTCCCTCCTCCTATGAGCAGCAGATTGGGAAAAAAGACACATCTTTGAAGGGTACAGACCCTCTTGCATTAGTGTTTGTATTTATTTTGGTTTTGAATTCCTATCGGTCTTGAGTTCGATTCTCAGTCGCGTCTCTTTTTTTGCTTTCATATGAGCCCGTGTCTACACTGAAATTGGAGGACCCGTACAAGATTCAATTCGGCTTGCGCAATGCGCAATTTACTCACTGCGCGAGTCGACAAAACGTTCCAACTGGACTCTTGACATTTCGTCATACACTCATTCATGATACAATCGATATATCAAACCATATCGAACTATTTATCTATTATTGACAAATCCATAATCGAGTGATGACCAGCTGTTCGTATATCCTGTAACGCACCAGAACTCAAAGTGACGAATCAAAGGGTAGCACTAGAACCCAAAGGCTCAAGTAAAGGCAAGATGAATCACAAAGAAGAATTCAGAATATCTCGTAATTCGTTAACTTGTTGTTGAGTTATGACTATCATCATAAAACTGCGAACAGAATCACTCACGAAACACCACCAGCTAGGTAAAAAACGATACTAAAATTTCGGGACTCACGAGATTGCCGAGCAACTATAGCACCGATAACGAGAATTATCCCATCCTCGAGGATGCGAACGAATTGAGCACTGATAGATAGGCATTTCTGAAAAAATGAGTTTATTTTCTAGCAACGATGAACACTTCTGCACTCCCTTTGCCTTACATAGTAAGATAAATACTAGGACAGATCTATTCGATACCGCAAGACTAGAACCCGAGAATGAGCTCGGAAATGTAGAGTATAAGCTCCGGCTAACCGATCCAACTCCGGAGAGGATAGAGCGGCTAGTTACTCAACTGAAGTGGCGTATAAGGGAAGGTCACGGAGAGGCCATACTTTACTTGGGTGTCAAAGATGACGGCCTGTTGGTTGGTCTTACACCGGAGGAGGTCAACCTGTCATTGCAAACGTTGGAAAGAATGTCATCTAAAATCGGCGCCAAGATGGTGATCGTGAGTGAGCATACTGTCGAGGCTGAGCCTGGCGATGAATCCGCAGCTAACGTTGAAACTAGTCACAAGGGTAAGATAATCCGCAATAGATCTCCATACGGTAGAGAGCAAAAAGAGAATTCTTTCAATCAAAGAACACCAGAGGAATCTTGCAGTGAGATAAGTGTCAAAAAACCTAATCCTGTCAGGACCCAGAAGAAACCTGTCATTAGAAAGGTGATTCAAGTTTTAGTGAAGCGGAGAACACACGATATCTCGGAGGAGCTCCGTGTGGCTGTCCTTGGTCCTACAGAAAGCGGAAAATCTACTCTCTTGGGAGTCTTGAGTCACGGAGAATATGATAATGGTAGAGGAAGTGCTCGTTTAAACCTCTTTAGACACAGGCATGAAGTCAGATCTGGTCATACATCAAGTATCAGCCAGGAAATATTTGGCTTCAATAGTTACGGACAACCTCTCACTTATAGCACATTTCTCACGACCGAGGAGATTATTGAGGCATCATCGCGAGTTGTTACTTTGATTGATCTAGCGGGACACCAACGTTATCTCAACACCACATTATTCGGCCTAGGAAGTCATTGTCCTGACATTGTACTGATCGTTGTGAGTGCCATATCAACGATAACGAGTCTAACCACCGACTACATATCTCTCGCTTTGGGAGTAGAGAAGTCGCTAGCGATCGTCATAAATAAGGTTGACTTGGCAACTAAAGAAGATCAAGAGGCCTGTTATAACAACATTGTCCTGGCATTACAATCGCTTCACCCGGAAATAACTCCATTTAAGATCACTGCCCTAGACGAAGCAATTGCATACGGATCTACTCAAAGAGATTCTAAAAATCTGCCGATCTTTTTCACATCATGTGTTACTGGTGTAGGCTTGAGTTCTTTGTATGGGTTCTTCAGCGAAGCCTTACCATCACTGAACCTCAGTGATCTAAATCATGCGGTCAATCAGACCTCCGAGCTACAAGTAGATGAGACCTTTCAGGTGCCGGGCATAGGCACGGTGGTCAGTGGTCTCATGGTAGAGGGCATAATCAGAGAGGGGGACGAAATGATGCTGGGTCCTGACGATCACGGTAGATTCGAGAATGTATCCATCATTTCTTTGCAGCGCCACAAGATACCATGCAACTTTGCTCGCGCTGGTCAAAAATGCACAATGGCGATTATAGCGGACAACATCAAAGTCAGAAGAGGGATGGTTCTAAAAGAGGTGGATCACGAATGGACACAAAATTTTTCGATCTGTAAGCAGTTCGAGGCCAGCATCAACTTCCTCACAAACAAACAATACAATCTGAGCTGTGGAGGCCAGATTTCAGTCTACGTGGGCAATGTCAGGCAAACATGTAGCATCATGTCTAGCAGCAAGACTGCAGACAATTCATGGCTTGTTGGTTTGGAGTTAACAAAGAGACCAGAATATATCCGAGAGGGCAGCAGGTTGTTGATCAGATATGCTTCGATTAAGGGAACCGGACTTGTTGTTCGTGTTACCCGGATTCAGATTTCACCTACATGATTGAAAATCGTTATCAAGATGCTTATTTTGAGTCATGAGTACGTCTCTATTCTTAAGAAGCGTGGAACATTGACATCTCGAATGCTTCAACTGATTTACTGTACTCAAGACTAAAATAAATTCTATATGGATGTGGATGAGAATACAATTCATTCCCTCTGAAACTGCTCGGAAAAAGATCGGCGTTTGAATAGACCCGCGTTCACTGATGCGCAGACTCCCCTCGACCATCCGGAGAGGTGAACATGTACGGCATGTGCGCAGCTCATTATTGGTTAGATATTATAGGTTGATTCAAGTTCGACGCGAGCCTTGCCATTCCTGTCGCCTAATTTATGGATTAAATCTTTAGCCCACTATCCAGACCCAAGCAATTGATATCGCTCCGAGGTTTGTCAGTGCCTACCAATCCCGGACCCAACTATGGTTGCTAAAGTTGTCAGCAAGAAGGGCAGCAAGCTGCCAGCCCAGAAACAGACAGGTCAAAAGAAAAAGAAGGTTAGCCTCAAGTATCAGATCGATTGTAGTCGTCCGGTTGAAGATGGTATCATGCAAGCAGACGACTTTGAGACATATCTCAAGTCTAGGATCAAGGTAAATGGCCGTACAAGCAGCACTGGTCAGCCGAGACACTTGAAATTTGAGAGACAGAAATACAAATTGATAGTCCAAAGCGAAATACCTATTGCCAAGCGATATCTAAAGTACCTCACGAAGAAATATCTCAAGAAAAACAACTTGAGGGACTGGCTGCGCGTAGTCTCATCTTCCAAGGATACGTATGAACTCAGGTACTACCAGATTAACAATGAAGATGAGGACGAGGAAGAGGATGCAGAATGAGCCTGACGGTATATGAATGAATAAAAACGGAGGCGTCTGTCATTTTATGGCGGAGTGAAGAGTTAACTTTCCTTGTAGCTGTAGATCGCGCTGCTGTAGGCCCGTCTTTGGAGCTCTTTAATCTCGGTTCTTGACTCTCGACGCATTGCCTGCCACCCAACCCTATTCGTGAGGATTTGAATTCAATTGTCATCCTCAGCTTGAGTACCACGCATTCTTAGACCACGATGGAGTCGCGTATTCGCTCTTTTCTTGAACGAATACGTAACCTATGAATCCGAGTGCAAGGCAAAGTAACTCGCGGTTTTGCGCACAGTGTTGTGCGACACAAGACCGAGGAGTGACATGGCGGAGCCATTCCACTGCTTGAATAAACACCTTTAATTTACCAAATTAACCTTAGATTTGCCTGACAAAGGGTGCTGTCGTTCCAAAGGGGGGCAGATGGAGCTTAGTAGATCTGTACAACCCACTTCAAGGCTCAAGACTTGGTTGGGGATCTTCAGTTCCACTATATTTGTTTGACAAAGAGTGAGGCCAGAATAGACTCCTGCTGTGAAAAGTATGGGCAATGTGCCGATATCATGTTGCCGTTCTAAATCGCCAAGATCGCAACGAAATCTAACTAATCACGGCCATTGCGAACAAAATCCCAATTGCACTGGAGACCAATACTCAAGCCAAGCTGCCTCCTTACATAACGCAACTAAGTTACGCCAAGCCAGAGGGCTCAATGCTAGTAATCACACGTCTTATATCTTACAACATATAAGTGAGCGTGAACCTGATGATTCAGAGACGGATCCATCCTCAAATCCATTGAATCGACCCATTTTTGCCTCGAGGAGTTCAAGTTGTAAGAACAAGATCAGCAGCAACTCAGATAGCTATAGCTCAAACAACTCTACCACACGACGTCAAATCGCCCCTCTCACGAGCAGCCAAGATCATGGCTACAATTCCAACACTTCAACAAATCTTACTCACCACAGCTTTCACCCCAACGATAGCTTTAGCAGCAGTATTGAACGCTCGGACGAGAGGCCGGCCTTGTCTGGAAGCGGAAACTTTTGTGGCAACAGGTACTTGTTGTCAAACTCTCCGTCAAGCTTAGACAAAGAGGGGGATTCGCTAAGTTCTTTTGAGCTGGAAACGAATCGTCATGAGTCTAGACCTTTTGTTTTGCATCTAGTTAAATCGTCATCTTGTTCCACGATATTTCTCGATGGTTCCACAATAAGTCAACCGAATTTACGACTGACGATAAAATGCGTTTCACTTGCTATCTATTACCATATCAAGAATAGGACCTCGGACGATTCTGTGGAAATATTCGATGAAACAATCCATCCACTCAGAATGCCATCCTCTATGAACGGTGCTCAGGACAAAATTCCAACACCTGACGATAAAGAAGCTAATCAGATGAAGCCTTCAAGCTTTGAGGCCGATCCCGATGAAAAAACCATTTACTTGTTTGTTAGAACATTGTTCAAAGCGGCCCAATTAACATCAGAATATGCGATTACTACTCTAGTTTATCTGGAGAGGCTGATGACATATGCAGAGATGGACCTAACACCCAAAACATGGCGCAGAATGTTTCTCGGAGCTATATTACTCTCGTCCAAAGTTTGGGAAGATCAAGCAGTTTGGAACGTTGACTATGCACAGATACTTGAAGAAATCTCAGTGGAGGATATCAATGAGCTTGAAAGGCAATTTCTTGAGCTCATACAGTTCAATATGAATGTACCTTCGTCAGTTTATGCTAAATACTATTTTCATCTGCGGACGTTAGCCTTGAAGAATGGATTGGGTGAAAGATATACGCTGTTGACCGTTAGTGACGCTAAGACCCTCGAAGCCATGTCTAGGGTATATCTGATGGACATTAACTCGTCACCGATACATAGAAAGTCGTCGATCACGTTGAAGAGGCACACAAGCTTGGAAAGACTTCGTATCAACGGACAAGCTAGGGCTGTGCTCATGTAAGTCATGTAAGGAGGATTTGACCAATTCGGAAAGCCGCGAACAAATTACAAACCAATTACTGTTATTTATTGTTTGAGTTATCACTGGATATGCCTGCTTGTGTCGAAAATTTAACCCTTAGTTTTTCATCGATGTCGCGATGCAAAAATGCAGTGCAAAATTCATCAAAATCAATTAAACCATCGCAATTCTTGTCCACCTGACGCAAAATTTTCTCAGCTAGACCGACTATTTGAGTTTCCGCTATATAGCTCCCTACCATCATTTTGAGTATTTTTATCAGATCATCGAGACTGATAAGATTATCATTATCCACATCATAGATCTTGAACATGAAGAATAGCTTCTGCTTACGACTGTTCGCTGGTTCGTCCGGATCTAATGGGCTGCTTAATTTTCTTGTATGACCATTGAAGTTGTTGTTGGTGATGAGGTTGTTGTTGTTGTGAGAGAATGGGTATTGGGTTGAGGCTAAGTGGGTCGTTGATGCAACGTAATGGATGCTATGTTGATTAGTTGTATGATGTTGTACGGGATAATAATTGAAAAAACCATCACAACTGGAGTGTCTTGAATGTCGATACCTATTTTGCGTCAAGGAGCTCAAGATGGTTTGAATGCTTTCTTGACGAGATGCATTTCTGGACCTTATTGGTTTTGATGATGATCTGAAGGTTGCCAACACCTTCATGAATTGTCTGAAATTTATCCTATCATGATCGTCGTCGCAATCAACGAAGAACATATGCACTATACGATCACAAAGCGGATTGATGGCTAACTCTGGAACTCGGAGGAAATCTTGGCGCGATAAGCTGCCACATATCCCACTTTTATCCAATGACTTGAACCTAGAGTATAAGCGCTCTATCTGGGCAGCTGAAAATCCAGTTTCTTCGCTGATCAGCTTGATTTCCTCATCCTGCAGCATTGCTGAAGCTCTATTCCCCATAATGAGTTATGATAGCGCCCTTTTTGCCCCCAATGACGGCCACGACGCGTTCACCAATTTCTATTTTGATTGTGTCCGGTTTTTCATGAATGCAGCTTAAAAGTCTCAACATGGTGTTGTGGAATAAGATACAAGCAGGGACAAAGTGGGATTGAACCAGATACGCGTGTCAATAGCAAGGACAGATACAATCCATGACAATCGTTGTTTTGCGGATTGTTTGCTTGGACTAAGGCTTTTCGCTGTGACGGAACGATTTTTGCGTTAGAAACTACAGCCAGTCACTCTAAGCGCACGCACATACAACCATTCGCTACAAAACTGAATCCTTCGATGCAGAGGTGCAAAACGAATTGGAATCCAAGGAGCCACAAGATTTGAAGATACTAAACCTCGCACTCTGGCCTCTTGAAGCACGCCAGGTTGTTTGCTAGGTTCAACCCTCTTATTCCGCATCCTTTATTTGAGTGACATCGTGAACAAAAAATCTCACGTCTTCCGTCCGAAAGGCTTGAATTTCCACTTGATTCTTGGTGCCAACGCCTGCGTCAACCTGACGGCTATGACCAGACGAAAAGGCAGACTTAACTTGTGGAGGGCATAGGCTATAGCGAATTTGCTCCCACCGCTTGCAACATTTCTCGTTACTTCAGTCATGAGGCCAAACAGCGGACTAGGAATGTATTCGATTGGGTCCACGACGAGCCATACAATAGCCGAGAAGAAGCCCAAGGACGTGAGACCGACCCCGATGTGACAGACCACAAACAGCGGTCCGTAGAGGGAGTAGAATTTTTTAAACTTTGTCTTGATGCTTTCTTGATCCTTGAATCTGATAAAATATTTTGCACACTAAGTATATTGTGTAATTTGACGCTCACTCCTCTAATCTGAGACTGCTTCAGAGTTCGGATACCGTTGTTCCTCGAGTGTTAGGTCGTACCTACCTGTTGGGGTGTAACGTTTATTGAGGAATGGATCATGGCCAACGAGAGTGTCAAGCAATGACCGGTCAAGTCATTCACGCTATCTGTGTCCAAAATGGAACGCGTTGCTGACTCGAAGGAACTAACCAGGATGGAAGCTCATCACTTCAGCTCGATCGAACATAGGAGAGTGCGCTAGCTACAGTGTAGACGCCCCACCCAACCCTCCGGCTTTCGACTGGACGAAACAAACACTCTGATTCCGTGTGACGACTCCGCCTGAGGTATTGGACAAAACATGAATTCGATCCAGATTCGATGTCAAATATGAGTATCGTCAACATACTGATTTTAGTTTCATTATCCTGCTCATCTTCACTTTCTATTGGAAGTGGGGCACCGGATGCGCTCGCCATTACCATTATTAATTAGCTCGAGATAGTGAGTGCAGCCCTTGAACGATGCGCAGATGCAAAATATCAAACACTTCATTCGAAAGCAACGATACGGTTTGAAGTTCTATCGTTTAGGTAGACTTGAACCAAAATGATGGTGATGCTGAGCCCGTGATCTCCTCTTGCTGCTGGTGGATAAATGTTTCAAAATAAACGCCTACTTATAAGATCCTGATCAAGCAAGGTAATCGCTGGTTATCTAGACATTTGAAAGACCAGAATGAGAATACACCAGAATCTATTCATCGTGCGGTGGGCGCTAATTTCCAAACTCGACAGGGTGATTCTGTTGAGAGAGCTACAGGAGGCCCCCTAGGCTCCATCCATCGAAGAACCATCTGAAACAGAACACTGTCGAATACGTAGAGCGGCGCCTTGCCGATTCCGACTGTTTATTTTCCACGGCAACACCATTATGACAACAGCATTATGGCGCACAATTTGTTGCAGAAATTGAACAAAATATATATCATAATATATACATTCACAACAATATCTTTTCTTGACCTCATCCTAGTGGAGCTAATCCGAAGCTTTCAGGTTGACTATGACTGACTTTGTGAAAGCTGCCGCGACTAGAGCCGAGTACTGTTGCCACTCCTTCTTCCTTCGACCGTCCTTGTAATCTGATATTCCGCGAATCATGATGTACTTCTCCTTACAATTGCCGAATATCGACTCAACAACTGGATCGAACTCTGAATCGAATGCGCGCAAATCAAACTCTGAGATCATCCTTTGCTTGAGCAATTCGTTTGAGCCTGCCGGCTTACCCGATCCGATTGGCCCAAAATGGCACATGGGTCTTCCCTCGCGCCTCAAATCCACCTCATCCTCCGCTGCTTCGGGATGACTAACCTCGATTGTTTCCTTCGACCCTATTGACATAAACAATTTGTCCGTGTCAGATGTTGGCCGACTTGCGTCAACGTCCTGTTGCTTGAGCGACTTGATACCCTCGTCAATGTAATATTCCCAAATTCGGTGTCTCGGATTCTCGAGACCTCTCAGCCACAAACGCTGGGTTAACTCCTGAAGATCTAAGCTTACAGGCCGCCAAAATCTGAAATGACACTCTTCGTACTCCAATGGTTTGTTGGCTTGCATTGCATCCGCTTCCTTCGCCTGTTCAAGGTCGTTCTGGTGCTGGTCTTGTAGCTGCTGGCCCAAAGACTGGAAGTCTCCGTTGGCAGCTCGTTTTAGATTCTTGTGCACACTGTAGCTGATTGGTATGCTTCCTGTTCGATCGGAAGCCCTTCGCACATCGTGCTGCTGTTTTGCTCTGCAATGAACATAAACGTAGTCGGCTAGCGACGTGCCATTAGTCTGACGTGACGAGTTTATACTTGATGTGACACTGCGGTTAGCTGAAGGGAGATGCGACACAACAACGTCACCTAACCGGACGTGCGACGAGAAGTCTGTATAATTGACAATGCCGCCCCCACATCCAACGAGAAACACATACTCGATATCGGAAAATGTGCCAAGCAGCCGGGTGGTCGCATTGCCGGCAGCAATTAAAGCTCCCCGCGAGTGGCCCACGGAAGTTAGCTTAGTTGAAACAACTCGATGGTCACCAATGTTTCCCAGAGTGTAGACATAATTGGCAGAGCTCGATTCGCCTCCAACACTGTCAAGGCCTGAGGTTGTTCGATAACGAACGAAGGTCTCCTTATCTGAAATCATCGAGTCAACGGCTAGTTTTTCGCAGTATTGAGCAGTTATGATAGCTATAACAGGTTGTTTTGACTTGATTACCTTTGGCATTTGTTTAACCAAATTGACTTTGGTGTCAATGGGTTTAGTTGTTCGGGTGTAGTTTTGGCCATCATCAGTTGCGTTTATCTTTTCCTTGAGTGCTAGTTCATCTAGAAACTGCCTCACGATAGACTCGTCTGTTTGGCAAGTTGCACAGATTTCCCTTAAAGAGATAGGATTTGGATAAGAGGATTCAATAATATCGAGAATCCTCTGTATTGTAAGTGGTGAACTTCGGCCACTGCTTTCGCCGCTCTGGCTTCCATCGATTGAGGCTGTTTTACGTAGATGAATGGACAAGCAGGGGACGAGTAAGTTGTTGTTAGCGTATGTTAAACTTTATTTTACTTACTAGAGGTTGGGCAAGATATGGGCTAGGTAGTGGCTCTCTTTAAAGCCATGAGAGTGAAACAGAAGTTCAAGTTGTCTAGTCTGGCAGAAAAAAGTAAATTAGCAGGCTAATTAAATGGCCGGATGTCTGATAAGTGGACTGCTCAGGCAGGAAGTCGGCTGTTTTGAATGCGAGAGGGGAGAGCAAGTTCACAAAGGATAAGTCTGTGAACTTTGCTTGCAAAGACCGGAGGAAGCCTTGCTCTGTAGGCTAGAGACCTTAAGTAACCGGACTTGCCAGTCGCGTCAAGCTGGGCTGCATGGCTGACGAACGGCTTGCGCCCATTGTGACGGAGCCTCGGGATTTCTATTGCAGATAGTCCACTTCAAAAGGAGTGCAGAAGTGTTGACACGGACGAGGCTCTCTCAACTACATATAACTCATTAATGCGATGTGATGTGCCCTCAGATGCGATAGAAACACGCAGGTAGAACAGTGATCAACTTGTTTTAGCACACCGGTTCACACATCCTTGTGTGTCGTCCATTGTGATGTACTCCAAATTCAACCAGATCTACCGATAGCCTCATCTAAGTAGGCAACCACAAACTAAATGAAGTTGGCCAGTTCAGTCGCTCAAGCTGACAAAATCAACCATCTGGCTGATGGAATTGTTCGGCAGCAAACTGGTTGACCCGGCGAGTTAGAGTTTGCTCACCCTGGCCTGTAGGTCACAGTATTTTCGAACGCAAACCACTAACTCGGCCGCACGATATGGCGTGAAAGTCTAATGAAAGTGCTGCGATTTGACATCCATCCTACGTTCGAATGAAACGTATACGGGGATACCATGAACTTTTGCTTAGATAGGCCATTGTTGTTCACACACCTTGAGATTGTCGGGAAACAGAGAGCGGATAGGCCAATGCGAGCGAACACAAACAATCAAGCTTCCATGGATAGCTAGTAGACCCTTTAGCCTTTGACTAGCGCCAGTGCAATGTGATCATCATTCAGGATAAAAGTGAATGAATGATGAAAACGCTCACTTGTAGCCGATCACCAGCCTAAATCCTAGACAAAAGTCTTTGTATTCGTCGTGCCTGACTAGCATGCGAGACTAAAGGCGACGATACATAAAACTTGCTCATGAAGTTTGCTAAAGTTTCGGGTATGAGCAAGGGAGGTTAGTGAGCTAGCCACTTGTATTCAATCTTACTCCTCTCTTCAAGTTGGGATGTGATTCTCGCTAAAGGGATTTGGATGGCCGATGATGGAGTAGAAACACACATGAGCACAATGGGTGAGTCTAGCGAGGGCAACCAAGGATGCCGCACCTTTGTTGATCGGGCCAGATCATATCGAGGCAAGTAAGGTCAAGTTGACTCTATAAATGACCTAACAAGGAAAACGTCGGTCCGCTGATTCTAAACGCTTTCCGTGGACACAGGTCGTATACAGCTGGTGCCGCTGTTTTGTGCGGCATCGAAATTACTAAGCAAAACAATAAGGCCAGGTTTTTGGGCCGATCCGGTGGCTCGATACTGGTCATGCCCAGTTTGTATGGACAGCAACAATTTCCTCAACCGACCGACAAAGTAAACAGCCAACTGGCGAGAAGTGAACTGGGCAGACGTGATGACCGTAGATGCCGTGAGCGGGGGAGAGACATTTCCGTTGCCAAAATTGAGAGTAAAAATTGAATCTGAATCCAGAGAGCAGAGCAGCTCGGAGTCATCTGATTGAAGTATCAGGACTCGGTGAACTAATCACGACTTTGCATGGGCTTGCGGGATTCACACGCTGATTTGCCAGGCCATCGAGATCAACTCCCTAGCAGCGAAATAATAGTGAAAGGTTCCCATACGAGGTAAACGAACTGAATTTGCATTACCTACCGGAACAAGTTTCTATCTCAGTCACGGATTCATAGTTCGTTCAAACATTGACTTGCTGCTTTCAATTAGACGATTGCCTTCGCATAGCTAGCGAGAGCATATTTCGCCGGCGGAAAGCTCGGCGAGGGGACCCTTGGCTGGCATAGTTGTTGGTCCGAGACCAGCGGATAGTTTAGTGGTGGATCTTATCTACAACCACAGCTCTCACTAACGTAATGCAGCCAAATTGTTTTCAGCCTACTTCAGCGCTTGTGCTTTTCCACCGACTCGCGGCGCTGTCGCTGCCAAAATCTTATCAGGTCAAAAGGAAATGCTTGCCCGACATTTAGCTAGCCGACACATGTGAATATATAACGCAACCAACTGTTTACAATACGTCCGGCTAACATGGGAGCAGGCTTTCAGTGTATGAGACTGATATGGCGAAACTAGCGCACCCTTGTTATTTCGGCATACAATTACACTCCAAGGCATCGCATGTTTGTTGGAAGAGTTTTTGAAAAACAAGCAACCATCAATGCTCAACCTACTTTCCCTTGTTATAAGGAAGCCTACTGACAATTCGTCTAGAGTTGGCTTGCCGGGCTTTCAGCTGACAGCTTTGGGGCTCGTTGCTTTCTCAACAGGGTAAATGCACGCATCACTACCTTTTTCCGATTGGAGGTAGAATCTCTGTTTCATCATTGACCTTTTTCAAAGTGAGTCTAGCTATCGTAGCTGGACAGGTTTGCCGCCTGATAGAAAGGAGTGGAGACGATCCGACCGCACCACTAGATAGATCAACGGAGCTGGACTGACATTACCCATATCGAGGTCCGTTGGGTGGGGGGGGGGAGACGAGAGGCCCGGCCTACGTTGATCAGCTCGAGTCGACTGTCTCAGAAAAATGACCTGAATCTCAAGGGGACCTAATCTAGCCGCGCAATCTGTGGCGCTTGAACTGTACAAGGCATCTCTGTCTCTAAGACCCATTGCACTCCCCCCATGGGCAGGGTTACCACATGTATTCCCTGGGCCAACACATTATCAACAACTTAACTGATGCTCTTTAACTTGCGCTAGCTTTGGGGCAGTCTCGCAGCCGTCATTGTTGACCAGCTATAACCATCAAGAAAGACTCAGCCAGATTGTCTCTCACAGCTAGTTGTCGATGTCAGGTGGCTTGATTCATGTTGTAAGGTTTGCGAACAACAACTGCATGCATTGCGTGCTAGCTACCGCTCAGCTGCACCTGTGGGCAGTTAAATTTTTGAGTGAAGGAAGGATACCGCTGCTGTCCGAAATCCGTTTATAGTGGCTAGCAGAGAGGCTTTAGGAGATGAAAAATCAAAGCTGGCCCGCTCGGACGTTAATCACACCAAGAGGGTCCAATCCCACCTATTTGGTAGGATTAGTCCCTGAATCCTCTAGAGATGAGAGGGATAGGAGTAGTAATTGTAGCAGATCCGTTTAAATGCGCTGATTACTTTCACCCTACTTAGCTAAAAAAGTTGCACAACAAACTGCTGTCGCTAATAGAGAGACACACAAGCAAGCTAATTGATACCAGATCACAACCGCTCCCGATCATCAATCTTCAAGCGCTAGAGGATGGCCCTTGTGGTGGCGCGTTGAATGGTAAATCAAGATCAAGCGAGGGGATTGGAAGTGGACGTATAAGCCGGCAGTTGGAGTTCATACTTACAAGCTCGAGATGGTGGTTTTGTGTGGTCTTCGTGGGCCAATTGGCGTAGCTCAACCTCCATTTTGGTAATTCTAGAAAATGAGCTCGACTTTAATAAGCGCATTAGTTTCATTAGAAAAGCGACGTAATTTTTTGGAAAGTCATCGTTTGGTTTTGAGCCAATAAGTTGACAAAAATAAGCTTGAGCAAGTTGCGAGGACTCTTGCTTGAAGTTCATGAAGCAGGGCGCTGACTTGCTATCCTCTTCATCGCCGCTTCCATTGTTGTTCAATGATACAGAATGATCAAGCCAGAATCTTAGCGTCCGATGCTCTAGAGTCAGCTTGCCAGTTTCGGAATTAATTAAGAAGACCTTGAAGGACATTTTGGCGCTCGGCGGTTGTTGTCGCTCCTTTTGGCCGGCTTGGTTTTTATTAAAATCCATAATGCTCGCGGGCTTGTTGATGATTATGCCGGCATTGTCGCCCTCGGCAATGTGGGCAGCGTTAGACCTCATTTCTGGTTTCCATTGGGCGGCTTTGAGGCGGACGATGCTAATCAGTGTGTGGCCAGGTTCCACAGGATAAGGAGTGAGTAGGATGAGGTCGCTAACCCGAGAGTTATCTCCGAGTTTTAAATCCTGTTTCAGGTTTGAGCTTGCCTGCGAGCTGCGGCGTCGGTCGCCGCGCTTGGCCTCATCGGTTGGACTGCTCATCTTGGCTGAGGAATAAGAACTCTCTTGCTTCACGCTCTCCAAGTCCGATGGTCGCTTCTTAGTTAATGCCATTCAACTGACTTGCTTGGGGGAACATTCTGCTTGCTGAGCAACATTTAAACCTAGCAACTTCAACACTACCCTATAGGTCGCTCGCTTTTGGAATCAACTGTTTCGTCAACACTGTACACTCACCATTTGCTTCATGGTGCTCGAGTGGCCGGAGATGAATGGAATTGGCTAAACTTTATCCTCTCTCTCTCTCTCTCTTTCGGACGCAGCCGTTTGATGGCACCGATGAACAATTGCGACGAGCTGCCATTTTATTATCGCCCCCAACAACGCAAAGAGCGAATTTCATCGCTCTCTGGTTGTGAATCTACTTACTCAATGAGAGTAGCGCGAGTCGTGCAGTGCGAGTGGCGCTGGTAATGCGAACTCGGCGGCCATAGCGCACGAACGAAGGCTCCTCCCACTACAACGCGCTCTCTTCCCCACGCTCACTAAGAAATTTAACCAGCTGTAAGGGGAGGCAAAGTCAGCGCATCCCATTGCAGGAGCCAATGGACCGCCCCCAGCTTGCAAGCGGATTTCTGTGAAGAAAAACGTTCATAAAACTTTCTCTGTCGCATTAAGTTCCCTTTGAGCGAAAGACTGCCCGTAACTCAACCATCAGCTTTACCTTCAAATTCGCCCTCCAGCTGGCGCCTTATTATTGTCAGTAAACATGTGGTGGTTGTAAGTCTCAACATGGTGTTGTGGAATAAGATACAAGCAGGGACAAAGTGGGATTGAACCAGATACGCGTGTCAATAGCAAGGACAGATACAATCCATGACAATCGTTGTTTTGCGGATTGTTTGCTTGGACTAAGGCTTTTCGCTGTGACGGAACGATTTTTGCGTTAGAAACTACAGCCAGTCACTCTAAGCGCACGCACATACAACCATTCGCTACAAAACTGAATCCTTCGATGCAGAGGTGCAAAACGAATTGGAATCCAAGGAGCCACAAGATTTGAAGATACTAAACCTCGCACTCTGGCCTCTTGAAGCACGCCAGGTTGTTTGCTAGGTTCAACCCTCTTATTCCGCATCCTTTATTTGAGTGACATCGTGAACAAAAAATCTCACGTCTTCCGTCCGAAAGGCTTGAATTTCCACTTGATTCTTGGTGCCAACGCCTGCGTCAACCTGACGGCTATGACCAGACGAAAAGGCAGACTTAACTTGTGGAGGGCATAGGCTATAGCGAATTTGCTCCCACCGCTTGCAACATTTCTCGTTACTTCAGTCATGAGGCCAAACAGCGGACTAGGAATGTATTCGATTGGGTCCACGACGAGCCATACAATAGCCGAGAAGAAGCCCAAGGACGTGAGACCGACCCCGATGTGACAGACCACAAACAGCGGTCCGTAGAGGGAGTAGAATTTTTTAAACTTTGTCTTGATGCTTTCTTGATCCTTGAATCTGATAAAATATTTTGTATCGTTCTTCTCTTGGGGCGGAGGTTTCCCTCCCTCATTTGGTCCGGAACTCAGCGCTTTTATGTGGCCAACTCGTGCTGGATTGCATGACACACGCTCGACGAGCCCTTTTGTGTACAAGTTTGACCTGATGCTTGAAAAAACAAATTTTGATGTGCTGAGAGTACGAAACATCATAAACAGTTCTAATTAATTCGCTCTCGATTCCTAGGTTCTGAGGGCGACAATTACGAACCTATGTTTGTGAAGATAGATGTGTACCACTCATATCACACGAGCGGGGTGCCGTCGTGAAGGAATAAGCTTCAGGTTCCCTTAAAAACTCCGCAGACAAATTAAGGAGGCATGTTGGACTGAATCCGCTATTGGTTGGCGACTGTACGGACTTGAAAATAAAGCAAATTCTGTCCTCCTATGCGAAGACTCGCTCAGGATTTTTGCAATGGTGACGTGGTATCTGCGGCAAAGCATTCAATATTCGAGATGCAAGACAACCGGTTGAAGATTACACGAGAGGAAGAGGAAAAGCCAGAGTCAGAAAGATGCACCAAGGCTAAAAGATATGATTTCGAGGTGGCGACCTCAGATTTCGACCTGAAACTGGCCCAAAAACTGGACAGCATGCTCAATATCAACTCCAACAAGCCAAGATTTCTCATGAATAAACCAAAGGCTAAACCGACTTGCAGACCAGATGACATTGTTAAAGAGAATGCGTCACATGGGAAGATGAAACAGAGAAACCTCACAAAAGAGGAGATGCGACAGAGGTTAGTTAGGAACCATGATACTCTGGTGCCCGAGTTAGATTCGAAGAGGTTACAAGTCAAAGTTGTCAAAGTCATGTCGGCAGTTGAATCTATGGAGTTGGGCAAAGTTCAAGCGAGAAAACAGATCGAACGAGAACTGGAATTAAACTCTATTTCCGGAAACCAACAAGCTTACAGAAACAAATTCGGGCTCTCCAAATCAAACGATGGCCACCAAAGCCATGAGGCGTTAGAGAGTGTCGCTCCAGTTAGTATTCTAAGGAAACCAGGCGAGGATTACGAACTAGATCAACGCGCCGATGGCATAGGAATATTTCAATCATTGCCAGCATCGAAATCAATCAGGTTTGCCAGTGAGATGGTTAAGTCTGATGAAAACCAGGGCGGGGACGACAATTCAACAGACTCAGATCGTCTGACCGACGATGAAGATTGATAGCCTCCAAGTTTTGACCCGTTTAACAAACCTATTTTGTTGTGATTGTCTTTCATAATAAACCTGTTCAGATTAGAGTCCATTGATTGAGTTGTGATTGTTATGAACTGTTGAGAAGAACTCGGGCTGGATGCTGTGACAAAATAAGGTCACAATTGAAGTGCTACCCATGAGACTGCACACGATGATTGGTTACACCTGTTGCCAACTACTAGAGCAGTTCGAACAACTAACTTTGCAGTCTTAATCGATTGTCAACATTGATCAAGTCCGTTGCAAGCAGCAGAATCTTTTACTAGTTTACTTTTAGGACAGAGTCGTCGAGAAAAAGACTCTTGTCATTTGCCAAAGCAACTCTAGATTTAAGTCCATCAGCTACCATGAGCATCAAAGACCTGATTCTCACCTATAGTGCAGTCGAGCAGAAAGCTCCCCTCCATACATTCGCATCAAAGAGGAGAAACAGATCAAGTGACGAGCCGTCATCATTGATTAAAGTCTTCGAGCTGGTGATTCACCGGAATGCTGTCCTCTTAGCTAATCTGAATACATACTCATCCTCAACCGCCAACGGTACCCAACTTGGCAAGTTCAGAGAATGAGAATGTTGATAGTGACAGCAGGCAATCTATGCACCTTGTGGTTTCTAGTATCACAGGTAAACTGTCATATAATATCAAGTTCAATTCAAACTTCGAACTCAATCAAAGCCACAAGCCAGGGAATATCGGCACCTTTGCTCACTAAGAGTGCCAACAGTGTGACAGCGTTCGAGGCTAACAACACAGAAGACCCGACGCCCAATCAAGTAGATCTTGAGCAGTATTGGCTCAACCAGCGCGATCTTTTTATCAGCTCAACAACGTTCAATTTAACTAAGGTAAGTTGCTCTGGTATGAGCTCACTACAACCAGGTGGGAACTCCCCCTAACTTGATTAGCTATCCACCTAGAAAACAAACGAATTTGTGGGCGGCGAATATGGAAACAGGAGCTATCATTTACCGTTTTGGTTTGATTACGAGATGTTCATGAACCTTACAGAGAGAGTTCATCCAGACAATGATACAGCTTTGAAAAGGCATCACATTTACATTGATAACTGTGTTTATATATGGCGACACTGTGCCCTCAAACGTCTCCATCGTCCGAACAACTTCACCTTCATCGATCATGCTGAAGATTGGACACAAGCCGAAAACTACAATGAAGAATGGGGCGAGCTCAATCAAACACTAACCAATCTAGAACGACGCGAAAGTCCCATTGCAAAAGGACTCAGACTTGTTCAAGAGGAACTAATTAGTTGCACCAACAGGAAAGATAAAAACTTGTGTATCCTTCTGTTGGTCGACTTAGATGAGCGATTTGGGCCATCCATGAAGCTTCGATACCCATTCGAGGAGGAGAGATACAGGAGTCTGTTGGACATTGATGCGGCTGAGGAGGCTGCAGCAGAGTTTACCGACTCGCTACTGTCGGCGGATGGTAAATTTAGCTACTGGATTGAGAGAAGGGATAACTTCTTCAAGAACTACAGTTTCACTTTGAGCGACAGGACGAGAAAACTTGTCGGCCCGGCTTACTCAAACAAGATTTACCATCTACCGTATTGGTTTGATTACGAGGTTTTCAAGCGAATGGTGAGCAGGATAAACGAAACTCCACAGGAGGAGCTAAAATCTCACCACAAGTACATAGACAGTTGTCTTGAAATCTGGAACGATACTGCAACTGAGCGTTTGGGCCAGTTAGACTATGAAGCTGGAGGTATAACAAGTCATGTGGACATTGTAAGTGAATGAATCTGTTGGAAATCTTGCCCGACCTTCACGAAATCTAACTAACTGATCGCTCTTCTATGCAGCCGGCAAGAACTTGCCTCTACAACTGTAACCCCTTCGATTACGACCTGTCGGAGGAGGAAATCAAGGAGGCTCCCAGCGATAAGGCGCTCAGATTGGTTCAAGAGGAGTTGGATAGCTCGAACAATAAGAAGCGGACTATTCTTCTGCTCGTCGAACTTGAGGTAAGCTATCCAATCGCTAAATTAATCCACTTTGACTCAAACTCACAAGAATCCATCGTTTTAACAATCTAATTTTCTTCTTTTACGGACCTAAGGAAAAATTTGACTTCCCGAGAGCAAGAGGCATGCGATACCCCTATGAACCTGAGCGAACGCGAGAAGAGTTTTGGAAATACATAGAGGAAAGGGAAAAGGCGATAGCTGACTTTGTTAAAACCTTAAACTAGAGCCGACAAAGGAAGCGTTCTAATTTGTGGATGGTCCGCATCCGTCTTGAGGAAGTTGCTACGATTTCTACCAGATCAGATGATAGTAAAACTATGCCAAGAAGACGTTGAGTTTAGTTGAGTTTTTATGGCCATTTAGCTCCGTCAAATCTAGGCTCTTGATTAGAAGAGTGTAAAGTTTGGCGAGTGAACAAAATAGATCTTCGACATGGAAGCGGCAGGTACAAATTTGGTGAACATCCGCGTACATTGCTCCACCTCCTTCAAGCCGATCTTTGTCAAAATCTTGCCCGCGTGCTCGTTTGAGCTCAAAGCCATGACTGAATATATGCTCTTTGGGCCAAGCTCAAAGCGGGTAAGCAAATTTCGCAAAATTACCTCGCACAGATCACCTGAATCTGCATAAATTGGACCTACCATGCCGCCTGAATTATTATCGTGCCTCACGCAACCATAGCCCAAAACCTCGCAAGTTTCATTTGGATCTGCTCGCGAATCAAGATTAGGGGAGCTGTTAGTTGTGCTTGTTAGAGTTGGAGACTCGTTCATCCTTGAATCAGTGGCGCAGCTCATGGGCCCAAGGGCGTCCGTTGAGTCTATGAGTTGAGCCCTCGTGCTGAGCGCCTCATCATCCTCTCTTATTGATTCCTGGCTCGGCTTTGCGCAGCACGAGGACTTCCGCTCGCCAAGAGTCTGGCTTGCATGATGAGCGAAACTCTTACCCTTCCCATGATCTCTAACAACGGCCACTGTTAGAGGAACATCATCGCCGGCCAAATAGAGCCTGAGCAGGCTTTCTCGCGAGAATTGCTGCACCGATGAGTCGTATTCGATTAGCTTCCGGAGCAAAGATTCGCTTGTTTGTCCATCTATTAATTCTAGCCGACACTGGCCGACGAGCTGGTCTACGTCCTTGAGCGAATCAATACCAGCCCTGTCGACGCCTCCAGGTAGGCTGTCGAATATAAGCATCCTTATTGAGTCCTCCATGATGAAACCGGATGCTTTGTACTTCTCGGACATGCTCGGAACTCCGTAGAGGCCAAGGTTTATTTCTGGCCCCAGTCTCTCCAATGTTTTCGACCAAAGCTCGCGCCCAATTCCAATGCGCTGATGGGCCGGCTCAACTGCATAGAAGCCAACGAAGGCTGTGTCCGCCCTTGTCATGGTCGCAGCGCACATTCCAACAACCTCGCCACTATGCTCCAGCTCGGCCACATAGAAGCCATTTGGATCGGCCGACAGAACACTAGCTACTGTTTGTCTCCCTTCGGATAGTCCAACTTTGCTCCAAATTTGGAGACATTTATCGATATCCTCGTGCCTCATGAGGCGCACAGTCCGTTTGGGGCCCCTCTCTCCCTCTGCAGGCATCTCGCACTTCTTGCTTTCTTGCGCCCTGAATCTGCGGTCCTCGAGTGTTCTCCTTCCAGAGGTTGTTTTGTTAATGAAATTTAGCACAAGCTTCAGTAGTGTCCAGTCTCGTTATCATCACTTGCTTGGACAGATTTGAGACGGCGCACCATTCAGTGGACTTGCGCATGGGCCTCACGAACAGGAATTACGTGGGCTAGCGAGAGCTTGTAATGCAGAGTTAAGCTGACACTTGGTGCTGTTGTGCGACCTCTCGATTTCGAATAACGTACAACTAGAGTGTGTTGTCTAGATCTAGACAAAGGTTGGTGCTGTAGTGAATTTGGATAAACTGTGCGCAGTGTGCGCTATGTATTCGCTCTCCTCCAAACACTCTTAGACGAATATCATCGGTAGCCAAACTTGAGGCCCATTCATCATGGCTTGTCTGTAGGACTGATCGAGTTCGTAATATAAATTCCAGCGAGATCGACCGAACGGAATGCAGCTCCATTCTCTCATAATCGTCAGCTGCGCGGAAGAGATCCCTTCATTCCGATCGAGCTCCCACAAAGGCAGTCTATACCATTTAGATGGAGCGAGGAATATCTAGCCGCTCTTATCTCACGATGGAGCACAATTTTGAGCGCAAATGGGCCCTAAATTGCTCCATAGATGCATAGATAAGGCTTTCGTTTATTCCTAGTCTGGACGACTTGGTTAAACTGTAGACCGTTGGCAAGATTGGCATCGAACACTCAAGATGTGCGCCGCTCACCTTTGAGCTGCAGCAAGGGTGTCCGAGGCAACAATGAGTCAGCTATCCATCTAGATCTTGTCAATGATACGAATATAGGGCATTGTATGAGAGAACGATCGGCGCTCACGATTGGATTCAACAAGGGGCTAGTGGTATTAGATGTTTATAACTGTACAGTTTGGTAGAGGGGGCAAACAAGTTTAGGAACAAACCATAAACTAGAATAGGTGGTTGCTAGGCTCATTCAGTGGATGTGAACGTTGTGTACTGGCCTGATCGAAAACGGTTCTCCAATAATTTGAACAAATCCGGACCGAATATTGCCGAAACAGCACCTAGCGTAAGCATCAAGACGCTGAGTATGAACACAGTTACACCACTGACTCCAGTCTCGACTATCCTTGGCGCAGGTGCTGGACCATCGGAACAAACGACCCGCAGATCACTACCGTCCTCGCAATAAGATATTCCCTTGCAAAGTTTGGCTTGCGGAACGCATCTTGTAAAATTATCGCAGATGTGGTCAGCTGTAACACAGCTCTTTGTGGAATAGTCAACGATCATTTCTGGCAGGATTGAGTTTGGCTTCTCGGGTGTATATACTATTAATAGTGTATCTGAGGTGGTTGATCCACTGTAGTTAGTACTTGTTATCAGATGGCCCTTCATTGATCGGTCATCATAAGTCAATAGGCTGAAATTCTGGGGAGGGCTCGCAAAGGAGATGTTAAATGAGATAAACTTGCCAAATTCTGTGGCTGTGGGGCCAGGAGATGAGAGCTTGACGAACAGACTGGTGACGTTGGGACCCGAAACAAAGCGTTTCTTTGACATATCAGCCATAAGAATACGGTCAAAGTTCCTGATCAACACCTTGAATCCTCGGTGAAAACTGTAGTCGTTAGTGTCAGCAGACCTTTTGATGGTCAAGCTAGTGGAAATATTTGAAAGAGGGTAATCTCCTTTGATAATATCCAATTCTTGGTTTCCAATAAGAAATTTTTCGCCAGCTCGTATATCGACATCCGCAAAGGTCAACAAATAATTCTTTCCTGTTGCGTTCAGGGCTATAGTTTCAGTTTCGCTTGACCAGGCATATGATTGTGGGTAGCCGGGTGATGAGATCTCTTTTCGGTCGCCTAAATCTGATTGAACAGCTTCAGAGGCTGGAAACAACGTTGCGTCGAAATTCTTGCCACTTTGTGACAAGGATACGTTGACATAGCACTGACTCAATGTGAAGATAGGTAGGATTTCGGAGCTACCCAAATTGCACTTGCTGTATAATGGCTTTCCGCCTGATAGAGCTTGGATGGTCAAACAACCAAGCGGACCAAGATCATTGTTATTGATCATCAGGTTAACTTTCTTGTTAGAGGCTATCGTCCAGTAGCAGGTGCTATTTCCTGTTGTCACAGAGAAGTGACCATGATCACTTGAAGTGAGCGAGTGGCAGCCCGATACCAAAGACTTGAACTTGATGGATCCAGCTAATTTACTGAAACTTTTGCCATCGAAATCGAGGACCATCGGCAAGTTTGGGTCCTTCAGCATGACGATCGGTGGCAAGAGAGTGTTCTCTGCAAAAGTAGCGGCGGGAGTATTTTCGCTCGAGATGGTTAGATTTGCATCCTGAAGTTTGAGTTGGTTAGAAATCTCGATTGCAGCATACTGCTGGGAGTCTGGCTGTAAGATGTAGCGAACTCTCCCTCCTTTGGGGAAAACCAACGCGCCTTGCTTGTTGATGATTCCTCCACTTGCCTTAGCTCTGATACTCAGCTTGAATTGCACCTGACTTGGCGAAACCACTCGAGGGCTTTCATATATTACTGCCAAGTTTTGTCCTCTGAAATTGTAGGAACGACCGAGGTAATCGCCACTTTTAGATTTGATGATGCTAAGACTAGTATCTGATCCAGTGCCATCTTCGAGAATTAGTTGATCGTCGAGATCAACCATGCCTAAAAAGTTATCAAAGCTTGCCTCATAGTGAGCCTGTTCGCCTAATGTTGTTTTAAACAAGTTGACACATTTATATGTCTGATTCAGAAGCCTTGCATCTGGTCCAGTAATCTCGTGCGTATCCTCTTTGGAATCCGTGAACGTGCCTGAGCAGTTACTCAGAACCGTTGAAGTCCTTAACCTAAAAGATTGACCTTGCTCGCTAGCAATCGGTAGCAATACATTTGGGGTGGAAATGAGTGCATGACCCAAGGAGTTATCGCTCATCTTTGCACCTTCAAGTTGCAAGTGAATTGTGTCCTGGATAGTTTTGTAGACTTCAAGTTTGACATCGTTTAGACCGAGGAGCTGAATGTTGAGATCGTTGCTGTTGTCAGCACTAATAGGGAGGCTCGTTAAATCTTGCACAAACTCTACTAGCATGGTAGTACCGTCAGTGCCATTGAAGGTAAATGTTAGAGTTGGTTCTTCAATGCCTGAAACGAGATAACCAGGCTGGAAGGGAGGCTGGTAGATGGATTTTGTATTGTCTGTTGGCCGATCCGGCTTGATCTCGAGCTTATCGCCAGCTTTCAGCTTCAGGTTGTCCAATCTAAGAGCGAGAAAATGATTGTCATCTTGGGTGCGGAAGCCGCAGGTAGATATGTTCCTCGTGATGCTTAGAAAGCCACGGTTTCCCTGAATGCGGTCATATTTATCGTTGCATGGGTAAATGTTGACATCGCCAGCCTTTGCGTGGTCAAATAGTAAGAGGATTGTCAGAGAGGCAAGCAGTGGGTGAATCATCTTGAATTTGGTGTAAATAAACAAATCTCGAGAGCTTCGTTGAAGGTGACAGCGCGCTGTTGGAACATGGAAATAAATTGGGCCCAGCTGGTGCGAGCGAAAGCCTCCCCCAACGAGCATGCTGCGCTCCTGCACCATACAGTAAACGACGCGAAGTGAGCGAGCAGCACCCTGGTGCGCGCACTGAGCACTTCGCATGACGCAACAAGAGCGAAACGAATGGGCAGCGGCGGATCAGACGCCATCCAACAAACAAACACTCCCGCCGACAGATAACCCTTATCGATCCTCCGACAAGTCGGATATCTTTGGCTGTCAATTTTTGCGCTGAATTTGTGGCAAACTGTCCGCACAAGTTGGCCACATCCGACCAACAGGTCCGGCGAAATCGGTTCCAAGCAGCGCTCTCTCTAGTCTGATTGGATCGGCCAATGGGTGGGCCGGCCAGGGAGGAGGAGGAGGGTGGAAATAGGAGAGAGAATGGCGCCGCTTCACACAAGGGGGGGAAGGCGCCGGCCAGCGGAAGTCGGGAGGGAGTCGCGGAGGGCGAGAGAGCGAGAGGGAGGGTGGCGGCCAAAACGGTGCGAGGAGGCGGCTCGAGAGTCAGGAGCGCCATAGCGTCGCGGCCAAAAGAGCGCGACGCCGGCGGCTTCTCAGCGGCCGCTCGTCACAATGGTGCGCAGCACCATCCGCGGGTCAAGGCAGCGGCAGCAGCCGGGCCAGGCGCGCAAAGGGAGAGAGGCGAGAGGCCTGACGGCGCCGGTGGCTTCGTTGCCGACATGCCGCCGGCCAGGATCGAAGGACAAAACGCATTGCAGCGCCGGCCGCTGATGCGCTCGCGCAACGTGCCCTCCTCGTTGCCACAAGCAGCCACTGCAGCTGCATCAAGGGCTAAGCCAGTGGAGCGGGAGGAGGAGGAGCGAGTGTGGTTGCGGACCGCGAGCCGCAGTGCGCCAGCAGCGGCGGGCACTCGAGCCAGCGCGGCTGCGGCTGCAGCAGCAGCAGCGGCGGCAGCGGCAGCAGAGGCAGAAGCGGCCAATGTGGCTGCAACTAGCCCGACCGCCACAACGCAACACGCCAAACACCACTGGCCGCCGCCGCTGACACAGGCAACGCAAGCGAGCGCACGCAAAGTCCTCCCCGCTTCTACCACTAATATTACCCACTCATCCAAGTCTAGGAGCGGCTCGCTCAAGTCAGCATTGTCATTGTCAAGCAAGTCCTTTCAATCCACACTTTTCAGGAATCAGTCTAGCCAAGGAAGCAAATCGAATCAAATCGCAAGCGAAAACAATCTCTCTCGTGCTTCATCTCTCGTATCAAGTGACCAGCGCAGTATAGAGTTTGATAATCGTCGCCTTCGGCCGGCTAAAATTACAAGCTTGAATTTATCCAAGAGGCTGTTGCCCTTGGTTTCTAAAACTAACTCGCAATTGACGCTACAGACTAGCTTGAACAAGCACATCACTCCTCAACCACCAACAACCCTTCCTAAAAGAGCAAGCTCGCGATTTTATAGTGGAAAATCTCAAATCCAAAAGGATACAAGAATAAGCAAGATGGCAGAACAAGCGGTTATTGACAAACTTGAGGCTGGTTTTGCCAAGTTGCAAGCGGCCACCCCAGAACAGTGCCACTCGCTGCTAAAGAAATACTTGACCCGCGAGGTCTTGGACAAGTTGAAGGCGCGCAAAACAGCCATGGGCGCAACCCTGCTGGACGTGGCCCAATCTGGTTTCGAGAACCTAGACTCTGGCGTTGGAATTTACGCGCCAGACGCGGAGGCTTACACTCTGTTTGCTGAATTGTTCAACCCAATCATTGAGGACTATCATGGCGGATTCAAGCCAACTGACAAGCATCCGGCAAGCGACTTTGGCGACCTAGAGACGCTGGTCAACGTCGACCCGGACAACCAGTTCGTCATCTCGACTCGGGTTCGCTGCGGCCGCTCGCTCAAGGGCTACCCATTCAACCCGTGCCTAACCGAGGCCCAGTACAAGGAGATGGAGGACAAGGTCAGCTCCACCCTGAAGCAGATGGAGGGCGACCTAGCCGGCACCTACTACCCGCTCTCGGGCATGACCAAGGAGACCCAGCAGCAGCTCATTGACGACCATTTCCTATTTAAGGAGGGCGACCGCTTCCTACAGGCGGCCAACGCTTGCCGCTTCTGGCCAACAGGCCGAGGAATCTATCACAATGCGGCCAAAACCTTCCTTGTTTGGGTAAACGAGGAGGACCATTTGAGGATCATTAGCATGCAAAAGGGTGGTGATCTCAAGACTGTCTTCGGCCGCCTTGTTCAGGGTGTTCGCTCAATTGAGGCAAAGGTGCCCTTCTCTCGCGATGACCGCCTCGGCTTCCTGACCTTCTGCCCAACCAACCTGGGAACCACAATTCGTGCCTCAGTGCACATCAAGCTGCCAAAATTGGCTGCTGATCGTAAGAAGCTAGAGGAGGTTGCCGGCCGCTACAACTTGCAAGTCCGTGGAACAAGCGGCGAGCATACCGAGAGTGTTGGTGGTGTCTATGACATATCAAACAAGCGTCGCTTGGGTCTCACAGAGTACCAAGCTGTTCGCGAAATGCAAGACGGTATCCTGGAGCTCATCAAGATTGAAAAGTCTCTATGAACTTCAATTTGTTAACAGACTTACTTATGGAGGAGAGGGCAAGGTTTAATAAGGAGACAGGAACATTTTTAACTACACAAAGAGACTGTAAAGGAGGACCCTTGGTAACATTAGCTTATGGAAACAGAGGACTGCAAGACAGTTGTCTCGAGACAAAACTTGCAATCCTCAAACAACACCGACACCGTTGGAGAGCCAACCCTCTCACTCAAAACCAAACACTAAGGCTATACACATATTCTAGTATCACAGCATCACTGTTTTAAATTGCTATGCGGAATTCTAAAGAATCCAGTGTGAACTCTGAGCTCTAGGTGCGGGATGGATGGATGGAGCACTAGCTGCAGCGCCTCTTGTCCTTCCTCTCGAGTCCCATTATCCGCTTCGCCCTTAGCATTGCACGAGAATAAAACTAGTCTCACAAGCTGAGGCAAAATCACGGATGCACTTAGGCTAGTCACCTTGTATCTCTATGCTACTCCTCAATCCCATCTCTGTTTCGCCTTAATCATTTCATGGCTTTCACGCTAGCCGAGCCGCGACTTTCGCCATCAACTTGGATCCTCCCGAGCATGGCAATGCTTTCGCTAGTTCGTATCACCAAACCCACCCCTCTCCACCCTCCCTCTCTTCGGGTCGTTGATTTCTAGCGTCATACTAGCTAGTCTGAATCAATGGGCAGAAATCCGATTCCACACTTGGCGTTGCGCCGCCAATTTACTCAACAACAATTCGGATTCCACCATCTAACATGCTCGCTGTCTAGGTCCACTGACAATGGCAAACATTTGGTGGTTTTGGACGCAAAATTAGCTTTGTCTATGGAAAACAAGCATGTGCCGCCCAACTTAGGTTTTTGGTATTGAGTTAGTTTTGTCGTTTCCAATTGTGCTGACTATTGAATCACCAGAATAATGAGCAGCGCCAAGTTCTAGAGCTCGAAACCGGCTAGCTAGCACATGGAAATCTTGTTGGGCGCTATTGATGCCGATAGTTAGCAGCCGCTAATCGTGGCTCTTGGTTAGCTGCTGGGAACTGCACGTCAAGTCGTCATGCAAAAGCTAATCGTGCAAAAAGCTCCATATCGACGGTTGCAGAACTGGTTACGTCCGAGTTGTTGATAGCTCATTGGACTGTCGCTGAGAATGATAACTAGTTTGTATGACGGATAACAGGAACAAAATGGAACTCATGATGGATAGACGATCTAACTAGCGCGCGCAAGGGTTGAATTATATGGCTAAGCGTTGATTCATTAGCTGGAATCCAAGACATGAGGTTGGTGTATACATAATCTACACGGCCATTTCGGGCCATTCTAGGTGGGTGCTGAACTTGATTAGATCCCCTCTCTGGAGAGCAACAGTTTGGGTGATTTCGTTGTCAGTCACAGTTGAATAGCTGAATACTCGAGAGATAAAAGCAAACAGAGCAATGGAGAGGGAGAGCAAATTGACTGTGACCTCTGGCAAACATTTCAAAGGCACTGCAGCTCCACTGTAGACTCCGTAAGCTGATTATTTGCGGCCGTTATCATTTAGCTAATTCCGCTCTTTGAATATATGAGGCTTTTAAGTTTAGAAAGGGCGCACAATTTCCTTTGAAGCCACACTATGAGGGAAATTTATGAGCAGCGAAATTACTTTATCAACGGCCGCTTTGCATAACGCGACCGAGAAGCCAAGAAAAGATACATGCATATCCATGGATAGTTTGGGCAGACCCACCATTTTGCATGATGGGGGAGGGGGCGTCGCCTTCGCGAAGACTCGCCTAACTATTCTCGTCTCGACTAGAGAAGTAGCAACCGCATGCAACTTCTCCAGCCGGAGGTATAACCGACTAGAGAAGTCGGTCCTTGGGCGGCTAGAACAAACACAATGGTTGACTGGG